>Ga0209253_10002947_pt1 | contig 15036 bp, 13 predicted proteins | sample FrelakmetBRP12BR_FD_187145 | JGI IMG/M metagenome (GOLD analysis project Ga0209253, IMG submission 187145) | Freshwater lake sediment microbial communities from the University of Notre Dame, USA, for methane emissions studies - BRP12 BR (SPAdes)... | ecosystem: Environmental > Aquatic >...
CACGCTCGCTCAAGGATTGCGTCGCAGAATCCAAGAAAGACATCACCGTCGCCACCAATCTCATGGAGGCGCGCCTGCTGATTGGCGACTCGGCACTGTTCACCGCGATGCAGACGAAAACCGGTCCGGAAAAACTCTGGCCTAGCCCCAAGTTCATCGCTGCCAAACTCGCCGAGCAGCGTGCTCGCCACACACGCTTCGATGACACCGCCTACAATCTCGAACCCAACATCAAGGAGGGTCCGGGCGGGCTGCGCGATATCCAGATGATCGCCTGGGTGACACAACGCCATTTCGGGTCCGCGCGCCTGCACGATCTGGTTGCACTCGAGTTTCTGACCGAAAAGGAATACCGCACCCTGGAGCGCGGTCGCCGCTTGCTCGCACAACTGCGCTGTGGCCTGCATTACCTGGCCGAACGCCGTGAGGATCGGCTGCTGTTCGATCACCAGCGCACGCTGGCCACGGACATGGGCTTCCGCGACAAATCCGGCATCCGCGCCGTTGAGCTGTTCATGAAGCGCTACTACCGCAGTGTAAAAGAGCTGGCACTGCTTAACGAAATCCTGCTGCAGCACTTCCAGGAAGCCATTCTGCAACGCGGTAAGGCGAAAATTCGCCCGCTCAACCGGCGCTTCCAGGCGCACGGCGACTTTCTCGAGGTGACGCGTCGCAACGTGTTCGAGCGCGCACCGTTTGCGCTGCTCGAATTGTTCCTGGTCCTGCAACAGCATCCGGAACTCAAGGGTGTGCGTGCCGCCACCATCCGCCTGGTGCGCGAAAACCTGCCCCGCATCAACACCCAGTTTCGCAACGACCTCGCCTGCCGCAGCCTGTTCATGGAAATCCTGCGCCAGCCGCGCGGCATCACCCACGAACTGCGGCGCATGAATGCCTACGGCGTGCTCGGCGCCTACCTGCCGGTGTTCGGCCGCATTGTCGGCCAGATGCAGCATGACCTGTTCCACGTCTATACCGTGGACGCGCACACCCTGTTCGTGGTACGCAACCTGCGGCGCTTTACCGTCCCCGAGTACCGCCACGAGTTTCCGTTTGCCAGCGAATTGATCCTGCACGTGGTGAAACCTGAGCGCCTGTATCTCGCCGGTCTGTTTCACGACATCGCCAAGGGCCGCGGTGGCGACCACTCCGAGCTCGGCGAACACGAGGTCATCGCCTTTTGCCGGCGACATGGTCTGAGCGATTACGACACGCGCTTCATTGCCTGGCTGGTGCGCCGGCATCTGCTCATGTCAAATGTGGCGCAGCGCGAGGACATTCACGATCCGGAGGTGGTGCTGCGGTTTGCACGCCAGGTCGGCGATCCCGAGCGCCTCGACCATCTCTATCTGCTCACGGTTGCGGACATGCGCGCCACCAGTCCGAGTGTGTGGAACGTGTGGAAGGACCGTCTGCTCACCCAGCTGCACACCGCCACCTTGCGGATGCTGCGCCGCGGCCTGGCCGCGCCCATGGATGTCGAGGCGCGCATCACCGGACTGCAGGCGGAGGCGCGCCAGATCCTGGATCAGAAAGGCATTGCCACGGAGCTCGCGCAACAACACTGGTCGCGTCTGGACACGGAATATTTCCTGCGCCACGAGGCGGATGCGGTGGCCTGGCACACTGAGCAGATCACTGGCACGGCCGCCTCCGAGCTGCCGCTGGTGGCCACCCGCTATCGGCCCGAGGCCGGCGGTACCGAATTTCTGGTGTATACCCCGGACCGCGACGACCTGTTCACCGTGCTCACCGGCGGCTTTGATCGGCTCAATCTCACCATCATGGACGCGCGCATTCACACCACGCGTTTCGGCTTTGCGCTCGATACCTTCGTGGTGCTGGACCATGCCATGCAGCCAGTGAGCGATGCGCGCACCCTGGCGCAGCTGGCGCGGACGATGCGCGAACAATTGCTGGCACCGCAGCCGGGTCGGGATTTTCTCAAGTCGATCGTGCCGCGCACGCTCAAGCATTTTCCGATCGCGACACACGTTCAGTTCAGCCTTGCGCACAACGGCACACAGACCATCATGGAAGTCATGGCGCAGGATCGTCCCGGGTTGCTGCACCAGGTGGCCCTTGCCCTGCAGCATTGCCAAGTGCGGCTTGTGACGGCGAAGATCGCGACCTACGGGGAGCGTGCCGAAGATGTGTTCTTTGTCACGGGTCGTGATGGCCATGTCCTGCCCGAGGCACCGCAAGGTTGCCTGCAAACCGAGATCGAGCGCCGCCTGGGTCCCGCTTCCGCGCAACACGGGGAAACGGTCACATTACTGTAGGCGCGCCCCGCCCAGATAGGCATTCTGCACTTGCGGGTTGGCCAGCAGCGCCGCCGCGCTGTCGGCCAGTACGATGCGTCCGCTTTCCATCACATACCCGCGGTTACTCACTTCCAGCGCCAGTTTGGCATTCTGCTCGACGAGCAGCAGGGTCACGCCGTTCGCGGCAATGCGCCGGATAATCTCAAAAATCTTTTGCACCATGATCGGGGCCAGCCCCATGCTGGGTTCATCCAGCAGCAGCAGGCGCGGCCGGCTCATGAGCGCGCGGCCAATGGCGAGCATCTGCTGCTCGCCGCCGGAGAGCGTTCCGGCGATCTGGCGACGCCGTTCGGCCAGACGTGGAAAGAGTCCGAGTACATAGTCGAGGTCTTGCGCCACAGCGTGCGCATCGCTGCGTGCATAGGCACCGAGCTGAAGGTTCTCGAACACCGTCAGCCGCGCAAAGATTCCGCGGCCTTCCGGCACCAGTGCAATTCCCTTGCGTACGCGTAAATGCACCGGCATGCCGGTAATAACGTGCCCGTCATAATGGATGCTGCCCGAGGCGACCGACTGGATGCCGGCAAGCGCCTTGAGGGTGGTCGATTTGCCGGCGCCATTCGCACCAATCAGACAGACAAGCTCGCCCTGTTGCACCGTCAGGCTCAGCTCACGGATGGCAGTCACGCTGCCATAGGCCACGTGAAGCGCACGTGTGTCGAGCAGGGTCATGTGAGTACGCCGCCCAGATAGGCCTCGATGACGCGCGCGTCGGCGCGTACGACGGCGGGCGTACCCTCCGCAATCTTCTTGCCATAGTCGAGCACCACCACGCGGTCGCACAATCCCATTACCAGCCGCATGTCGTGTTCGATCAGCAGAATCGTCACTCCGTCGGCACGCAGGCGCGTCAGCAGTGTCATCAGGCTCTCGGTCTCGGAGGGATTCATGCCGGCCGCCGGTTCATCGAGCGCCAACACGACCGGGTCAGTCGCCAGCGCCCGCGCGATCTCAAGGCGCCGCTGATCGCCGTAGGCCATGTTCCGGGCAAGCTGGTGCGCGTGCCGGCCGATGCCGACATAATCGAGCAGCTCCTGGGCACGACGCGCCGTCGCCTGTTCTTCGGCACGTGTGGCGCGATCACGCAGAATGGCGCCGAACACACCGGCCGTGGTGCGCACATGCCGACCGACCATCACGTTTTCGAGTGCGCTCATGTTGGCGAACAGGCGGATGTTCTGGAATGTGCGCGCCAATCCGTGTTGCACCACTTCATGCGGCTTGCGACCGGAAAGCGTCTGCGTGCGCAGGCGGACGCGGCCGCTGTCAGGTACATAGAGCGCGGTGATGACATTGAACAGGGTTGTTTTGCCGGCACCATTCGGGCCTATCAGGCCAAAGATCTCGCCGGCATGGATCTCGAGTGACACTTGATCGAGCGCCGCCAGTCCACCGAAATGCTTGGATACGTTTTCTACCGCGAGCACCGCACCTGCTGAAACGTTGTCTGCGGCATCCATGAGCGCTGACGGCGGGTTAGCGGCGCGTGTCATAGAGCGAAGCCTGTTCCTGGGCCAGCACACTTTCATCGGCGCTGAACTCGCGCCGGCGGCGCACCGATGGCAGCAGGCCAGCGGGACGGAAGATCATTACCATCACCAGCGCCAGGCCGAAGACCAGCAAACGCAGATCGTTTGGGTCGACCAGCACGCGCCCGAGCAATAGCTGCTGCAAGTCGCCCAGGTAGCGCAAGGCCTCGGGGAAAACCGTGATCAGCAACGCGCCCAGCACCACACCCGCGATGTTACCCATGCCGCCCAGAACAATCATGCACAACACGATAATGGACTCGAAGAGCGTAAAGCTTTCGGGACTGATGAATCCCTGGAATCCCGCGAACAGGCCGCCGCTCACACCGGCAAAACTCGCTCCCATGGCGAACGCGAGCAGCTTCACGTTGCGGGTATTGATACCCATGGCGGCCGCGGCCACCTCGTCTTCGCGAATCGCCACCCAGGCGCGGCCGATGCGCGAGTCCTGCAGCCGTATGGAGATGAACACAATTGCGAGTGACAAGACGAGAAACAGATAGTAATAGGTGTAGGTCGACGGAAGCGTGACACCGAGAATCGACTGCGTCTCGCCGAGCGAGAAGCCGCCGAGGGCTATCGGATCAATGAGGCTTACGCCTTGCGGGCCATTGGTAATATTGATCGGCGTGTTGAGATTGGTCAGGAAGATACGGATGATCTCGCCGAACCCGAGCGTGACAATGGCCAGATAATCACCGCGCAGCTTAAGTGTCGGCGCGCCGAGCAGCACGCCGAATCCCGCCGCCACCATCGCACCCAATGGCAGTATGGCCCACACCGGCCAGTGCAGCCCAAAATGCGGCGACGCGAGCAACGCATACAGGTAGGCACCGACCGCGTAGAACGCGATGTAGCCGAGATCGAGCAAGCCGGCGTAGCCCACGACAATGTTGAGCCCGAGCGCCAGCATGATATAGAGCAGCGCAAAGTCGAGGATGCGCACCCACGAGCGCCCGAGCAGTTCGCCGGTGACAAATGGCAATAGCGCCAGCACGACGCCGATGACCAACCACGCGGCGAGCGCAGCGCGTCGGTCGTGCTTCAATCGCTGCAAGCGACGGCGCCAGGATGCGGTCATGTCATGCGCGCTCACCGACGCGTTCACCAAGCAGCCCAGACGGACGGAACACCAGCACCAGAATCAGCACGAAGAAGGCGAACACATCCTGATAGTGCGAGCCGAGGAACCCGCCGGTCAACGGGCCTATGTATCCGGCCCCGAGACTTTCGACAATGCCAAGCAGCATTCCACCCAGCATCGCCCCGGCGACATTGCCGATGCCGCCCAGCACCGCAGCACTGAATGCCTTGAGGCCCAGCAGGAAGCCCATGTAATAGTGCGCCAGCCCGTAATAAGCGGACACCATAATGCCAGCGATAGCGGCAAGCGCCGCGCCAATAACAAACGTCGCGGCAATGACGCTATTCGGATTCACGCCCATCAGCGCCGCGAGATCCGGAGACTGGGCCGTGGCGCGCATCGCACGCCCCAGCCGCGTCCGATACACGAGTACCAGCAAAGCCAGCATCAGCAACAATGCCAGCAGGACAATGGTGATTTGCACATTGGTAATGTGCGCGCCAGAAAATTCATAGCGCGTGACTTCAATCACTTCCGGAAAGCTCACGTACTGCTTGCCCCAGATCAGCATCGCGGTATTTTGCAGCACAATCGATACACCGATCGCGGTGATCAGTGCAGTCAGACGCGGCGCGCGGCGCAGCGGACGATAGGCCACGCGTTCAATGGCCAAACCGAGAAACATGCATACCAGCATGGCGCCACCGACCCCGAGGGCCAGTGCCACGACCACCGGTACGCTGCCGGCCGGCAGTAGTACCTGCAGAATGGCAATGCAGACCATGCCGCCGACCATGGTCACTTCGCCATGCGCGAAATTGATCAGCTCCAGAATGCCGTACACCATGGTGTAGCCGAGCGCAATCAGCGCATAGATCGAGCCGAGCACCAGGCCATTCACGATTTGTTGCAGGAAAATGTCCACGCGCTCGCCTTGCCGTCAGAACCGGCGCTAACAGTAATGTCAGGTTGGCCCGAGGGTCAACCGGACATATGTCTTTTACTCAGGCAGAAGAGTAATTACTTATTGGGGGCGGCACCGCTCATGACGGTTTCCACCACTTCCCATTTACCCGCTTTGACGCGGTACAGGGTAATCGCGCCACCGAGCACGTCGCCCTTGGCATCGAAACCAATCTCGCCGGTGACACCGGCAAAGCGGATCTTGGGAAGCTCGGCCAGATATTTGGCCGGCTCCGCGGAACCGGCCTTTTCCATCGCCGTGATCATGGCCGTGGCCGCATCATAGGCATAGGGCGCATAGGTCTGAATGACCCCGTACTTGGCGGTGAACTTGTCGCGGAACGTCTTGCCGCCCGGCATGCTGTCGATGGGCAGGCCCGGCGATGATGCCGTAACTCCCTCGGCCGCGACGCCGGCGAGCTTCAGGAACTCGGCGGTCTGCAGGCCGTCGCCGCCAAGAAACTTCGCCTTGAGGCCGAGCGACTGCATCTGCTTGGCCATCGGCGCACCCTGCGGGTCCATGCCGCCGAAGAACAGCACGTCCGGATTCTTGCCCTTGATCGAGGTGAGAATGGCGCTGAAGTCGGTCGCCTTGTCCGAGGTGTATTCGCGCGCCACCAGCTCGCCACCCGCTGCCTTCACGGCCTTCTCGACCTCGTCCGCCAGACCCTGGCCATAGGCAGTACGATCGTCAATGATCGCGACCCGCTTGCCGCCCATTTTCTTCACCAGGAACTCGCCGAGCACCCGGCCCTGCTGGCGGTCGTTGGTCATGGTGCGAAACGCGGTCTTGAAGCCCTGGTCGGTATACTTGATAGCCGTGGCCGACGGAGAAATCTGCGGGATGCCGGCATCGTGATAAATCTTGGAGGCCGGAATGGATGCGCCGGAATTGAGATGCCCGATCACACCTTTGACCTGCGCATCCACCAGCTTCTGCGCCACGATGGTTGCGGTCTTGGGATCGGCCTGGTCATCCTCGGACAGCAGCACGAACTTCACCTTCTGGCCACCGAGCGTGACACCACGAGCATTGGCCTCGTCGATGGCGAGGCGTGCGCCGCTGTCATTGTCCTTGCCGAGATGCGCCTGCGGGCCGGTGAGCGGCGATACCTGACCGATCTTGACAATCATTACACTGCCGGCGGTCTTCGGCGCTTCATCCTTCTTGCTGCATGCCGTCGCCACAACGACGGTCGCCATCACGGCCATGAGCGTGCGGTTCAGATATCTCGAATACACAACAAGCCTCCTCGGATAGGTTCTGGCAATTGATGCCTTATATATAGAGCGAACAATTTCTCGACGGCCTGAAGTGTATCGTAGTTCGCACGCGCTGGCAGCCGAACCTACAGCTCGCCGCCGCGCGCCGGCACCTGTAACCTCGTTCCGACAGCCAGGTCGCTGCCCTGGATGTCATTCAGGAACCGCAGGGTTTCAACGTGGATATCGTAGAGCCGCGCGATGGCCGACAAGGTCTCGCCGGGCTTCACAATGTGTTCGCGCGCACCGAAGATCGGTGCCGCCTGTGCAGACTGAGCCGCCGGAACTACCGGCGACAGTGGTGGCGAAGCCGCCTGCAACGACGCACCACCAATACCGCGGCTCGCGATAAGACGCGGCGCTGCACGTTTAAGCCCCTGGAAAATGGCCTCCGCCATGCGGCGCTGATAGCCCTTGTCGCGCAGCTTGGCTTCCTCTTCGGTACTGGAGATGAACGCGGTCTCGACGAGCAACGAAGGGATGGGCGACTTGAGCACCATAAAGCCTGCCTGTCCAACCTTGTTGCTGTGCAGCGGGCCGACACTGCGCAGGTTGCCGAGCACGTCCGATCCAAGATTCAGGCTGTCGCCGATGGTCGCGGTCTTGACGAGATCACCCAGCAACCGACGCACATCGCTACCGGCCTCCTTCGCACCGACTCCACCGATCCAGTCAGAGGAGTTTTCGCTGTCGGCCAGCGCCTTGGCCATCTCGCTCGTCGCACCCCGATCGGACAACGCATAAACTGACGAACCGCGTGCCTGCCTCCGGCCGGGTACCGAGTCGGCGTGAATGGATATGAACACATCGGCATCGTGCCGGCTTGCCTTGACGACGCGCTCGCGCAAACCCACATAGTAATCACCGTCACGGATCATCACCGGCTTCATACCCGGTGCGGCCGCTACCAGCTTGTAAAGCTCGCGCGCGATTGCCAGCACCACGTCCTTCTCGCGGGTACGCCAACGTTTGCCGATGGCGCCCGGGTCTTCGCCACCGTGACCGGCGTCAATCGCCACGATCAGATCGCTCGGCGCCAGCACTTGGCGTGCAGGAGGCGCTGCGCGTGGCTCGGGGCTGGGCATAGCCTTGGCGACAACCTCATCGTAGAGGTCGATCACTAGACGGTGTCCATACTGGCCTGCGGGCTTGAGCAAGAATGTTTTCGGACGAACCGGGCGATTAAGTTCGAGCGTGATGCGCAGCTTGCCATCCGCCTGCTCGGCGGCACGCACGGCCGCGATGTACGAGTGGCTCACATCAAGCGCGGCCAGCCCATCCTGCAGGCGCGCGTTGCTGAGCTCGACCACAATGCGCTCGGGGTCGCTGAGTGTACTGAGGCGATGCTCGAGCGGGCCGCTCAGGTCGAACACCAGGCGCGTGTTGTCCGGGGCCTGCCACAGACGCAGGTTGTGCACCGATACCGGGGTGGCGGCGCACAACAGGGGAACCAACAGAAAAACAGCGAGCAGCGACTGGCGTATACGTTTCATGTCAGTCCGCGTAAAAGCACCACGCCGTTTTCCGTGTGGCTTGTGAATCGCACCACGCGCACTTCCTCCTGTCGCCGCTCTCGCACATCCATGTGCTTCGCGGCACTTGGGCTCCTGCCCGTCGTCTCGATGGCGATATCCACATCCGGCGCCGGCAACACGCCCGCGCCGCGCTCGGCCCACTCCACCAGGCAGACACCGCTGCCTGCAAGATAATCGCGCACGCCGAGAAATTCCAACTCTTCCGGATCATTGAGCCGGTACAGGTCGAAGTGATAAACCGTCAGACCGGCTAGCTGATACGGCTCCACCAAAGTATAGGTCGGACTTTTCACCGCGCCGGTGTAGCCGAGACCGCGCAGGATGCCGCGCACAAAGGTCGTCTTGCCGGCGCCGAGTTCGCCATGCAAGAACAGCACGAGCCCGGCGCGCAGCTGCGGCGCCAGCGCCGCGCCCAACCGCTCCGTATCTGCCTCCGTAGCCACGTTGCGCTCAAGCAGCATGGATGACGATATCATTAATAATGTCTCGCAAAGACGCGAGCAGATCGCTCGCCATCATTCCGCGCTCGCCGTTGGCCGCCACCCGATCCCCGGCGCTGGCATGCACCCACACGCCAAGACGTGCGGCCTCGTTCGGCGCAAGGCCCTGCGCGAGCAATGCCACGATCACGCCCGTGAGCACGTCACCGCTGCCGCCGGTCGCCAGGCCCGGATTGCCGCGGTCGCAGAGCCACATCGATGGTTCACTGTGTGAGGGCGGGAAGACTGCTCCTGCGTTTGTCCCCGTAGGGACGGCTTCGCGCTCCGCGCTTCCGCCATCCATGGCGGTCGCGATGAGTGTGCCGCTACCCTTGAGCACGCATACGCCACCATAGCGTTGCGCGATGGCGCGCGCCGCCGCGAACCGATCGGCCTGGATCTCGGCGACGCTCACGCCCAGCAGGCGCGCCGCCTCGCCCGGATGCGGAGTCAATACCCAATCAGCGCGCGAAGATGGTTGCGCGGCCAACAGATTAAGCGCATCGGCATCAATAACCAGAGGTTTTTCCACAGCCAGTACTGCTTGCCACAACGCACGACCCCATTCGCCCTGCCCCAGACCCGGCCCGACGGCAAGCGCGTGCGCGCCGGCAAGGAGCGGCTGAATGGCCTGCGCGTCATTCACGCCGTAGGCAATCAGTTCTGGGCGCGCCGCGCCGATTGACGCCGCGTGTGCGAGATGGGTTGCAAGCACCACGAGGCCGGCACCGGCGCGGTAAGCGGCCTCGCCCGCCAACCGCACCGCTCCCGGCATGCCCGGCTGACCACCAACAACCAACACGCGCCCGGCGTCGCCCTTGTGTGCGTGGCGTACGCGCGGCAGAAGCAGGCCGTGCAGATTTCGCTGCGTGATGCGCCGCGCCTGTGGCGTAACACCCGTGAATACCGAATCCGGGACGCCGAGGTCATCAAACAGGATCAGACCGCTGTGTTCCCGGCCCTGCCCCGTGAATAGCCCGACCTTGAGATCGATAAAGCACAAGGTCAGCGCAGCACGCGCGGCGGCGCCCAGCACCCGGCCGCTGTCGGCATGCAGGCCGGAAGGAATATCGATGGCGAATATCGGTCGGTTGCTGACGTTCATGGCCTCGACGGCGGCGCGCCACTCGCCTTCCAGTGGGCGCTCCAGGCCGGTACCGAACAAGGCGTCGACAATCACATCGCATGCCTGAAGGTGCTCGAAACTTAATACCTGCACCGTGCCACCGGTCTTGTGCCAGGCATTGCGCGCTGCCGCCGCATCGCCCTTGAGTCCGGCGGTATTCGCCGGTGAAAGTACCGTCGTTGCTAGGCCGGCATCCTTAGCAAGACGCGCCAGTACATAACCATCCCCGCCGTTATTCCCGGGTCCGCACACCACCGCGACGCAGCGGGCTCGCGGAAACCGCTCACGCAGCAGGGCAAATGCCGCCCTGCCCGCACGTTCCATTAATAGACCACCGGCCAAGCCATGTTCGCTGGCGGCGCGCTGATCGGCAGCACGTGTGTCGGCCGCGCGGTATAGGGCTTCGGGCAGATGATCCATGCGGCTATCATAGTGGCAGATGCGCACCGCTCAAACCGCTCCGGTCGACTACGCCGCCCTGGCCCGCGACATCAAGTCCTGGGGCCGCGCGCTTGGCTTCCAGCAGGTCGGTATCGCCGACACCGAATTAGGCAAACACGAGACCCATCTCCTCAACTGGCTGGCCGCCAACCGTCACGGCGAGATGGGCTACATGGCTCAACACGGCACGCGTCGGACCCGCCCGGCCGAGCTTGTGCCCGGCACCCTGCGCGTGATCTCCGTACGCATGGATTACCTGCCCGGCACCGCAGCGCCTGCCGACGAGGTACTGCACAATCCGGAACTGGGGATGATTTCGCGCTACGCACTCGGACGCGACTACCACAAGGTCGTGCGCACCCGCCTGCAGAAGCTCGCCGACCAGATCAGCGCACGCGTCGGCCCGTTCGGCTACCGTGCCTTCACCGACAGCGCACCGGTGCTGGAGAAGGCGCTCGCAGAAAGGGCAGGTCTCGGCTGGATCGGCAAGCACACCAACCTCATTCAGCGTGATACCGGCTCATGGTTCTTTCTCGGCGAGCTGTACACCGATCTGCCGCTACCAGTAGACGCGACCGCTTCCAACCATTGCGGCACCTGCCACGCCTGTATCGATATCTGCCCGACCCAGGCGATCGTCGCGCCCTACCAGCTCGACGCGAGACGCTGCATTTCCTATCTCACCATTGAACTGCGCGGATCGATACCAGTCGAGCTGCGGCCACTCATGGGCAATCACATCTACGGCTGCGACGACTGCCAGATGGTATGCCCGTGGAACAAGTTTGCCCAGCCGACACCGGAGCCGGACTTTGCTCCGCGCCATGGCCTCGATGCACCGAAGCTCATCGAGTTGTTTGTGTGGACAGAGGAAGAGTTTCTCAAGAACACCGAAGGTTCGGCGATTCGTCGCATCGGTTACGAGTGCTGGTTGCGGAATATCGCCGTGGCACTTGGCAATGCACCGCGCAGCGATGCGGTGATGGTTTCACTCGGAGCGCGAGCCGATCATCCTTCAGCGCTTGTGCGCGAGCATGTGGCGTGGGCGCTGACGCATTTGTCATCGTAGGGTGCGCAGTCGATGCAACAGCGCTCACCCTACCCTCTCCCTGAGGGAGAGGGGATAAGCTATTTGAAGAAATGCTCCCGGTAATACTTCAACTCGGCAATCGACTCCAGAATGTCATCCAGCGCCTTGTGGGTGTTTTTCTTGTCGAAGCCGCTGGCGATCTCCGGCTTCCAGCGGCGCACCAGTTCCTTGATCGAACTCACGTCGAGATTGCGGTAGTGCACATACGATTCGAGCAACGGCATACCGCGCGCGAGGAAGCGTCGGTCCTGGCAGATGCTGTTGCCGCACAGCGGCGACTTGTTCTTCGGCACGTGCTGCTGGAGAAACTCCAGCGTCTCGCGCTCGGCATCGGCCTCGCTCAGGGTGGACTCGCGCACGCGCTGGGTGAGGCCGCTGCCGCCGTGGGTACGGGTGTTCCACTCGTCCATGTTGCTCAGAACGTCATCCGGCTGATGCACGGCCAGCACCGGTCCCTGGGCGAGGATATTGAGCTGGCTGTCGGTGACAATGGTCGCGATCTCGATGATCTTGTCGGTTTCGGTGTTTAATCCTGACATTTCCAGGTCTATCCAGATCAGGGCGTTCGGGTCTTGCGGCATGGGTCTTCCCTTCAGGTTGGGCGTGCGGCCAGTTGCGATTAGAATGATTTTTATTCCATGATAACACGCAGCCACGCCCCCTTACCCGGAGACCCATGTCCACAGCGCTCTTTACCCAGATCTTCCTGATCCTGCTCACCGGCACAGTGCTAACACGCCTGTGGCTGGCGCGCCGCCACGTCCAGCATGTGCTCTGCCATCGCCACCAGGTGCCGGCTCCGTTCCGCGGCAAAATCCTGCTCAAGGCGCACCGCAAAGCGGCGGACTACACGGTGGCCAAGACGCGCTTCGCGATGCTGGCCGGGGTGATCGACGCGCTGCTGCTGCTCGGCTGGACGCTGGGTGGCGGACTGGAATTTCTCGACCAGACCTGGCGGGCGGCGGAATTCGGTGAGCTGGTCACCGGCACGCTGTTCCTGCTGAGCATATTCCTGATCATCGGCCTACTCGATCTGCCGGCGACGCTCTATCAGACCTTCGTCATCGAGCAGCGCTTCGGTTTCAATCACTCCACGCCCGCGCTGTTCATCGCCGATCTCCTGAAACAGACCCTGCTCCTGTTTGTGATCGGCGCACCGCTCGCGCTCGCGGCGCTCTGGCTCATGCAATCCGCCGGAACACTGTGGTGGTTCTATCTCTGGCTGCTGTGGTCGGGCTTCACGCTGCTGATGATCTGGGCCTACCCGGCTGTCATCGCGCCGTTGTTCAACAAGTTCACACCACTCAAGAACCGCAGCGTGCAGACACGCATCCAGGCGCTGCTGCGGCGCACTGGCTTTCGTAGCCGCGGCATATTCGTGATGGACGGCTCGCGCCGCTCGGCGCACGGCAACGCCTACTTCACCGGCTTCGGGCGCAACAAACGCGTGGTGTTCTTCGACACCCTGCTCAAGACCCTGCGCGGACCGGAAATCGAGGCGGTGCTGGCGCATGAGCTCGGCCATTTCCACCACCGTCACATCATCAAACGCATCGTGATGCTGTTTGGCATGAGTCTCGCCGGGCTCGCGTTGCTCGGCTGGCTGATCCAGCAACCCTGGTTCTATCAGGGGCTCGGGGTCTCCACCGCCTCGGCGCACGCGGCACTCATTCTGTTCCTCATGGCCGGTCCGGTGTTCACCTTCTTCCTCCAGCCGCTCATGGCCTGGGGCTCGCGCCGCCATGAATACCAGGCGGATGCCTATGCCGCCGAGCAGGCCGACATCAAGCCGATGATCAGCGCGCTGGTAAAGCTCTACCGCGAGAATGCCAGCACCCTGACACCGGACCCGGTGTATTCAGCCTTTTACGACTCGCATCCACCGGCATCGCTGCGCATCGCGCATTTGCAGTCTCTGGCATAACGACAACCGCACACTTGGAGAAACCGCAATGAACAAGGCCACGCTTCTGTTGATATCCCTCACCCTCGGCGCTGGCAGCGCACAAGCCGCGCTGCTCCCGGGCGATGCCGCGAAAGGCAAGGCCGTGCATGACAAGCAGTGCGTCGCCTGTCATGACAACAGCGTGTACACACGCGCTGACCGGCGAATGAAAAGCCCTGAGGCGCTTATCGGACAGGTGAATAATTGTGTGCGCCAGACCGGCGCGAAACTGGACCGCGACCAGATCAACGACCTCGTCAAGTATCTGGACGAATCGTTTTACAAGTTCAAATAGATCGGGCTGCTTCAGCCATGACCACCCTGCTGGCCATGTCTTGCAAGCCACGCACTGGTGAGGCCTTGGGTCGCGCCGCGGCAGAAATGCTGCTGCGCGAAATCCCCGGCTGGGCCATAAGTGATGACGCCAAAGAAATTTTGCGCGTCTACAAGTTTGGCAATTACTACGAAACCATGGCGTTCGTGAATGCACAGGCATGGGTCGTGCACCATGAAGACCACCATCCAGACCTGGAGGTTGGTTACAATCGCTGCCGGGTGCGGTTCAGCACCCACTCCGTGAACGGACTCTCGGAAAACGATTTCATCTGCGCTGCCAAGATCAATGCCCTGAACGCCGTTGTTTAAATCACCCAGCTTGCGCAATAACCTGCAATAAAAACGGGCGCCACGTGCGCCCGTTTTAATTATTATCTGGAACACATGATCAATGCGTCATGTCTTCCTCGGGATTGGCGCTGATCTTGTGGATACTGAGGTCCGCTCCCTCGTACTCCTCCTCTTCGCTCAGGCGGATGCCGACCCACTTCTTGAGCGCACTGTACACGACCAGCCCGCCGATCAGGGCGATGGCCACGCCGCCAAGCGTACCCAGAATCTGCGCCAACAGCGATACTCCACCCATGCCACCCAGCGCCTGGGAACCGAATATCCCGCAGGCAATGCCGCCCCAGGTTCCGGCCAGGCCGTGCAGCGGCCAGACGCCGAGCACATCGTCGATTTTCCAGCGATGCTGGGCTAGTGTGAAGACCACGACGAACAGCACACTGGCCACGCCGCCGACCACAAGTGCGCCGATCGGATGCATCACATCCGAACCGGCACACACCGCGACCAGCCCGGCGAGCGCGCCGTTGTGTGCGAAGCCCGGGTCGTTGCGGCCGGCAATCAGTCCGCCGAGCACGCCGCCAGCCATGGCCATGAGTGAATTCATCGCCACCAGACCGCTGATCTTGTCGA
>Ga0209253_10002948_pt1 | contig 15035 bp, 18 predicted proteins | sample FrelakmetBRP12BR_FD_187145 | JGI IMG/M metagenome (GOLD analysis project Ga0209253, IMG submission 187145) | Freshwater lake sediment microbial communities from the University of Notre Dame, USA, for methane emissions studies - BRP12 BR (SPAdes)... | ecosystem: Environmental > Aquatic >...
TCGGCCTTCATGGCCGCTTCAATACTCTTGGGCAACTTCGGCAGTGAAGCCGGCTCGACCGGTTCCTTCACCTGGCCGGACTTCAACATTTCCTGATAGGCTTCCTTGATCGCCGGACCGAGCGCTCCGAAGGTCGCTGGCACAATCGCGCCGGACTTTTTGAGGGCATCGGACTTGGAACGGGCCGACCCTTCGCCCTTCAGCCCCTCTTTCGCGCCCGCGTGACCAAACTTCATCCCCTTCGGCAAACTCTCCTGGCAGAAACCGGAAACGACGGCCATCAACTTCACACGCCGCTTCTTGGCGCCGTACCACTCAGCCGCCCGCTCTTCGAGATCGCCGCCCATTTCGCCGACGATGACGACCGCTTTCGTTTGCGGATCGTTCTCGAACATTTCGAGATAGCTCACATAGTCGGTTCCCGGATAGGCATCGCCGCCGATTCCGATGGCAGTCGTGATGCCGTCGGCGAACTGCGAACAGATCCAGATAATCTCGTTGGAGAGGCCGCCCGACTTGGTGATGACGCCGAAGGAACCTTCGCGATAGAGCTTCGACAGCACGAGGTTGTCGAACGCGCCACCGATCACGCCCAGGCGGCAGGAGCCGGCCGACACAATACCGATCGACGAGGGACCGTTAAACACCTTGCCGAGCTTTCTGGCATGGGCCCCGAGAATCTTGGCGTCCTTCTCAGGCACGCCTTCAGTGATCATCGACACCACCTTGATGTGTGCATCGTCGAGGGCTTCCATCCCGCCCTTCATCGCTCGATCGGCGCCGATGTAGACAAGGCTGGTGTTGATCTGAGGATGGTGCTTGGTGGCTTCGGCAACCGTCTTATAGATGGGGACCGCGACCAGTCCGCTTCCGTAGGGAATCTCGTGCGTCTTGCCGGCATCCGGCGGATAGACAAAGGCCAGAACGTTCAGCGAACGCTTGATCAGATAGCAGAACTCGGCCATCCGGCGCGCGGCGTTGACGCCTGCCACGCCGCCCTGAATGACCACATAGGTATCTTTGTTTGCCAGGATACTCATCGGGATCTCCTCTTCAGTGCTGAGTACTCAGTGCCGAGTGCTGAGTGGAAGAGCAGTCCTTGCTGCTCAGCACTCAGGACTCAGCGCTCGGTTCTATTTCTGGAGCGCCTTATCGACAATGTCGGTGAGCGGCGTGTTGCGATCGAAGACACTGATATCGAACCCTTCATCCTTGAGCGCGCGCATCGCGTCGAGCCCTTCCTTCTCTCGCGGGCCTCCGCGACGCACCCAAATCTTCACGCCCTTGAGCTTCCCTTCGGCCTTGGCCTTGCGGAATCCGTTGATGATGCCCCCGAACGTCTTCACCACGTCGGTGAAATTGGCAATCGCGCCGCCGACAATGATGTTCTTGATTCCGGGCAGCGAGCAGACTTTCTCTGTCAGCACTTCAACCGCCCAATCAGGCGGATCACCGGAATATTCGGCATAGTTCGCCAACTTCCCGCCACGGGCCACGACCGCATCGGAGTAGTACACGCTGGCGCCGCCGCCAGCGGGCAGCATCGCTGTATCACCACCGGGAATTTCGATGAACTTGACGGAGCCCTTGATCTTGCTGTCGACCGCCATGACCTCCTCCTCCTGCTTGGAGTAGGCCCGGCCGAATTCTGCCGCAAACGCAAAGTTCCAATCCGGATGGCGGAACTTGGCGTCACCGTCGAGCAAGGTCACGGCATCCAGCGCCACCAATGCACCGTCGCTTTCACGAAGGACCACAGGATTTACTTCGAGATATTGCGCATCTTCGTTATCGAAGCAGGCGAACATTTTCCCCGCGAACTCGGCCATTTTCTTGACGAGCGGGCCGGTGAATCCCGCCTCTTTGGAAAGCTGTTCGAGCGCGTCGGCGGAGGGAGCCTGTCCGATTTCGAGACAGAGTCGCTTGACCCGCTCCCAATTCGATTCGACTTCAATCCCGCCGCAATTAGCCACGAGAATCTCGCTGCCCTCGCGCGTGGACTTCACCGCACAATAATATTCTTCCTTGTGGGGAATCATCTCAGAGACGATGACCTGGGTTACCGTAATACTTCCGACCTGGCGACCAATCATTTCCTTCGTCGCGGCTTCCGCCGCCTTGAAGTCCAGATCGATCTTGACCAAACCAAGTTTAAAGCGCGACCCGAGGGCCTCGTGGGCTTTGGCAACGAGCTTAGATTTCTTTAACCATTCATTCGCTTGTCCCAGCTTCGTCAACTCATCAACGGAGGTGACGACGACGTAATTGGGGACATTGATCCCCCACTTCTTCATCAGCCCCATTCCGGGACCTTCAAGCACCTTGGCCATGACGACACTCCTTCAGCGTAGTGGAAACCAGCGATAAGGGAGCCGGATTGTAGCGAAATCACAGGGATGACTCAATACACCAGAGGTACTAACTCCTCAAGGTTCAAAAGGCCTAGTTGTCCGGCTTCACCAGACGGAGGGAGTGAGACCTAACAGATTGAATTCTAATAGATCTTTATAAAATATAACTCCAGTAACGCACCCAGGACTTGCCATAATCACGTGTACACATTCAGTGGCGCGTGCGAATCTTCTGACAGGTCGTGCAAATAAACGAACTCCGTTCGCTTTGGATCCGCTTAATCTCCGTGCCGCATTTCCGCGGGCAAGGAAGCCCTTCTTTGCCATACACGAGATGGTGCTGCTTATACGTTCCCTCAGAACCATCCGGGGCAAAAAAGTCTTTGACGCTGGAGCCGCCACACTCAATGGCCTGCCGTAAAATCGCCTGCATATCTTGATGGAGACGTCCGGCCGCAGAGGGTGCGAGTTGACTGGCGATCACATCCGGATGCAGGCTCGCTCGAAACAGCGCTTCGTTCGCATAGATATTTCCAATGCCCGCAATGACTTGTTGATGCATTAAGACCGCTTTCAAGCGCCGTCGGCATTTTTTGAGCAACTGGACAAACTCTTCGCATGTCACGTGAAGCGGATCGCATCCAAACCGCCTGGCCAGATATCGATCCAGCCCCGCACGATCCAACAAAGAGAGACGGCCGAACCGGCGCGGGTTCCAATAGCGCAATGAAGCGGTCGACGCGGAATCGAATTGCATGGTGTAGTGCACATGCTGAGGGAACTTGATCGACACGGCCGGGAATAGCAGCAGCCCGGTCATCCCGAGTTCTGCTACGAGATAGCGCCTGTCCCCCGCTTTCTCAAATTCAACCGCGACACTCTTTCCGTATCGATCGACCGACGTCACCACACTCCCGGGATACCACCGATCCGTATCGCCACCCTCGCGAACGATGTCGGACCTCCCGACGAGCACAGCGGTAACCCGCGCGCCAATCAAACGCTCACGAAGTTGACGAGCGGCGACTTCGGCTTCGGGAAGTTCAGGCATAGGACCCTTTACGCGATGAAAAGAAATGACGCATCGACGCGAATCATTACGCCATGCGAACGGAGGGAAACGCAATATTGGAGAAATCCAGAGAAGACGGACTAGGCGACGCGTGGAGTGTGGGTTGACCTGGATATTTTGCTCACCCGATGGGCACGCAACTTGAGAACCTTTTCGATGGTTTCGCGCAACTTGGGGAGCGGCATCGCTCCCGGCCTCCGGGATTTGACGAACGCTACAGCCTCTTCATAAGCCATGCCCCGGCTACAGCAAAAGTAGGCAATCAGAACGGACGCAGATCGCCCCATCCCGGCACGGCAGCAGACCAGAGTTCGAGTCCCAGGAGCACGCTCTTCGAGCCAGGCTACCGCGCGATCGAGACGCGCTGGATCCACAGATGAAAACTCTTTGAATGGAATATGCTCGTAGTCCAGCCATGCAGCAGGTTTAACCGTGAATTCTTCTGCCACCAGTAAAAGACCCGCAATAGCCGGCATTGGGTCACGAGCATCATCGATATTGCCCAGGATCAACGCATCAGTAATTAAATGCATAACGTTCTTAGTATAGCATTCGAGGAAGGCGGTCAAGCGAATCACGGATGGCTATACGCTTCGTTGCAGTCTATCGAGGGCCCTCGCTATACTCATGTCCATCCGTTCATGAAGAAATGAGGACCTGAATGCCTTCTCTATCTCCCGAAGAAGTAGAACAACGACTCACCTCGGTCCATTGCGCCATTTGCAAAGGCGATCGATTTGGGATCGACCGACGCTTTATGCAACCGGATGGTGAGTGGCGGGGAGTCTGTATGAAATGTCGCTACAGCTTTCCGGTCTACACCGACATGGAGTTTTACCAACGCACCCAACCGGATATTCCCTATCGCCTCAAAGAGATATCCTGCCGGGCCTGTCAGCACCGCGGGGTCACGCTGGATTTTCGCATTACTATGTCCGTCCGGGAAGCGATCTACTTTGTGACCTGCCTCAGCTGCCAAACCAAATTTCCCGAGCAATCCTCGCTGGAAGCCTTCGAATAACTCCCTATTAGCCGGTGTGCGGGTGTATACTAGAAAAATGGAAGATAAGAATAAACAGCCAGATTCTGAATCGACACCCAAGGCCCGCAAGGAAATCCCTCTCATCTCTGTCCCCAATGACCGGGACATGATCGCCGCAGAAATGGCGGAGATGTTCGACGAGGATCGGGTGAGCCACCAGCACGGCAGTTCTGAGCCGGAAGCGGATTAAAGCTCCTCCTCAGGCAGATCGAATTATCTGCACGGTCCCATCGTGCTCGATCCGTCCCACAGCCGAGACCTTTCCTTCCCGCTCTTTCCGTACGACTCGTTCGATCCGCACAATAGCGCCGCGATGCCAGTCATCCAAGGGCGCATTCGATTCAGATTTCAATCGATCCTGACGTCCGATTTCCGACCGCCCCAGCTCGTTGCAGAGCCAGGCCCGCTTCTCGCCTTTCAACTCCCGCAACTCACTCACCACGCGATACACTTCCGGCCTGCGCTCGACGATGGTTCGCCCGTCTTTTCGGAGCAGAAGATACGAAAACTTCAAGGCGTCTTTAATAAAACCCACCGCTTCATCGATCTTTTGAATTCCTGGTGCCGGATCCCATGCCCGCTCTTCATGACACCAATCGAACGGATTCACCAGTGCAGGGCAACTGTTCTCGTGGAGGCAGGGGCTATAGACCGTGCAAAGTTTCTCCTGGATCACCTGATCCCGTAACTGATGCAGCGCTCTCGATGTGTCACGTAACGCCGGCTCGACGATCATCAGCGTACCGGTCGGAGCTAACCTCGCCAGAAGCTGTGTGGCAAGTTCGACTCTCGACTTGACAGGATCGCCGGTTCGAGAAAAGAGTTCGTTCAGGCAATTCGCCGCAATGATAAGGTTATAGGGAGATCGCTGTTCAACCTGACTGAGCCACCCTCCATTCGGCGATCGCTCCAGATTTTCCTCATGGGTGATCAGTCTTCCACCAATGGCTCCAGATTTCCGGCAGTAGGCCTCCCAAAGGCTCCCGGCATGTTTCAGCGCTTCAGCTGAACTATCGATCGCGACAACGGTAAGATCCTTGATTCGGTCTGGCCAATGCTGATGGAACCAATCAAGTACGGCCAAGGCCCCTGTGCCTGGTCCCGATCCCACGTCAAGCACACGGATCGAGCGATCAGAGGCTTGATCCGGCCAGCCTTGCGGCATCTCGTCGAGCAGAACCTGAATCTTTGACAGGTTTACCGGCAGGAAGTATTTGAGATAGGCTGCGGTATGGCCGGGATGATCGAGATAGTCGGATCTCAGTGAGGAGCGATCTTTTGTAAAGAGTCTCGAGAGTTCGGCTACGGCTTCCGCAATGCGATCCATGCCGACCCTGGCCGAACTGGAGGCAACCTCCTCAATGGCGTTGAGGGTGATCGGCGAGAGACGTGCCACTGTCTGGTGTTGGTTGAAGGCCATATAGATCCAGTGTATGCTTAACTTCTGAGGAGAATAATCATGAGTGAATCATTGCTGCAAGCCTACAGGGAAGTCGAGATGGCCATGGAACGCTTTACATTGGTGCTGCATGACCACGTCGATCACCTTCGTAATACGGAGCCGCCAGGATCCGATAAGCTGCATCGCATGAGCAATGGAACCAAAGCCATGCGCGACAGCGCGTCGATTTATTTGTCCTATGCCAAATACGTCGCTCACGGGATGCCTGCCAGTGAGGAACTGATCGAAGACGATTTGCAGGGCTAACAGTCTGGGCTTTGGTTTAGCACGCCATCCGTTCCCAAGAAAACGAAAGGCCCGCCGGGCATCACCCGGCGGGCCTTTTCATTGCGTTACCAGCGTAGACTAAATGCTGCGCATGAAATGGGACACGTCGTCTTGATTGACGGCCCCGCCCATGACAGAAGACATCGCGACGTTGGTGGACTTCTTACCGGTGAGTCCGGACTCCACTTCGTCCACAATCAATTCGACCGGCATGGACTGACCGCCATAGACCCGCGGCCCACCGATGATCTTGGCCTTAGAGTAGCCATAAATCGCCGTCGCCACTTCCTTGGCCAGCCAACCGACATAGTTGAATTCGGGAACCACGATCAACTTGGCATCTTTGCAGAGCTCTCGCAGTTCCTTTGTCGGGAATGGCCGCAACGAGCGCACCTTGATCAGGCCGATCTTGATACCCTTTTCTGCGCAAATACGCACGGCTTCGCGGGACTGGGCAGCAGCGCTTCCTGAAGCAATGATCACAGCCTCGGCACCGTCCACATTTTCAGCCGTGAGCAACCCGCCCATGTACTGATTGATATACTTCCGCGACCGTTCCACGGCAGCCCATACTTCTTGCTGCCACACGGCGTGAATGTTGTAGGCCATGAAGTTCGACTTTTGAACCGGGGCGTCGCGCGAGAGACGCGCGGGAGGATTCTCCGCATCAAGGACGGGCACCGCGCCACGGTAGGCTTCGCGCGGCGGGAGCTTAATGCCGCGATCCTGCATGCGCACATAGCCGCGCGCGTGGGTGACAAAGAATCCGTCACAGCACACACCCACCGGCAGAGTCACATCGTTCTTTTCGCTGATCGTGAAACCGGCCAAGGTGAAATCGAACATGTCCTGCTGATTCTCAGCATGGAATACGATCATGCCGCAGTTCAGAAGATATGAGACTTCGATATTGTCAGGCTGAATCGCGAGCGGGGCATTGACTACGCGGCAGGTGAACATCGCAACGGCCGGCAACCGGTGTCCGGGCCATGACGCAATACCCTCAAGACCTCTCAACGTTCCAGGTCCAGCAGTCGCCGTATAGCAGCGGACGCCTGCGCGGGATCCTCCGGCGATAGCCGCCATGACGCCCACTTCTTCCTCTCCGCGGTAATATTCTTTCACGTAGCCTTCGCCGTAAAGCACACCGACCAACTGCATGGTCTCGCTCTGCGGTGTGATCGGATAGGCAATCGCCAGATCGACGTTCGAACGGCGGATCGCTTCCTTAGCGGCTTCGCTTCCGGTAATGAATTCTTTTGTCCGTGGAGCTTCCAAAAACATGTATTCGGGAGTCACCACACGCTGTCTCTTGGCCTCGGCGTGGGGATCCTTCTTTGGAGCAGCCACACTGGCAGCAGCCGGGGGATTCGCTTTGACTTCAGCTTCACTCATGATTGTACCTCTTGGCTATATCGCCCGTGATCCAAACCCTTACCCTTCACGCTTCATCTGTTCAGCCGAATGGCCAAACGTACCCGCGCTGCCGACTCCGGCAACCGTGGGCATAAAGGTTAAAGGATTGGTGTGGGTCTTCCCACCGTGGACTTTGGACTGCGTTCCGGTAAACCGAACATTCTCGCCGTTCTCCGGCAACTTGATCCCCATTTCTTCACGAATCTTCTTGAAGATCTGCGCGGTCTTTTTCAGCTTGAGCACATCCGAATCGCGGATCGTCAACATGGCATCTTCGTGGCCCTGCTCGGCGCAGATCGCCATCGTGCAGCAATTCGTCCCCGCACGGATCATCTTCAAAGTCAGATTCGCATAGTGACAATGCACGCCGATGAAGATACAGGCCTCAATCTTATTTCCCCAAATCGTCAAATTCGGATGGTTTGGATTGATGACCTCTTCCGGATCGATCTTCGGATACTTGGGCCGATAGTCCGGCATCGGGATAATCATCACGTTCGGAATCTGGGCGGCAATTTCCAGCGTGGCCTTGGCCTTTTCAATGGCATGTTCATTCCACGCCCACAACACCATCGGCCCCGGGAAGAGCGTCGCGTTGGGACTGGTCAACATCTTCCTGGCCATCTCTTCGATGACCTTATCCTCATTGGGCTCCAACAGTCCGTAGAACAGGCCTTCGCCTGGATCGGGCAGCGAAACACCAAGCTGTGCGGCGGACGGAGGATGAAATCCAGCCGGTCCCGGAACGATAATTCTCTCTCTCTTATCTTGCGTTGTTGCCACGCCCGTTCCCCTTTCTTGCCGAATGATCAGACGTTAGGGCTTACCAAAACTGCCGTCGTACTCTTGTCGCCATACGTAATATTGTCGGTGATGGCGGCCAGCGGTAATTGATCAATCATGATCATCTTAATGGCGTTGTTCTTGGCCATGTTGTCGCAGACCCACACACACTGCGCACAACCCTTACAACGATCCACGGCCACGTACGCAGAACCGTACTTAAAGCCCTTATCCTTCCCCATCTCTTCGCTATATTGGATGGTGTTGGCTTCCGGGCAATACTGCGTGCAGAGCTTGCAGCTCTTTGCGGCACAAATTTCAACGTTGATATCAGCTACGAGATACATGGGAAACTCCTTCTGTATCGCTATTACGCACTGGCAGCAGCGGCGACTGGCGTCTCGACACGTTTCACGTCGGGAGCAGCCCATCCGTGCTCAACAGCATAGTTCCAACCGGCCCGCATCACTGCCACGTTCTTATCAATCAATTCCTGCTTCTTCTTAAACTTTCTTTCCACCACACTATCCAACGCTGCAGTTCCACCGGATACGACGAATCCTTTTCCCAGGAACCGGTCCTTCACGGCCTGCTCCAAGCCGGCCATGTTGGTCAATCCGGTGATCGCTCCGATGCAGCCCATCAAGGCCATATTCGTGGCAAGATCCATCCCCGCCACTTCCAACGAAAGCTTCGTAGCCGGGAAGTAGTAGAGCTTCGCACGACGCTCTTCCAACTCGCGAGCCTGGTCCTTGTGCAGGTTCATCGGACCATCGTTGTTGATCAGCGCGATCCCATCTTCCTTCAGACCGAAATAAAAGGGCATCGTGTAGGACTTGCCATGCGTAATAACCTGCGGATGGAAAATGATGATGATGTGGGGAAACGTAATTTCGCCGATCTCGTAGATCGGTTCATCCGAGACCCGCACATAACTCTCGACCGGCGCCATGCGCTTTTCCGATCCGTAGAACGGAACGATCGTGCTTTCCCCGCCGGCATTGATGACCGCGGTACTGAGGATGTGCGAACCCGTCACGACACCCTGTCCACCGACGCCGGCCATCCGAATGTTGAAACGCTTTGCCATGGGCAATCCTCCTTACCGGTCAGTCTTATGCTTTGTTGGGAATGGCAGCAGCGGGAGCGGCCGGCTTCGGAAGAAATTCCTTATAGCCATAACGCTCAGCCAGGTACTGCTTCGCTTCTTCGCTGACATACTCCGTGAACTGATACCGATCGTTCTCAACGTTCTTGGCGTCCTCCATGACCTTGTCGGTCGGAATTGCATACTCAATGTTGCAGGAGGTATAGGCCTGGATGTAAGCGGAACCTACTTCGCGGGCAATCAGGACGGCTTTCTTGATGACGCTCTCGACACGGCGGGGATTGTTCGGGACGACGGTAGCGACGTAGGCGCATCCAGCCACCTTCGCCATCTGCAGCATATCCATCTTCTCGAACTTCTTGCCCAAGGGGGCCATCTTCAACACCGCACCACGGCTCGTCATACCGCTTTCCTGACCACCGGTATTTCCGTAAACTTCATTATCCAACATGATGGTGGTGAATCGTTCCTTGCGGAACCAGGAGTGCAACACTTGCTGGAATCCGATGTCGGCCGTGCCGCCATCGCCAGCCATCACAACCACATCCTTTGGCTTATCACCGAACCGGAGACGGAGACCGCGGGACAACCCGCTGGCCACCCCATTCTGGTCGCCATAGTTGCCGTACACGAAGGGAATCGCCGCCTGCGAGATCGCCAAGCGACCGCATCCGGCAGTACCAACCATAATCGTGTCTTCAGGATTCGGAACGGCAATCATCGCGAGGCGGATAAAGAGGGTCATCGCACAACCGGCACACATCGGGTGCTCTTCAAGAATTTCCTTGAAGCTTCCCATCTGGGAGACGGAGACCTTCTTGCCGAACGGACCATGTTCGACCATATCCCGATATTCTTTCGGCATGAACTTCTCGAAGCCGTTTGTAAACTTCACATAGTCGAGACTCATCAGGCACCTCCCTTATGTCACTGCAACGGCAAACCGTTGCCTATGGTTCAACGCAGCGCAATAAACGAATAAACCCGAGGGACTAACGAGGGTGGACAACACATAATGGCAAATTAGATCACTCAATTTTGCCACGGCCATCCTAGCAAAGCCGAAAAAAGACTGTCAATTATATATTCAGGCCAGTGCCTCGACAGCCATCATTTCAAAAATATTATAACTTCCTGATATTCAACGCAACTTCACAGAAGGCCCACAACATCCGAAAGAAGGCCTAGGCCCAGCCTGACTAGATAGGCCATTCGCCCCAAAAATTTGCCGCCGGTGAACCTGAGAATAAAGAAAAAGCAATCTTCCTGCTGGAATTTACGGCTTAGGATTGCCGATCACCGCCAATCCAGTTAAACTGACAAACTATGCCAAATCGAGTTTTGATTCCCGGCGAGGACGACGCGGGAACCCATGTCGGCGGTGTGCATAAGCGCCCTCCCATCCCGGATAACACGCTCAAGGCCGAATGCCCGAAGTTCATGGCCCATGGCCCCTGCGGGGGTGTGCGCAAAGGCGGGCTCTGCGAAGTCTATCCGGAAATGAAATGTCCCTGGGTGTCGATGTTTATTGAACTCGAGAAGATCGGGCAGACCGATTGGATGAAACAACTTTAGAAGACGTGAGGCGTGACGCGTGACGCGAAAATCAGCAAGTACGAAACCGAAGACCACCAAACTCGGCTACAACGAGCGGCATGCAAAAAGCGGCATCACTGCGCCGCTCCCTGACATTGAAACCTTCCCCAACCAGTATAAGGGCTATGAGATCACGATCGAGATTCCCGAATACACCGCGATCTGCCCTAAAACCAACTTGCCCGACTTCGGCACCGTCACCATTCACTACATGCCCAACAAAGCTTGCCTTGAACTCAAGTCACTCAAGATGTATATCCACGCCTACCGCAACCTCGGCATTTTCTATGAGAACGCCGTCAATCGGATTCTGCGCGATGTCGTGAAGTCCTGCCGACCCGTCTGGGCCACAGTCACCGGCGGATTCACAGCCCGGGGCGGGCTGTCGAGCAAAATCGAGGCAAAGTATCCGTAGACGCGGGGCGCGATACTCTCGCACCATCGCATTTTCTTTTCTACACGATGGCCATCTACGCAATCGGCGATATCCAAGGCTGCGCGCGCTCCCTGGAACGCTTGCTCGAACTCATCCGGTTTGATCCTTCCGTAGACCGCCTCTGGTGCGTCGGCGATCTGGTCAATCGCGGCCCGAATTCTCTTCGCGTCCTGCGCTACCTCAAACAGCTTGGCCCCTCCGTCCAGGTCGTCCTCGGCAATCATGATTTGTTCTTGCTGGCCGTATCGGAAGGGATCGTTGCATTGCGGCCGAAAGACACGATCCAAGACATCCTTGCCGCTGACGATCGCACCGAGCTTATCGATTGGCTCAAGCGACAACCGTTGCACCATCACGAAGGCGCCTATGTCATGGTTCATGCCGGCCTCCTGCCGCAATGGTCGGTCGACGATGCCGGGAGCCTGGCCCGGGAAGTCGAACGCACCCTGGCCGGACCGGAATCGCGATCATTCCTTGAGGCTCTCTTTCACGGACCTACCCCACAGTGGAATGCGTCATTGACCGGCTATGAACGCTTGGCAGCCATCACACGGGCCCTCACCCGACTACGCACCTGCACCCCGGAAGGCGCCTTGTCCGGATTCTCCGGCCCTCCAAGCGATGCCCCGCACGGACACCTTCCCTGGTTCCGCATTCCGAACCGGCGGAGCAGCGATCACACCATTCTCTTCGGTCACTGGGCCGCGCTCGGCTTGCACATTGAATCGAATCTTTTGGGGCTGGACAGTGGTTGTGTGTGGGGCCGGCAATTGACGGCGATTCGACTGGAAGATCGGCAAGTGTTCCAAGTGGAGTATGCGGATGATCGTGGCCGGAGTTGAGCCAGCCCCTGCCAACCCGGATTGGCCTCGCTATTCATCCCGCCCCTTCCCCGCCTATCGGTTCGTTCCAGGGAACAATCCCCACCCGCGACGAAATCCACAAGGCCATTCGTTTGGATGTCCCGAGCCGAGTCCGCCGCCCTGCAGACCAGAAGACTGGTCCCAGTCTGAAGACTATCGCTTTGGAATCGATTTATACAATTTCGCGTACTGGTGGGAATGCCATGAGGTCTTTGAAGGATTCTGGCATGCCGCGGGACGAAAGACTGAACAGGGGCAGTTCTTTCAAGCGCTGATTCACCTGGCAGCTGCGAACCTGAAACGACATACCAGACATCTCAGTGCGGCAGAAAACCTTTTGCGCACGAGCCATCGAAAGTTTTATGGAATGCCCCTTTTCTATATGGGGCTCGACATTGCCGACCTCATGAACCGGCTCGGCGCACAGATCGGAACCGAACAGGCTCCTTCCATCCTCTTAGCGTTGAGGCTTACCAACGACTCTCCGCACGCGTGAACAGCCACCGATCTGTCCAACGTCACACCCCTACCGCGAGCCGCACAAGCGGAACATCCTCTCCGATCCCGAAGGTCAGCGGTTCTGTGATGCGATCAGGATCAACGTAAGCCCCAAACAACCGATCCCATATCGTAAACAGCGCAGCGAGATTCGCCTTGTAATGAAGGGGATTATCGCTGTGATGAATGTGATGATACCGTGGCGTGACAACAAACCACTCCAGCCAATTCGACCGCCAGGTCACATTCACGTGCATCCAATCGTTCTGAAGCCCATTGAATGCTCCTATGGCAAGCTCCATCCACCACGGGGTCAATCCCCAAAACGACCAGGCGAAAATATAGGGCAGATTGACAATGACCTGCTGAGGTACGGTGCCTCGCACTCCGGCAAGCCAGTACATATATTTGGGCGCATGATGCCATTTATGAATGCGCCAGACATACTTCGTGTGCATCAACCGATGGATCCAGTAATGTCCAAAGTCTGCCACGACGAAATAGCAGAACACGCGCACCGGGAAGGGCAGAGTCAGTATGGCGTCGGGGAGATTCGGACGGATGGCTATCCAGCGATCAAGATAGACCGCACACGGGAAGATCACAAAGAAATAGAGCAGGGCAACGGTTAGATCCTTCAGCACGACCTTGCGATACTCAATCACCCGAGTCGGCCAGATCAGTTCAATTGTGGTGATGCCGACAAAACGCCCGACAAACAGCAGAGGGAAAAAGAGATTATTGTCGAGGATGAACTGACGAAACTCTCTGCTGAGTAACCACTCGATCCATTCCATCCCGACGGCCCCTTCCAGTCGTAAAGGGCCACTCTACTAGACTCACTTCTACCCGTCCCCCCCTCTTTCGAGAGAGCACATGTTCCACGAGACGCCGTCGCAACATCCACTGGCAGGCTCTCCACTGTCGAATTTGTAAGGGAAAACGAGTAGACCGCCTTATTCCACGACGCGCTGAACCACACGGAGCTGCCCGCGATCGTGCCACAGCTCTATCCACGGCGGAGAGTCTTGCCAGGTCCAGAGGAGCAATTGGCGATCGGGCCGCTCTTCCCAGTCGCCAACTCGCCAGGGCATCGGCCAGCCGCCCAGGACCGCATCGATTGTGCGTCCCTTCAAATCCAATTGCTCCTGATAAGCCGAGGCGCATAACGCCGTGATCTGATGGTCTCTGAACTGCGGGCTATAGCCCCACTCCGGCTGCCATTGATTCGCACGCAGCCACGTTTGAACCGCAGCAGACCCGTACCTGAAGATCGCGTCCAACGGCGGGAAGCATGTGGCCGGTTGCGCATACAGCTTGATCCCGTCCGGGATCGGCGGCAGTGCGGCCTGCCGATTGACCAGGACCAGCCCTGTCGCCCGATCCTCTTGATTGGTATAGACGCTGAGACAACCGGTCAATCCATGGTCTCCAGGTACGGCACGACAGGATACCGAAAGCCAGTGGCGAAATCGTGCATCCCGCAGGGGAACGACTCCCATTCCACCCCAAACCCCACAGTAGTCGCTTCCGTGACGAGTCAGATGAACACAGGGCCTCGCGAGGGTGTGCCCTTCTTTCAAAAGTTCGTCAGGAGTCATGCCTCACTCCAATCGAATCAGTCAGCCGCCCCTGCGCCCGCACGGATCAGCAGGGCCAGACGACAACGATTCAACCTGGCGTTGACCGATCGAAAACGACAGACGATGGCCAATATTCGGGAGTACTGTATGACCACGCTCCGAACAGAGGACTCAGTGATAGGACTCGGCGTCGCTGGGGAACTTCCCGAGTTCGACTTCTTCCTTGAACCGCCGTAGCGCCTGGAGCGCATCGGTTTTGAGATGGGCATAGGGTTTGACGAACTTCGGCACAAAGTCGTCGAAGAGCCCGAGGAGATCATAGAGTACTAGTACTTGCCCGTCACAATGCGGACCGGCTCCGATCCCGATCGTGGGGATCGACAGCTCCGCCGTGATGCTTTTCGCCAGCGGCGCCGGAATGGCTTCAAGGACAATCCCGAATGCCCCTGCAGCTTCCAGAGCCTTCGCATCGGCCATTAACTCCTTCGCCCGATCCTTGGCCTTTCCCTGTACCTTATAGCCGCCGTACTGGTTCACCGACTGCGGGGTCATGCCGAG
>Ga0209253_10002949_pt1 | contig 15034 bp, 13 predicted proteins | sample FrelakmetBRP12BR_FD_187145 | JGI IMG/M metagenome (GOLD analysis project Ga0209253, IMG submission 187145) | Freshwater lake sediment microbial communities from the University of Notre Dame, USA, for methane emissions studies - BRP12 BR (SPAdes)... | ecosystem: Environmental > Aquatic >...
GCCTCGGGCAAGACAACGTGCATCAATGTGCTGACCGATCCGACGACCATCAGTCCGGGCAGCATGGCCCTGGCCAACCTGGGAGCCTATAAGGCGTAGAAGCATAATATTGATCATTGAGCATTGAACATTGATACCTTCGTAAAAAGCCAAGAAATGACCTTTCCTGTCATTCCGGCGAAAGCCGGAATCCAGGAAAACAAACACTTCTGGACCCCGGCGACCCTGTCCCGGCGAAAGCCGGGAGCCGGGGTGCCGGCTTCCATGCCTTTAAAGGCGCCGTCAATGATCAATGTGAAATGATAAATGATCAATGACTTGGGGGAGGCACGGTGATGAAAGACGCCGGTTCTGAAGGGTATCTCTTTTCCAAAAGGTATTCCTAGCAAGGAGAGGTGCAAAATGAGTATGAGGGACGGTGAATCTCTGGCTCATGGAAACCAAGAGGACAGACGAAATGTCAATGCGTCACGGCCGTCGGTAAACACGAATACCGTGACTACACCCAAAGAGTACAAGCTGTCCAAATTCAGCACCTATTATATTTTCATCCTGCTGTTTCTGCTGTATTTCTTCGATTATGTAGACCGGATGATCGTTACCTCCCTTTTTCCCTACATTCAGAAAGAATGGGGGCTGACGGATACGCAATCCGGCCTGCTGGTATCGGTTGTCTACTGGTCCATCGTCGTGTTCGTCTTTCCCGTTTCGATCCTCGTGGACCGCTGGAGTCGGAAGAAAACCATCGGTATCATGGCCCTGATCTGGAGTCTGGCCACGGCGCTTTGCGCCTTCACCAAGACCTTCCCCCAGTTGCTTATGACTCGCTCCGGCATCGGTATTGGCGAAGCCGGGTATGCCCCCGCAGGGACGGCAATGCTCTCCGGCCTCTTTCCTCCTGAAAAACGCTCCCGCATGATGGGTCTCTGGAATATGTCCATTCCCCTCGGTATCGCCGTTGGTATCGCGGTCGGCGGATTTGTTGCCCAGCATTGGGGATGGCGGCATGCCTTCGGCCTGGTGGCTCTTCCTGGGGCGATTGCAGCTATTCTATTTTTCTTTGTCAAAGATTATAAAACAGTGGATCTGGTCAAAACCGTGGGATCCTCAGGTGCGGGGAAGGCCAGGATGAGCAAGATGGATATCTTTCGGGAATTTATCCATACCCCATCCCTGATCTTGACCAATATAGGGTTTATCGGCTGTATCTTCGTCAACAACGCCATTATTGTCTGGCTTCCCACCTATTTTCACCGCGTGGAAGGCGTCCCCATCAGCGAGGCGGGAATGAAGGTGGGGCTGATCATGTTACTGGCCATCATCGGTCTTCCCGTGGGGGGATGGTTGGCCGATGTGTGGTTTAAGAAAAATGTGAGTTCACGAATGCTATTTCCTGCGCTGACAATGGCCTTGAATGCCGTCGTCATCTTTGCCGCTTTTTCCTTCCTTGACGGAAAGACACGATACATGATGCTCCTGCTCATGGGGGTCTTGGCCAGCATGTTCGCTCCGGCGGCCATCATCGTCACCCAGGAGGTTATCCACCCCGGCCTTCGGGCCATCTCCTACTCCGTCTGCGTTGTGATTCAGAATCTATTCGGGGCGTCCATGGCGCCGATCGTCATAGGGGCACTTTCCGATGCTTATGGCATCAAAGTGGCCATGTCTATTCTGCCCGTCTTCCTTCTTATTTCGGCCCTCCTGTTTTTTGCCGGCTCCTTTTCTTACAAAAAGGATCTGGACAAAGTGGAAAAAATCGCTCTGGAGTGCGAAGACTAAAGGATGGTATCCGTTTAGCTTTTTGAAATAGCTATAGGAAAAGGCCATGGGGGTCTCTCTAAAAACAGAACAACGAAGAAGCCACAGCGCAGTCGCTTGCTTTAGGCCATGGGTGAGGCGGGCGGAGGGCTGTCGGGGAACTCGCCAGGTGAGACGCTGCTGGCAGGTGCCGGTGAAACCTCGCCGCCCGCCTTCGCTGCCCCTTATCTGCGAAGTCTTTCCCGCATACTCTTCGTTTTCTGTTTTTAGAGAGACCCCCATGGCGTCAGCCATTCACTTCAAAAGGCTAAACTGTTATGGAGGATAAATTCTTTGCTGGAAGGTAAAGTGATAGCGGTGACGGGAGGTGCCAGCGGAATCGGCCTGGCCATCTGCCGACGTTTCGGCCGCGAAGGCGGCCGGGTGGCCGTCATCGACATGAACGGGGAGGAGGCATCGCGCCAGGTCAAGGCTTTACAGGGATCGGGTGTTGAAGCTAAAGCCTTCACCTGTGATGTGAGCCGGGAAGAGGAATGTTTACAGACCATTCAGGCTGTTATTGACGTTTACGGAGGGATTGACGTCCTTGTAAACAACGCCGGCCTGACTCAGCGCAGCGCCTTTTTGGATACCCAAACCGTTGTTTACAAAAAGATCATGGCCGTGAACTTCTTCGGAGCCCTCTACTGTACCAAGGCGGCGATAAGGAGCCTGATTGAACGGCGGGGTGTCATTGTCGTCACCTCCAGCCACGCCGGATATGCGCCGCTGCTGGGACGGACGGCCTACAGCGCCAGCAAGCATGCCCTCCATGGTCTTTTTGAAAGTTTGCGCACGGAAGTCAAGAATATGGGCGTGCACGTCATGATGCTCTGCCCCGGATTCACTCGAACGAACCTGCAGGAGAGGGCTCTGGATGGTGACGGCAGCATTACCCGACATCCGAGGTCTAAAGTCGGGGCAGAGGATACACCGGAACATGTTGCCCAAGCTGTGTTCCAGGGAGTCATGAAGAGGAAGCGCATGCTGGTTCTGACGCCGACGGGTAAAATGACTTACTGGCTCAGTCGCCTGGCTCCAGGACTCTATGAGAAGCTCATGGCCAACCAGTTAAAACAGGAATTAATCCGCCAGCCTTAGTCCTTTGTGGCTTCTCGCTTCTGGATTGGCAGGGCTTGCAGTATGCAGGAGGAAGTGGATACGAAAGGCCGGGTGGTTGCTAATCGCTCTCTTACAGGACTCGCACAAAATATCTTGTGGTCGGCTAAACAACGAGATCGCTCTTTCTCATCAAGCTCGGCTACAAATCAGTAACTCATATCCAAGTAATCTGAGGGATGTGACATATGCAGTTCGCGGCAAGTAACACAACTTGACACCCAGGGCTTCAGGCTACCATTACAAACCTTGATATTGGTCGGAATTCAGGATCTGCAATAATCTTTACTCTGTACCGTCACCAACGTTCTTATCGTAATCTACACTTTAGGGAGGTCGTTCTTGCTGATGATCGGAAGATCATCGGCACAGATATCAAGGAGGTTCAGTTTGGCTGGCCGCTTGGCATGCCGCTGGTGCGCAAGATGGGAAAGGACTTATGGGAGATTCGTAGCCACCTGGAAGGCCGTATTGCTAGAGTGCTAGTCACGGTGGTTGGAGGCCAAATGGTGTTGCTCCATGCTTTCATCAAAAAGTCCCGGAAGACGCCCCAATCCGATTTAGAGACAGCCAAGGCTCGCAAGAGCCACTTGTAGGAGGTATTCATGAGGAATCCGCGTATTGGTAGCGATTTTGATGACTTTCTAAAGGAAGACGGCATCCAGGAAGAAGTCACGGCAGCAGCCATTAAGCGTGTTATTGCTTGGCAATTGGTTGAGGCCATGAAGAGAATGCACATCACGAAGACTGAAATGGCAGTTCGTATGGGGACGAGTCGTGCTGTTGTAAATCGGTTGCTGGATGAGGATGATACCAGTGTTACCTTGGCTACGCTGGCGCGTGCCAGTTTGGCGGTGGGTATTCCGCTGAAAATTGAGCTCTCACCAGACACTGTGGCATAGGTGAGGGTGAGGTGATAGAGATTCTTTTTTCGGATTTGCACTATACGGGGTTCAGCCCTGTGCGTCTGGGTGACACCACATGGCAGAGCAAAACCTCCCCGACGGACGCACTTGTCCGCCGGGTTCGCCCCGGGTCCGGCGAGACATGCAGCGCTCATCGTGCTCAGCCCTCTTGACAACATCACATTCCAATCAACCACCACACTGCGGATTGAACCGCTTTGTTCCTTTTTGCCATGTCGGAGCTGCCAAGTCCCTCCCAGTGTTTCCGCCGATTCTCGAAGGAAGCGAATCCGTCAGACACAACCTTCCTCCGATAGTCATCGAGCCATAGTTCAAGCTGGGCTATGGCCATCTTCCTCCGGTGTCCGGGGGGCCGATCCTGAAGGTGCCCGACGCTGTCACCTTGCTAAATCCCGGTGCTTACCTCTATTTCCTGCAGGGTGGAGTTCAGAATGAAAGCAGTTTCTTTTTTTCTTCGAGCGGCGTGGCATTCATTGCTTTGACAAATCACGATGAGCTTCCGGATCTGGTCAACGTCCAGAGAATCCCGCTCGACTCTTGGTTGATCGATCGCAGACTGGTGTCGCAAAAGCAGGTCTTCGGTTTGGGCGAGTTGACCGATGTTGCGAAGAGTGCGGTTTCGGTTTACAAAGAGACGTTGCTTCGGCACGGGTGGATTGACAGGAAGAGCTTCATCCAGAGCGGGCATTTCAATGCGGACTATTTCTGGTACCCCCAGGGCGATCATCAAGAAGTCGAACGGATGGCCTACCAGAAGTTTGACGCCGTCTTTGCGTCGGAAGAAGGCAAGGCATTCCTGGGCGTGTATGACCAATGCAGTCTTTCGACTTGCGGGTACGAAGAAATCAGGGCGGCGGCGCGGCGTTACTATAGTGTTGCTTCCCAACGAAAATATGTGGGCTTCGATGAATACGTGCTTGTGGCGATGCTCAGTGGTGCTCCGCCGCCCAAGCCTTTCCCGCGGATCAAGACTGACCGGATCAGCCGGTTCCACGATTGCGGCCGAGGCGTCTTTTATGAGGGTTTCGGGGTTCAAGCACTCGTGACGAGCAATTGGGCCTTTGGGAGGTAAAACCCAGACCTCCACCTCGGATGCCCAAAGCGCAGCCCTTATACACCGAGCCCCATATCGATTATTCAGACTCCCAGGTCCTGCCTTCCGATAACGGGTTTTATGTGGGCCCATATACCCGGCTGACCTCCAGCCATGAGTTTTGAAATCGACGTGCGGCTTGCAGGGTGATTTCCGCCCTTTTTCGCTCAAAACGCCGCCTCACCTCAGCTAACGCAATTTCTAAGCGATACGCCGCCTGTTGAAAACTTGCAGAATGGTTGACTCACAATAGCGCCCATCCGGTTTCGATTAGCAATAGAAATCGCTAATAGCAGAGGCGGAGCAAATCATCAAAACAAAAGCGGAACCGAAGCCCCGCTCATGTTCTTTGAAAACCGAATAAGGTTTTCTTACTTTGGCAAGGACTGTTCAGGGTCGATGAATTCTCTCCAGACACTGCCCCAATCGCTGCCTCTTACCCAATCGGTTCTCCTTTCATCCGTGCGCCTTCGATCCTTGCGTCTCCTTCTGTCTTTTCCACCCTCTAGAAAATATTCCAAGCTATAGGATCTGCGTCTATCCTCGCCACCGCGTCTATCATATGGGAATCGAATCCTAGTGGTCATTATGAGTCTCCAACGCCAGAAGTCAGAGTTGTGAAATAGAATCTACTTGCTAAATCTCTTCCTAACCCCTACAAGCCCAACCAACCCAGAAGCAAGAAGCAGCATGATGGTGGGTTCGGGGAGGGCAAAAGGCAGAGCCAGAACGGCCCTGCCTTCTCCTCATTTCGGATCGTTACATGTTGATGGGCAGGTTGGTAATTTCACCTTCTGTAACCGCAACGTCCACCTGGATTATGCTATCCTTCCCAGAAGTTGAAACAACTGCGTCATAGAAGCCCACAGGCAATTTTATGCTGTAAAGCCCAGTGTGGATGACATTAAGGGATTTGATTTCGATCCACGTATCGGTGCCACCGCAGTCGACAAATTGCCTAAAGCTGATAGTCGCATACTGATCCGTCTCTGCTCCTGCAATGATGACGTTTCCAGAAACGGTTCCGGTGGGAGCTGAGGTAAGTGTGAAATCATGATTTTCAGCTACTTGCCCTGCGGTAAGAGAAACAGTGCATTCCACTACAGGATCGTAACTGGCACGGTATGCAATCAAGGTATAGGTTCCGGGTTTTACAAAGATCTTGTATTGCCCTTTTTCGTCAGTGAATGTTGAGGCCTCGATTACTACCCGATCCTTTATATCAGATGCAGCGGTGTTATTTATCTGTGCACTAACCAACACTCCCGAAAGAGGCTTCTTGGTAGCACCGTCAATCACTGTGCCACTGATGATAGAGTATTTTTGAGTGTTCAGCACCTTTATCGTAGGCTTCAAAAGCCATGTACCACTATTGCCTCCAACTACAACCGATTCTGAAGCACTAAAATCAAGGATCAGTTCTGTGGTCTGATTGGCACTGATGGTAAAGCCATGAACGATCTTAACACCCGTCTGGAATCCACTCGGAATCTTCAGCTCATGGTCTGCGTCATTCAAGTCGACTACATAGTTCGCATATGGGTGCTGTTTGCTCAGAATGTTTATTCCTGCATCTGGAGTCTTTCCAATTATCAGTCGCATCTCAGTGTAGTCCCCTGCATACAGTTCTGCAATTCCAAGCTCTTCCCGAACACCATTAACCAAATCCAACAAATTGTAGGTCTTATTCGGTGCACCCACAACCTTCCATGACCCTCCCGGCACGTGGTATTGGACTTCCTTTATTGTCACGTAGACAGCTTTATAATTTTCAGTACTTGCGTCTGTAAGTCCGGCAGAAAGGGTGCCTTTCTGAGAATCTCCATCACAGGAAGGCAAAACAATGAACGCAGATAATGTTAATACCCAGTAAAGGAGTCTTATCCCTTTCATGAAAGACCTCAATGGCTGTTTTTTTGTAAACGTATCGATTCTACATATAAGAATCTTGCCACACAAGTGAAAGTCGACAACCCTTCTTTTGGGGAAATAGTTTACCTCCTAAATTTCCTCCTCAACCCTGCAAGCCCCACCAGGCCAGAAGCGAGAAGCAGCATTGTGGCGGGTTCGGGGACAAGGTATATTCGCTTCAGGTGCAGTGAACATTGCCAAGGAGGTCGCTCCTGGGGTGTGCAAGATATTATATACCAAGAAAGCATCTTGCGGAGATATCCTTCCATCACGGTTGATATCAAGCGGGTCATTGATGACTGTCATATATGCTCTGCTATTTATGGCATTGATTATAGCTGCTTCGTCAAAGGGAGTAACCTGCCCATCACCGGTTACATCACCAACTAGATTTCCGAAATAAGAAACTTCTGGAGTGGCAAGTCCCAAAGTTGTTCGAACTGTTACCTGGAGCCACTGATCCTCAATAGCCTTATTACCCCAGATTATCGTCAGGTGATCTGATCCGCCACCCCTTGACCCGAACGTACGGCAAAGTTTGTAGGAGCCGGTGCTGCCAGCCAGGTGTCAACATTAGAATTGTTGCCCATTAGGAAGCTAAAGTCGGATAAAGACGGCGAACTAACCAGCCCAGCGCTATCGATCATAATGCTATTTATTCCAAAACTGTAGCTCGTAAAGTTGGCGAATGTGGAAGTTTGGCCTGGAAGCAGAGCGGACTTGTCAGTTGCAATTGCCGCATCGTCTGAATTCGAGTTACTGACATCCCAAAATGAATCATTGTAGAAAATTTGGCGGAGCTCGATGATTGCCGCATCAGCCTGCCCGACTGCTAGAACCAGCAAGGCCATAAAGAAAATGAACTTATAGTATCTTTTTCATTCCTTCATCTCCTTTCAGTTATGAGGCAACCTCTGAAAAAGGGTTAAAGGTGGGACAACGCCGACCTATCCGAGTATATTCAACATGCGAAATCCATGCCGTGATTTATGGGGGTTTCGTGCCTAACTATTTCAGGCAGTTAGAAAAGCGGCATCTCAGGGAGGCATGGGAGTAGGTAATTCGCTACCATCAAATGGGAAGAAAATTTCCACTTTGTGGCAAGAGATTACACTGTACACTATCAGGGCGGATTGATTTAGGCGTCGGAAGCGCGGGGTATAGGTACGATTGGTCAAAACTGAGGGATGAAACAGCGTGGCCTGTTAAGGCAGGTAGGGAGCCCAACCGGAAGTGGGCATTTTCATATTAGTCTGCGCGATAGACTTCGATACATCAAAAGTGGAGCCCAAGCCCCGCTTATGTTCTTCGACATGACTATTTGAGATGAGGCGCTTTAAAACCGGTTGTCGACAAGGGTATTGCCAGTACCGGATATATTCGCCGTATCATTAAGGGTTGAAACGTTGTTAACAAGCAAGCTATTGCTGCAATGAATCCCAGTGTCATTCCCATAGGCTGTGCACCCATTAATTATATGGCCGAACCCAGCTAGGCGTATTCCCTTGTCGGTGTTCTCAATCACCCTGACATTGATTATTCTGTGGCACGTCTCCGGTGGATCTACAAAATATGCGCCGATACCGTCTACAAAGTTTCTAACAGTGCCGTTCCGGATTTCCACATTTTTCCACGGGCCGGATGAGATAGTTATTCCAGTTCCTGAGCCAACGCCAGACCCGCTCATCGTAAAGCCCATCAAGTCAAGGGTTACATTACTGGAAGTGATATATATGCGCCCACTAAGATTTCCCCCCAGGTAGTAGAAGCCGGGGGCACTGATGGTGTAAGGACTGGTAGTGATTTGGGTGCCGACACCGGCACTAACAGCGCTACTGTCCTCTCCCAATGGAATCACCACCACCTTGGTCTGTGCCAGTACTGTGAGGGGGGCCAACAAAAGCAACATGCCGAAGATGCCAAAGATACTTTTCATAAACTGGCTGGAGATCTTCATGGTGTGCCTCCTTATTGAGAAGAGGTTATTTTGTTAGCTCTTTCTATCACGATTAGCGTTCCAAGTCTATCCCCCTACCAGGAAGACGTCAGATAGCGATTTGCCCAAGTAACCTATCGAAGACGCGATCAGGGTAGTAGCAATGACTACCCAATTCATCCTATCGCGTGGATATAGAGGGAGCCGGTTGCAATTTCGAAATTGAAACCGACCCTGAGCATGCCTTTGAAATCATAATCTTCGAATCACTCGCCACAGGGCAACTCCCACACGGGAGGTAAACCGAATGCGGTTTCAATCGTCTAAAGTTATAAAACATCGGCAAGTTCCGGCAAACCGCTGGACAGGTTGGATCATTGGTGGTTAATATAACAGATAGAATTCAAACAAGGGCTTGACATGAAGACCTGGAAATCCTTCCAATTGATAATGGCCTTTCTTCTCGCAATTCTCCTGGCGGTGCCCCCGGTGGTGCTCGCCCAGGACAGTAAGGCCGCAGCCGCAAAGAGATTCTCCCAGGAGGAACTGGATCAGATTCTGGCACCTGTCGCTCTTTACCCCGACTCGCTCCTCGCCCAGGCTCTGATGGCGTCTACCTACCCTTTGGAGGTCGTCATGGCCGACCGGTGGGTCAAGCAGAACAAGAACCTCACGGGGGATAAACTGATTGAAGCCGCGGACAAACAGCCATGGGACCCCAGCGTTAAGGCTCTGGTATCTTTCCCCGACCTACTCTCCACAATGGCGGAGAAGCTGGAATGGACGGAAAAACTCGGGGACGCCTTCCTGGCCCAGCAGACCGACGTCATGGAAACGGTCCAGAGCCTCCGGAAAAAGGCCTATGAGGCCGGGAACCTGAAATCGACTAATGAGCAGCACGTGATCGTCGAGAAGGAGACCATCTTGGTCGAGCCAGCCGACCCGAGGGTCGTCTATGTGCCTGTCTATGATCCCTGGCGGGTTTACGGACCATGGTGGTGGCCCTACTATCCGCCCTATGTCTTTTACCCCTACCCTTATCCTTCGGTGGTCTATTATCCCGGATACATCGGGTTCAGTGTCAGTTTCGTTGTAGGTGCTTACTGGGGAAACTGGGGGTATTGCAACTGGCCTTATAGATCAGTCTATGTGAATCATTACCACCACGGGCGTCCATACCCGGGGTATCGTACGGCACCCGTTGGCAGCGTTGTCGCGTCAGGGGGTGCGCCCACCATGCAGAAGTGGACGCACGACCGGTACCACCGAAGGGGAGTGGCGTACAGGGACGCGGCAGTCGGGAACCAGTTCGGGCAGGTGAGCAGGACAACCGCGGACAACCGCCGTGTTTCCCGCACCTTCGAGGATAACATGGCCAGGAGGACTGCAGCCACGAAAGCCGATGCCGCAACGCGGACCGGGGCAGGCAGTAACGTCGGGAGAACCATAGGCGGGCCTTACTCGTCGATCGACAGGCGTGGAAAACCCGAGGCCTCCGTCTCCCGAACAAGACCGGACCACGCGGGCGCTGATCGGGTAATCGGCAGCCGCAGTGCGGGAAAGACATCTCCGACGATAGAGAGAAGCGGCCGGATTGACACATCATCCACACCACGGAAGGGGATCGAACAGCGCGGATTCGGCCGGCAGGCCACCGAGCGGGCGTACCACCCCCCATCTGCACAGGGCGAAGTTCCCTCCGCTCCCGCAGGGTTGAATCGTGGTGTCACTGTCCCCAAAGCCGTAAACTGGGGCCGGGGTGAGAGTGTCTCCGCACCGAAGACTCAAAACTGGAACGGCATGACGGGCGGCCAAGGGAGTGTGGGCAGTGCGTTCTCCCGGGGAGGCGCCGTCGGGGCCGGTGGCGCCTTGTCCCGCGGGGGTTCAGGCGGTCACATCGGCGGCGGCATGCGCGGAGGCAGCTTCCACGGCGGCCGCTGAGTAGGTGATGGTGATAAGAACTCCCTTTTTTTGGGCCCGAGTAAAGGCGATTTTCGCCTTTTGTGTCAAGGGACAGCCAAATCGTGATGTTGTGGATAGTTGTCTTCCATCGGCATTGGCACGTGGTGGCGGGATGAGCAAGGCTTATGATTAACATCAGTAGCCTATAGCATTGTCAGATGAGACATAGGTTATGACTTCCAAATTCAAACATGCAGGTGTAGGGCCGATTGCGTTTTTTTCACCTAAGGGACCGAGACACCCCTGGCGGAAACCAGGTAGGAGCCTAACCGGAAGTTGGCATTTGATTCCTGTCGTCAGTGGTCGTCCTGCGGGATGCTAATTTTACTGCCGTACCACTTGCTACAAGAAATAGCATTGACTGACAGCCCCAGAGAACTCAACATAATCTAAGTCTACCGCAATTACCGCATCAGCACCAATCTCGGCAGCTTCCTTTCTCACCCATTCCACAATCCGAACTCGAGCTACTCTCCCGCCTGAAGAAACTTCCCCAGCTCCTGGTTGAAAAGTGAGGGGTGTTCCATCATGGGGGAGTGTCCGCTGTCGGGAAAGAGTATCAGGGTGGAGGAGTGGATTCTTGTCTGGAGGAAGGAAGCGTCCTGCGGCGAGGCCACCGGGTCCTTGGCGCCCCACAGAATGAGTGTGGGTTGCCGGATGGAGGCCAGCTTCGGGCGGATGTCGAAATCGATGATGCTGACGGTCATCTGCACCTTCGGAGTCATGGGCAGAAGAGGTTTCCCGGTGATGGGCGTTTTCAGGGATTCGAAGAAATCCCGGACCGTTTGGGGCTTCTGCTGTTCGATTAAATCGTCGGCCATGGCCCGGAATTGATTTTTGAGGAAGCTTTCCACGGATTCCCACTCGGTGTCTGCCCCCATGATTTTCTTGGACATGGCGTAACCGAGGAATTCCGATTTGTCCCCGATCCCTACGGCATCGGTAATGACCAACTTCTTGACTCTCGACTTGGGCCGAGAGGCCACGTTGAGAGCCACCACTCCTCCCATGGAGTGGCCCACTAGGTTCACCCGGTCGATTTCCTGTTCCTGGAGAAACTTTTCCACCACATCGGTCAACCATTCGATGGAGTACTGCACCTCGGGTTTATCCGATTCCCCGAAGCCGGGAAAATCCATGGCCATGACCCGGTAGGTGGCGGCAAAAGCCGGCAGGTTGGCCGACCAGTCTCTCCAGGATCCCCCCAGTCCGTGAAGAAACAGGATCGGCGGTCCCTTCCCCGCCTCCACGAAATGCACGTTGACCCCGGAAATCTTCACCTTATTGGAGGGGATGGAGAGATGGTCGGGAGCCCCCTGTCCAAAAGCCCAAAGGGTCATGGAGAAAAGCAGAAGGGTGGACAGCGGACCATGGACAAAAACGAAGCGCCTCATGGAAATTCCTAAGGCGGCCAAATGGCCTTTGCAACATAATTTGGTTTCCACGGATTTGAGGATAGAAGATCTGCCCCGGCCTGTCAATTCGTCATCTCGGGTGAGATAACAACCAGCCTGAAGTCAGTTGTAAGTCACGGAAGAAAACCGAGATGAAACACCGTGTCCTCCCAAGGGAGGTAGGGAGCCCAACCGGAAGTGGGCATTTTCATATCAGTCTGCGCGATAGACTACGTAATCTTCAATTTCAGACCCTCTGTGAGGGCCATCGCGCTCGGGCACTGTCATGCCGAGGCGCGACGGACCGAGAAGCCCCGCGTTGCGGCTGCCACCACCCGAAGCAACGAAATCGTGGCCGGCACGATGCCGTCGGTCTTGCCTTTTGAAGATCTGACCCATCCTCACCAATTCTTTGGCAAGCTGTCGGCCAGCAGGCAGGAGACTTTTTCTCTCTCAAGGATTCGATGGGCTTTGTGGTCAAAGGTGAGCCAGAGCCCTTTCAAATCCTTCGCAAGCGCTGCGTAACATGCATCATATCCCGTGAGACCCAGTCCGACGAAACGACTTGCTTTGAGCGCCAGGTCTTCCGTCATGGGCTGTCGGAATATGCCGCCTTGCAAAAGCGGAATGATCGCCTTGGTGAAAACTTGCATGGCGTCGGGGTGGAGCCGGTGCAGCATGGCAAACACTTCAAAGGAGAAGAGCTCCGGCACAGCGAACCGTCGAGGTTCATCCACCATTCGCTTCAACACTTCATCGGCGTGGACGTGTGCCTCTTCCTCAATAAACCAGCGAACGGCTACAGAAGCATCGACAATCCAAATCATTCCGGATATCCCCTCAGTTGCCGCAATACTTTGATACTCTGAATGGATTCTTTTTTCCGCTTTCTGAGCGATTTGAAGAGCTCAAGGAGCTGATCCTTTTCCTCTTGTGCCTTTACGTCCAAGAAGCGCTTCTCGAAATCCTCCGGAGTGACAAGAACAGCCCTGATCTTTCGCCCCTTACTGATGAGGATAGGATCCCCTTTACTGCTCAGGCGGTCAAGGATCTCCCCAAGATTGTTCCTTAGCTTCAAGGCATTAACTCTTTCCATGGTATGGGTCTCTCCACATGAAATGATGAGAAGGATAGGCTTGTAACGTGTAGATGTCAAGTGTAGATATGTATATGCACTTATGTTGCCCCTGAGGGAGACAGTGCCTGAGACAATCCTAGATCGGCAAGATTAGTTCTCTGACTTCGGAGGCGCGACCAGGAAATGGCCCATGGACTTTTTCGCCGGGATTGGGTATGGAGTGGGGCATCGAGGGGTTTGAAGAAAAGTCCAAGGAGGGAGAATCATGACTTTCGAGACCGCTTTCACCATGGATACGTCCAGCATCAAGTACGGCCCCGGCGTGACCCGCGAGGTGGGGCACGATATGAAAGAATTGGGTACCCGCCGCGTGATGGTTGTCACCGATCCCAACCTGACGAAGGGTCAATCGGTGTCTGTAACGCTTGAGGCGCTGGGCCATGCAGGCATTGACGCCGTCCTCTTCGATCAGGTTAGCGTCGAGCCCACGGACATCTCGTTCAAGGAGGCCATCCGGTTTGCGAAGGATGGAAAGTTTGACGGTTATGTCGCGGTCGGAGGCGGCTCCAGCATGGACACAGCCAAAGCGGCCAATCTCTATGCCACCTATCCGGCGGATCTCCTGACTTACGTCAACGCACCCATAGGCCAGGGCCGGCCGGTGCCCGGACGATTGAAGCCGATGATCGCGATTCCGACCACAGCGGGTACGGGCAGCGAAACCACCGGAGTCGCCATTTTTGATCTCCTGGAAATGCATGCCAAGACCGGCATTGCCCATCGCGCACTGCGGCCGGTGATGGGCATCGTGGACCCCGACAACACCTGCACCCTCCCCAGGATGGTGGCCGCGTGCACCGGCCTGGATGTGTTGAGCCACGCCCTGGAATCCCTCACGGCACTGCCGTATCACCAGCGCCCCGCCCCTGAGAGCCCCAAAATGCGGCCGGCTTACCAGGGGGCCAACCCCATCAGTTCCATCTGGGCCTCGCGAGCCATTGAACTGATCGCCCGGAACCTCGTGCGGGCCATTGAAGATCCCTCCGACGAGGGGGCGAGAGGCCAGATGCTGCTGGCGGCGAGCTTTGCCGGGATCGGTTTCGGTAATGCCGGGGTTCATTTGCCGCACGGCATGTCCTACCCGGTATCCGGCATGGTACGCCATTATGTGCCCGAAGGGTATCCGCAGGGCCACCCGATTGTGCCTCACGGCATGGCCGTGGCGCTGCACGCACCTGCAGTGTTTCGTTTTACCGGGCCGGCCAACCCGGAACTCCACTTGTACGCAGCCGGACTGATGGGTGCGAACACCTCCGGCGTGCCCCCTGCAAAGGCGGGAGAACTGCTGGCCGGTGCGATTGCCGATCTGATGCGCAGGGTGGGCATGCCGAACGGACTGGCGGCGGTAGGGTTTGGGCCCGGGGACGTGGACAAGCTGGTCGCCGGCACACTGCCCCAGCACCGCGTCACCAAGCTGTCGCCTCGGCCGGCTGATGCAGAGGCGCTCAAGCAGCTCTTCCTGGACTCCATGACGTGCTGGTAGTGCCGGACCATACCAATATCGAATCGAATGATATGCCAACATAAAACGGGCTGTTGCCCAAATCATCACATCAGACCCCAAAGACGGATGATGATGCCTTTTCTGGAATGCCTGGCGGGAGGCCTTCCTCATTTCATGGAGTTACGGAATGGGGGACCCGATGGCCCCGAGCGAAGGCGAGGGGAACAGCGAGGGGGGAGGCAGTGCCCGCCGAATCGCGAGCCGTGAGGCGAAGCGGGCGGGCATCACCCGTCCGTAACTCCTTGAAATGAGCA
>Ga0209253_10002950_pt1 | contig 15028 bp, 16 predicted proteins | sample FrelakmetBRP12BR_FD_187145 | JGI IMG/M metagenome (GOLD analysis project Ga0209253, IMG submission 187145) | Freshwater lake sediment microbial communities from the University of Notre Dame, USA, for methane emissions studies - BRP12 BR (SPAdes)... | ecosystem: Environmental > Aquatic >...
GGCCGCCGCGATCGCCGACACGGACGATCGTGACGTCATCGAGCACGACCTCGCGTCGCTGGGCGGGTAGCCGGAGCGGGACGGGGGGATGCTCCGCCTCGCTCGCCCGCGGCGGCGAACCTCTACGATCCGGGACGAACCCAACCGCGGAGGCGCCCGTCCATGCCCGATCTCAAGCTCGGCATCCTGCTCTGGAGCCAGGGGGCCACCTGGCCGGAGATGCTCGAGGCGGCGCGGCGCGTCGAGCGGCTCGGGTACGACACCCTCTGGACGTGGGACCACGTGTACGCCATCTTCGGCGACCCCTACCAGGGGATCTTCGAGGGCTACGCGTGCCTCGCGGCGTGGGCGATGGCCACCGAGCGGACCCGCCTGGGGCTGCTGGTCGGCGCCAACACCTTCCGCAACCCGGGCCTGGTGGCCAAGACGGTCACCACGATCGACCACGTCTCGAACGGCCGCGCGATCGCCGGCCTGGGCGGCGCGTGGTTCGACCTCGAGCACCAGGCCCACGGGATCGACTTCGGATCCGGCTTCGGCCAGCGGCTCGACTGGCTCGACGAGTCGGTGGCGGCGGTCCGGCGCCTCCTCGACGGCGAGACCGTGACCTCCGAGCCCGGCGGCCGCTACGCCTTCGACGGGGCCGTCCACCACCCTGTCCCGATCCAGCGCCACCTCCCGATCATGATCGGCGGCGGCGGGGAGAAGAAGACCCTGCGGACCGTTGCGAAGCACGCCGACATGTGGAACGTGGCGGGCACCGTCGAGGAGATGACCCGCAAGGTCGAGGTCCTCCGCGGCCACTGCGAGGCGGTCGGGCGCGACCCGTCCGAGATCGAGTTCACCCTCGACATCAAGGCCACGATCCGCGACAGCGAGGCCGAGGCCGACCGCGCCTGGCGCGCGGCGATGGAGCGCAACCTGACGCCGCTGGCCGACGTCGCCGACGACGATTCCTTCTGGAACGGCACCCCGGAGCAGCTCGCCGAGCGGCTGGCGCCGTACGTCGAGCTGGGCTTCCGGACGGTCCTGTCGGAGCAGCCGGCCCCCTACGACACCGAGACGTTCGAGCGCCTCATCGGCCAGGTGAAGCCGCTCGTCGACGCGGGATAGGTCGCGGCCGGCAGCGGTCGGGTACGGTGTGACGAACCAGCACCTGGGGAGCGCGAGCTGATGCCGGACGGGGCCACGGGCCGAGCCGCGACCGTCGAGTTCGAGCACGTCACCAAGCACTACGACCGGCGCGAGCTGAAGCGCGGCGCCCCAGGCGCCGTGAACGACCTCTCGTTTGCCGTGCCCGCGGGCAAGATCTGCGTGCTCGTGGGCCCGTCGGGCTGCGGCAAGACGACCTCGCTCAAGATGGTGAACCGGCTCATCGAGCCGACGTCGGGGCGGATCCTCCTCGACGGCATCGACGCCGCGGGCCGCGACCCCACCGAGCTCCGCCGCGGCATCGGCTACGTGATCCAGCAGACGGGTCTCTTCCCGCACCAGGCGATCGAAGAGAACGTCGCCACCGTCCCGCGTCTCCTCGGCTGGCCGGCGGCGCGCCGCCGGGAGCGGGCCGAAGAGCTCCTCGCGCTCGTCGGCCTCGACCCGGCAACGTACGCCGGGCGGTTCCCCGCCCAGCTCTCGGGCGGTGAGCGGCAGCGCGTCGGCGTCGCCCGGGCGCTGGCGGCCGACCCGCCGATCATGCTCATGGACGAGCCGTTCGGGGCCGTCGACCCGATCGTCCGGGAGCGCCTGCAGGACGAGTTCCTGCGCCTCCAGGAGACGATCGCCAAGACGATCCTCTTCGTGACCCACGACATCGACGAGGCGATCAAGATGGGCGACCTCGTGGTCGTCCTCGCCGACGGCGGCGTCCTCGCCCAGTTCGGGCCACCCGCCGAGATCCTCACCAGTCCGGCATCCGATTTCGTGGCCCGCTTCGTCGGCGCCGACCGCGGCCTCAAGCGGCTGAGCCTGAGCCGGGTCGCCGATCTCGACCTGCTGGCCCCCGTCACCGCGCGGCCCGGCGAGCAGGCGACCGAGGAGCAGCGGCGCGCCCTGGCAGCGTCGTTCCCCTGGCTGCTCCTGGTGGACGACCTCGACCGCCCGGTCGCCTGGGTCGCCCGCCAGCACGTTCGCCCGGGCGCGCCGCTCGCCGAGGCGCCGTCCACCCCGGCAGAGCCCCTCCTCGACCGGCGGGCGACGCTCAAGGACGCCCTCAGCATCCTGCTCGGCGCCGACGTCCACGCCGGGATCGTCGTCGACCGGTCGCGACGCGTGCTGGGCCTCGCGACGGTGGCGGGGATCGCCGCGCTCCTGCGGGAGAGCGCGCCGCGCGACGGGTCGCCGGGAGCGCTCGCGGCAGCCGAGGACCCCACCGCGGAGGGCCCGCCGTGACGATCAGCTGGGAGTGGATCGCCGACAACCTCGACGAGATCGGCGCGGCAACCCTGGAGCACCTCCAGCTGACCCTCATCGCGGTCGGCGTCGGGTTTGCGATCAGCCTGCTGCTGGGCCTGGCCGCGTACCGCTGGCGGGGGCTCTACGGGCCGATCGCCGGCGTCGCCGGGCTCCTCTACACGATCCCCAGCCTGGCCCTCTTCGCCGTCCTCGTCCCGTTCACGGGCCTGACGGTCCTCACCGCGGAGATCGGCCTCGTCACCTACACCCTCCTCATCCTGGTCCGGGGCGTCGTCTCCGGGCTGGACGGCGTCCCCCGCGACGCGGTGGAGGCGGCGACGGGCATGGGCTACACGGCCCGCCAGCGACTGGCCCGCGTGGAGCTGCCTCTCGCCGTCCCGGTCATCGTGACGGCGATCCGCCTCGCGACCGTGACGACGGTCGGCCTCGTGATGGTCACCGCCCTCATCGGCGAGGGGGGCCTGGGGCAGCTGATGCTCCGCGGGTTCAACCGCAGCTTCCCGACGATGATCTACGTGGGCGTCGTGATGTCGGTCGTCCTCGCCGTCGGCCTCGACCTGTTCCTGGTCGGGTGCCAGCGGTTCCTCACGCCGTGGGCCCGGGCGCGGGCGACCTGAGCGATGGAGATCCTCGCCAGCGGCATCGCCTGGATCCTCGACCCGGCCCACTGGAGCGGGCCGGACGGGATCCCCGTCCGCCTTCTCGAGCACGTCGCTCTCTCGGCCGTGTCGCTCCTCCTGGCCGCGCTCGTGGCGGTGCCGGTCGGCCTCTACACCGGCCACACCGGGCGCTGGGGCACGGCCGTCATGAACGTCGCCAGCATCGGCCGCGCGGTCCCCTCGTACGCCCTCCTGCTCGTCTTCTTCACCGTCACCCGCTCGCTCGGCGCGCCCACGACGATCCCCACTCTCGTCCTCCTCGCCATCCCTCCGCTCCTGGCCAGCGTCCACGTGGGGATCGGCGAGGTCGACCGCGACGTCGTCGAGGCCGGCCGGGGGATGGGCATGCGCGAGCGCCAGGTGCTGCGCCGGGTGGAGGTGCCGCTGGCGCTGCCGCTGATCCTCGTCGGGGCCCGGACCGCCGCCGTCCAGGTCGTGGCGACGGCGACCCTCGGGGCGCTCGTGGCCGGCGGCGGCCTGGGGCGGTACATCGTCGACGGCTTCGCCCTGCGGGGAGAGGAGGGCACAGCCCGCCTGGTGGCCGGGGCGATCCTCGTCGCCCTCCTGGCGGTCGCCACGGAACGGTCCTTCACGCTCCTCGAGCGGCGCACCGTCGCCCCGGGCGTCGCGCGCGCGGTCGTCCCGATGGCGGCCGCGCCGCGGGCCGGCGTCGGCCTGTAGGGTCCGCCAGCCGGGCCGCCGGGGGCGGGCAGGGGGGCCGCCGGGGGCGGGCAGCCGGGGGTGGGCCGCGGCGAGTGAATCGCTCCGGCGCTGGTATGGTTGCCTCCTCGCGGCCGACGACGACCGTGCGGGGGAACAGAGAAGGAGGACCCATGCGGAGCATCCGCAGGGCTGCCCTCGGGGCGACACTGCTCGCGCTGCTCGTCGGCGCGTGCTCGTCGGGTGGGGGCGGCTCATCGACCATCTCCAGCACGCTGATCCTGGGTGGGCCGCCCGAGTGCCCGCAGCGCCCGTTCTGCGCGGTCGGCCTGGAGGAGACCTATGGGCTGACGTTCAAGGAGTTCAAGCCGCTCGACGCCGGCGGGCCGATCACCGTCGAGGCCGTGAAGAACGGCCAGGTCGACGTGGGCCTGCTCTTCACCTCGGACCCCGCCATTGCCGCCAACGGCTTCGTCCTCCTCGAGGACGACAAGCAGCTCCAGCTCGCGGACAACCTCGTGCCGGTCCTCCGGCAGGACGTCCTCGACGCGACGCCCGAGGTGGCCGACATCCTGAACGGCTGGTCGGCGAAGCTCACCCAGGCGGCCCTCACCGACCTCAACAAGCAGGTGTCGGTCGACCAGGCCGATCCCAAGGACGTCGTCACGGCGTGGCTGGCGGCCAACGGGCTGGCCGGCGGGACGGCCGGCGCCGGCACGAGCGTGACGGTCGGCTCGACGAACTTCTACGAGCAGGAGATCCTCGGCGAGCTGTACGCCCAGGTCCTCGAGGCGGACGGATTCACCGTGGAGCGGAAGTTCCAGCTCGGCAACCGGGAGATCGTCTTCCCGGCCCTCGAGGCCGGTGAGATCGACATCCTGGCCGAGTACGCGGCCACCGCCCTCGAGTTCGTGAACGGCGGGGCCGGCGAGGCCTCCACCGATCCGGCCGCGACCGTTGCGAAGCTGGCCGAGCGGCTGGCCCCGAAGGGCCTCACCGCCCTGGAGCCGGCGCCCGCGACCGACCAGAACGGCTTCGTCGTCACGAAGACGACGGCCGACACGTACGCCCTCACGAAGCTGAGCGACCTCGCGAAGCCGGCCCCGTAGGCGGCGGGCCACCCCGCCCCGACACCCGCGATGGATCCCCCGTCGCGGGTGTCACCGTGTCCCGGACGCGTCGCGCGGGGTGCCGTCGCCTATGCGGCGACCGGGCGCGCCGGCCCGCGCGTTGCCAGGAACGCGGCGACGCCGCCGACCGTCGTCACGCCGAGGATGGCCGCGTGGACGAGGAGTGCGAGGGCGAAGGCCGGATCGGTCGGGACGCCGACCGCCTTCGCGATCTCGACCGCGGCCAGCTCGAACGTCCCCACGTAGCCGGGGCCGGCCGGGATCGCCGTCACCAGCGAGGTGCCGGCCGCCAGGAGCGCCGCCTGGCCCCAGGTCAGCTCGACGCCGATCGCCTGGCCGGCGGCCGCGAAGGCCACGATCGTCGCCGCCCATGCCGCGACCGACCAGCCGATCGCGCCGGCCATGGTTCGCGGGCGCCCGGCCACCGCCAGGCCGCCCCGGAGCTTCGAGGCCGCCCGCATCATGGCCGGCCAGCGCTCCGCCGCCGCGATCGCCCGGTCCGCGTACGGCAGGCGGTGCGCGACCAGCGCCAGGGCGAGGGCCGCCACGAGCAGCCCCGTCGCGGCGAGGCCGAGGAGCACCGCGCTGGCGACGATCCCGCGCACCGAGAGGACGATGATCGCGGCGGAGGCGATCGCCACCAGCACGCCGGTGTCGACGACGCGCTCCACCACGACCGTGCCGAGGACGCTGGCCCGCGAGATGCCGGTCCGGTCGCCGAGGTGGTGGCTCCGGATCAGCTCCCCGAGGCGCGCCGGCAGGATGTTGTTGGCGAGGTAGCCGACGAGCAGGGAGGCCGCGACGGTCGGCAGCCGGAGGCGCGCCAGCGGGACCAGGAGGCCGCGCCAGCGCAGCGCCCGGAGGGTGACGTCCAGGACGATGCAGGCCACGGTCGCGGCCACGAAGACGGGGAGTGCCCCTTGAAGGACCTCCCACGCCGCGGCGATGTCGACCTGGCGGACGACGAGGACGATGGCGACGGCCGAGACGCCGAGGCCCACGAGCGCCCGGAGGATCGGCCGGCTCACCCTTCGGCGCCCGGAGGCCGGTCGCCCGGCTCGCCGACAGGCGCGGCCTCGCGTCCGCTGTCGGGCGCGGGCTGCCGCCGCGCGGGCCGCGGGGTCAGCTTCAGCGAGGGCCGGAGGCGCACCCGGTGGAGGGCGAAGCGGGCGCAGACGCGCAGCGTCGAGAGCCCGTACACGATGCTCCGACGGAGGCCGACCGAGCTCGCCTCCCGGAAGTAGCGCGTCGGCACCGCCACCTCGCCGATCCCGAGGCCGGCCGCCACCGCCTGGGCCACGAGCTCCTGGTCGAAGACGAAGTCGTCCGAGTTGCGGTGGTAGGGGATCGTCTCGAGCAGGCGGCGGGAGTAGGCCCGGAAGCCCGTGTGGTACTCGGAGAGGCGGAGGCCGAAGACCCGGTTCTCCAGGCCCGTCAGGAAGCGGTTGCTGACGTACTTCCAGCGCGGCATCCCGCCGGCCAGCGGGTCGCCGAGGAAGCGGCTCCCCAGCATCAGGTCGACCTCGCCGCGCAGGATCGGCTCCACGAGGGCGGGGATGCGCGTGGCGTCGTACTGGTAGTCCGGGTGGAGCATGACCACGACGTCGGCGCCGGCCTCCAGGGCCGCGTCGTAGCAGGTCTTCTGGTTCCCGCCGTAGCCCTTGTTCTGGCGGTGCACGATCACGTCGAGGCCGAGCCGCCGGGCGACCTCGACGGTCTGGTCGCGGGAGAGGTCGTCGACGAGGATCACCCGGTCGACCAGCTCGTGGGGCACGTCCGCGTAGGTGCGCTCGAGGGTCAGCGCCGCGTTGTAGGCGGGCATGACGATCACGAGACGGCGCCCCGCCGGCATCTGGGCGCCGCGTTCCGTCGAAAGCATGGCGGAAGCGTACCGGGATCGGGGAACCTCGGGATGATCCCCCGATGGTCCCGGGCGGCCGTGGACCGGGAAGAGCCGATCGCAGACAATGCCGCAACACGACACGGGAGACAGGCACATGCTCGATCGCCTCTTCGGCAACCGCACCGCCGATCCCGACGCCGCGCGGCGCACGCCCCCCGGCCAGCACCTCACCGGGAAGCTCCCCGTCCTCCACTACGGCACCGTCCCGTCCGTCGACCTCGCGACGTGGGACTTCCGGGTCTTCGGGCTGGTCGACTCCCCGCTGACGCTCACCTGGGCCGAGCTGAAGGCCCTGCCCCGGAAGCGGCAGACCGTCGACATCCATTGCGTCACCCGCTGGTCGAAGCTCGACACGACCTGGGAGGGCGTCCCGATCCGGGCGCTCCTGGACCTCGCCGGCGTCCGCCCCGAGGCGACCCACGCCGTGGTCCACGCCGAGCAGGGCTACACCACGAACATGCCCCTCGACGTGCTGATCGACGATGACGTCCTCCTCGCCGACACGTACGACGGCCGGCCGCTCGACCCGGAGCACGGCTACCCGCTGCGCCTTCTCGTCCCCAAGCGCTACTTCTGGAAGAGCGCCAAGTGGGTCCGCGGCATCGAGCTGCTCGACCACGACGTCCGGGGCTTCTGGGAGCGCTACGGCTACCACAACGACGCCGATCCCTGGCAGGAAGAGCGCTTCAGCGCCGACTGAGCTCGCGTCGGATCGACCCGGGCGCCATCGCCGCCGCCCACGCCCTCGCCTCGACCACGGCCGCGCGCCGCGTTCTCCTCGAGCCGCACCTGGACGGTCTTCTTCACGAGCCCGGCGGCGCGTGGCTCGTCCGCGCGGAAGCGAACGACACGCCACGAGCTCGGCCCCGGCCGGCGCGCTCGCGGCCCGGGCCGTACGCTTCCCCCGTGACGAGAGACGAATCGCTGCCAGTGACGAGCCCCGCCGACGAGCACGGCGCGGGCGACCTGGACGGAGCGCGGGAGCCCGCCGGGGATCCGTTCCCGCGCGAGCGCTTCATCCGCCTGGTCACCCGGCTCCCGCGGTACCTCCGCCTGGCGTGGGGCCTCGCCGGCGAGCCGCGCCTGTCGCGGGCGCGCAAGGCGGGGGTGCTGGCGGCGGCGGCCTACCTCGCCTCGCCGATCGACGCGATCCCCGGCGTGATCCCCGTGGTCGGCCAGCTCGACGATGTCGCGGTCGCCCTGCTGGCCCTCCGCGCAGCCCTGCGGGCCCTCGATCCGGCCACGCGGGAGCGCCAGCTGGCGGTCGCCGGGCTTGCCGTCGACGACCTCGACCGGGACCTCGGGACCCTGGGGGCGACGGCCGCCTGGCTGGCCCGCCGCGGCGTGGCCGTCGGGCGCCGGCTGGCGATCCTGGCGGCGGCCGCCTCGCTGGCCGCGGGCCGGGCCGGCGTTCGCGCGGTCCGGCGTGGCGCACCGGTCGTGGCGCGATCCGGCGGCCGCGCCGCATCGGCGACGGGCCGCGCGCTCGGTCGGGTGGGAGGGCGCGGGCGCGACGCCCTGGCCCGCCGACTTCGACGAGGCGAGGAGGTTGAGCTGGCGGACGGACCCGACCTGGAGGCCGGCTCCGACTCGGCCTGATTCAGGACGGCGCGCCGGCGGCCCCGTCCTCCACCGGTGGTTCCGGGGCCTCGGCCGCCACGATCGCGTCGACCGCCGCGTCCAGCGACGCCTCGGTCTCCGCCATCTCGAGGGCGATCGCCGCCTGCTCCTCGCCGTCGAGCGAGACGATGTCCGGGGCGGCGTCGGCGCCCTGGCGCGCAGCCTCGACCGCGCTGGCTTCCTCGGCGGCGAGGATCTCGGTGGAGCTCCGGCGGTTGGCCGTCGGCTCGCCGGGCGCATCGTCCACCCGCAGGATCGTGAACGAGATGCCGGGCGGGATGGAGGCCGTGACCAGGAGCTCGCCGATCCGGTAGACCGATCCCTTCTGGCGGAGCCGGGCGTTCGCCTTCTCCTGCAGGGCGGTCGCCTTGATCACGACCTCGGCCAGGATCCCCGGGTCGATGCGTTCGACCATCGTCCGCGCCCCGCGCCCGGCCTTCTGGATTCCGCCCTTGACCTTCGCCTGGGTGCCCGGGTCCTGGGCCTTCGCCGCCACCGCGGTCGCGGCCTTCGCCGATGCATCGGCGGCCTTCACGGAGGCGTCGGCGGCGGTCCTCCCGGCGGTGGCGAGGCCCCCCTTCACCCTCTCCTGCGTCTCGGGGTCCTGGGCCTTCGCGGCGGCTGCGCCGGCCGCCCTCGTCGTCGCCTCGGCGGCGTCGCGGGCGACCTCGCCCGCCTTCTCCTTTGCCTTCTGCAGGAAGCTCATCACGCCCTCCACCGCGCTGCCGACGGGGCGTGACGCTACGGCGGCGCCGGGCTCGGCGTCAAGCGCTGCGCTCGGCGGCACGCTCGGGGGCCGCGGCCTGCCCGCGCGAGGGCGGCCCCGGGCCGAAGGGCGGCCTCAGGCCCGGGAAGCTCAGTTCCTCCTCAGCGGGGCCAGGCGAGGATCGGGGCCGTACGGCGCGAGACGCCGGGCCAGGAGGGCGACCTCGCGAGCCAGGAGCGCATCGAGGCCGGCGAGCCGATCTTCCGTTGTCGCCGCCTCCAGGAGCTCCTGGCGGCGCGGCAGCTCGGCCTGCACGAGGCCGCTGACGACGTAGCCGAGGGTCGTCGGGTCGTCGAGCGGGGCGAGACGGGCGGCGACCTCGGCCAGGCGCTCACGGGCGCTGGTGGCGCGCTCCGCGTCGCGCGGCTCGGCATCGTCGGCGTCCGCGGGGTCGACGCCCTCGTCGGGCGTCTCGTCGTCGCCCTCGGGCTGGAGGAGCTCCAGGTACCGGACGAACCGCGATCGCACCCGCGCCGCCAGGCGGGCGACGCGCACCGGGTCGCCCAGCGGCTCGGGGAGGAGCTCGCCGGTGCCCACGAGGTACGGCTTTCGCGTCGCGTCGACGCCGGTGAGCCGGAAGCGCGCCGTCCCGATGGTGACGATGTCGAAGCGGCCGTCGGGATGGCGCGTCACCTCGCGGATCTCCGCCAGCGTCCCGACGGCGGCGAACGACACGAGCCCGGCCCCCACCTCGCGGCCGGCGCTGATGCCGACGACCCCGAACGGCTCGCCGGCGGCCAGGCAGTCGGCCACCAGGGCCCGGTAGCGCGGCTCGAAGATGTGCAGCGGCAGCGGTGCGCCCGGCACCAGGACGGCGTGGAGAGGGAAGAGGGGGATCTCCATCACCGGCAGGTTCGCGTCGCGGCGACCCGCGGATGCCGATCCGCGGGCGTTCGCGGCATCGTCGTCCGTCCATGCCGCCCGGGCGGTTGCCGGCGCGGGCCGGCCGGGGATCAGTGGCCGCAGCCGCCCGGCGCGCCGGCGGACTCGGCCGTCCGGAAGGAGGACCCGCAGCCGCACGCGGCGACCGCGTTCGGGTTGTTCACGGTGAAGCCGGCGCCCATGAGCGTGTCGACGTAGTCGATCTGCGAGCCCCGGAGGAGGTCGATGCTCTTGGTGTCGACGTAGACCTTGATCCCGGAGGCCTCCAGGACCTGGTCGTCGGCCGTGGGTGCATCCTCGATCATCATCCCGTAGCGGTAGCCGGAGCAGCCGCCAGAGTAGACGTAGACACGCAGACCGGTCGCCGGGTTGGGCTCGCCGGCGGTGATGTCCCGGAGCTTGCCGGCAGCCGCGTCGGTGAGGCTCAGGACGGTCGGGCCGTTGTCGATCATGGGGTCTCGCGTCCTCCTTGGGACGAAGGGCAGGGCGTGATGGACCCAGATCGTATTGGGTTGCCGAGTTTTCGACAAGAGCGCCGGCAAAAAGCATGGGGCGTCGGGCGCAGGACCCTCGGCCCGTCGTCTCCGGCGTGTGGCGGCTACCGCCCGAAGCGCCGCGCCCGCTGCTGGTAGGTGCGGATGGCGCGGAGCAGGTCGATCTCGCGGAAGGCCGGCCAGTACGCCTCGCAGAAGTAGAACTCGCTGTAGGCGCTCTGCCAGGGCAGGAAGCCGGAGAGCCGGACCTCGCCGGACGTCCGGATGATCAGGTCGGGGTCGCTCGAGCCGCGCGTGTACAGCTGGTCGGCGAGGCGGTCGGCGGTGAGCGCATCCGCCAGGTCCCCGGGGGCGACGCCGTCGGCCACCAGCGCCCGGACGGCAGATCGCGCCGCCTCCACCAGCTCGTCGCGGCCCGAGTAGCCGAGGGCGAGGGTCACCCGCAGGCCGGGCCGTCCGCGCGTCTCCGCCTCGCCGCGCTCGGCGGCCTCGCGCAGCCGGTCGGGGAGGAGGTCGCGGCGCCCGATGACCTGCAGCGACATCTCCATCCGCTTGACGCGGTCGCGCTCGGCCAGCGCCTCCAGGGTGTGGCGGGCGATCTCCGTGATGGCCTCGACCTCCTCGGCCGAGCGCTCGAGGTTCTCCAGCGAGAGCGCCCACAGGGTCACCTCGCGGATCCCCACCGAGGCGCACCAATCCAGGAGCTCGACCGCCTTCTGCGCGCCGTGGCTGTGGCCGGCCCGGACCTCGTGCAGGCCGAGCTCGCGGGCCCAGCGGCGGTTGCCGTCCATGATGAGGGCGACGTGCTGGGGGACCGGGTGGGCCAGGATCTGGGAGCGGAGGTGCGCGGCGTAGGCCCGGTAGACCGGCGCCAGGGCGGCGTCGCGGGCGAGACGACCCACGGCGCGGGCGCGGGTCACGAGGCCGACCCCGCCGCCGATGGGCAGGGTGACCGGCGGAGCCGCGGGCTGTGGATCGTGGGGCACGGACGTCTCGGGCATCGGATCGTGACCGATCAATGGACCCGCCGCGGGCCGGCGGTGTGACGCGGCTCAGCCATCAACGCGCTCCACCACGGTCGCGATCCCCTGTCCCACGCCGATGCACATCGAGGCCAGGCCGTAGCGACCGCCGGTCCGGGCCAGCTCGTGGACGAGCATCGTCACGAGGCGCGCCCCCGACGCGCCGAGGGGGTGCCCCAGCGCGATCGCGCCGCCGTTCGGGTTGACCCTGGCCGGGTCGAGCCCCAGCTCGTCGATGCAGGCGACCGCCTGGGAGGCGAACGCCTCGTTGAGCTCGACGAGGTCGATGTCCGCGACGGCAAGCCCGGTGCGTGCGAGGACCTTCCGGATCGCCGGCACGGGCCCGATCCCCATGACCCGGGGGTCGACGCCGGCGACGGCCGTGGCCAGGACGCGGGCCATCGGCCGGAGGCCCAGCGCCCTCCCTCGCTCGGCTTCTACGAGGAGGACCGCGGCGGCCCCGTCGTTGATCCCCGAGGCGTTGCCGGCGGTGACGGATCCACCCTCGCGGAAGGCGGGCTTCAGCTTTGCCAGGCCCTCGGCGGTGGCCTCCGGCCGGGGGTGCTCGTCGCGGGCCACCACCACCGGATCGCCGCGGCGTTGCGGGATCTCCACCGGGACGAGCTGGCCGTCGAAGCGGCCCTCCTCGATCGCCGCGGCCGCGCGCCGCTGGCTCTCCAGGGCGAAGGCGTCCTGGCGCTCGCGGGCCACCTTCCATTCGTCGGCCACGCGCTCGGCCGTCTCGCCCAGGGAGACCGCGTACCCCTGCTCCATTCGGGGGTTGACGAAGCGCCAGCCGAGGGTCGTGTCGACCAGCTCGCGCGTCCCGCGCTCGAAGGCCGCCTCCGGCTTGAGCATGACGTAGGGCGCGCGGGACATCGACTCGACGCCGCCGGCCACGAAGACCTCGCCGTCGCCGACCGCGATGGCGTGGGCCGCCGAGCTGATCGCCTGCAGGCCGCTGCCGCAGAGCCGGTTGACCGTCAGGCCCGCCACCTCGACCGGGTAGCCGGCGAGGAGGAGCGCCATGCGGGCCACGTCGCGGTTGTCCTCGCCGGCCTGGTTCGCGCAGCCGAGGATCACGTCCTCCACGGCGGCCGGATCGAGTCCCGTCCGCTCGACGATGGCCCGCAGGACGAGCGCGGCGAGGTCGTCCGGCCGCACCTCCGCCAGGGCTCCCCCGTAGCGCCCGATGGGCGTCCGGACGGCGTCGACGATCCAGGCCTCGCGGAGCGGCCGGTGCAGGTCTCTGGTCATGCCCGCGATTCTAGGCCTCCGCCCCGCCGGGGCGCAGGTAGTACTGCCGGCGACGGCTGATCAGTACGAAGGGACCGGTGAGTGCCAGCTGGCACCGTTGCAAGGTTGACGGCGAAGTTGCAGGGCAACTCTCTGCTCCCCGCCGCCACGGCGGGCCGCAGAAAGGGCGGGAGCCACTACGTGTCGATCTCGCTCCGTCGCCGGGCGCGTCCAGGGGCGCGGCACGGCCGCGAAGCCGGCCAGTCGCTCGTCGAGTTCGCCCTCGTCTTCCCCCTCTTCTTCATGTTGACCCTGGCCCTGATCGAATTCACCTTCGTCTTCAGCGGCATGCTGGGGATGGCGGCCGCCACTCGCGATGCGGCGCTCATCGCCGCCGAAGCCGGGAATGCCGCGGACGCCGACTGCGCGATCCTGCAGGCGGTGGACCGGGCCGTCGACGCCCCCGCCGACGACAACCGCATCCAGAACGTCGTCATCTACCGCGCCGACCGCAACGGCGTGGAGATCCCCGGCGAAACCAGCGCGTACACGCGCGGGGGCACGACAACCTGCACGCTGCTCAACGGGACCGTGGTCTCCGTCCCCTACACGCTCGGGACGGCCGGCTATCCGGCGAGCAGCCGCTGCAACGTTCTCAACGGGAGCGGCTGCCTTCCCGGGCGGACCGGCCTCGACACGATCGGCGTCCGGGTGACCTACCTCCACGCCTGGGTGACGCCGCTGGGCGGCTTCCCCGGCCCGGGGTTCGGGGGGCAGGGCGGGACCGGCTTCTCGCTCAGCCAGTCGAACTCGATGCGCATGGAGCCGATCCTGTGAGGCGGCGGCGCGACGGCGAGCGCGGGCAGGGCATGGTCGAGTTCGCGATGCTCGTCCCGGTCTTCATGCTCCTGCTCCTCGGCATGCTCGAGTTCGGGTTCCTGTTCGACCACACGCTGACCCTCCAGTACGCCTCCCGGGAGGGAGCCCGCGTCGGGTCGGCGCTGGCCAACGGCGGCGGGCCCCTGGGATGCGACTTCGCCGGCGGCGAGTCGCCGAACGCCGCGGACGTGGATCCCCTGGTCATCGCCGCCGTCACACGTGTCCTCCTGTCGCCGGGCTCGCGCGTCGCCGTCGACGAGGTCCCCACGATCCGCATCTACAGCGCCGACAGCGCCGGCAACCAGGTCGGCTCCCTCGTCAACGTCTGGACGTACTCGCCGGGCGGCGGCCCCCAGGTGGACGGGCGCAACCTCGACTACGTGCAGACCTCGGTGGGCTGGGCGGCCTGCAGCCGCCGCAACGGCAGCCCCGTCGATTCGATCGGGGTGGGGCTGACCTACACCTACCGCTTCACGACCGCTCTCGGGGGCATCCTCCAGTTCTTCGGCGGCAGTGGCTGGTCCAGCCTTGACGTCTCCGACCGGACCGTGATGGCCCTCAACCCCACGGACTAGGTGCCTGTCATGACGACCACGACGACCACGCGAACCGCGCCGCTCGACGGCCGCCACGCCCGCTCCCGGGGCCAGGTGCTCGTGATCTTCGCCGGCTCGATCGTCCTCTTCATGGCCCTCATGGCGGTGGTCGTGGACGTCGCGTGGTACTGGGCGAACAACCTGCGCGTCCAGCGTGCGGCCGACGCGGCCGCGCTCGCCGGCGCGGTCTACCTCCCGGGCGACGTCCCGAAGTCCGTCCTGACCGCCCGCAACGAGGCCCAGAAGAACGGATACGTGAACGGCACCAACGCCACGGTGACGCCCTTCCAGGACGCGGTCAACGATCGCCAGCTCAACGTGACGGTCTCGGCGCCCGTGGGTACCTTCTTCATGCGGGTCATCGGGATCACCTCGATCCAGGCCTCCCGGACGGCCAAGGCGGAGTACGTCCTCCCGGTCCCGATGGGCAGCCCCGAGAACTACTACGGCGTCTTCGGGCCCCTCCGGCGGCCGCCGACCCTGGTGACGACGACGAAGGGGACGAGCGCCTGGACGAGCCCCGGGAACGTCTACACCAGCAACGACTCGCGGGCCACCTCGAACGTCAGCAGCCAGCGCCAGGCCTGGGGCTTCGCCTCGAACGTGACGCTCTACGACCCGATCCCGGCGGGCGCCGGGATCACGGGCGTCGAGGTCTTCGTGGAGGGGCGCATCTCCGCGTCGTCCTCCAACTGCAGCCTGGACGTGGATCTTTCCTGGGACAACGGGGCGAGCTGGACGACCGGCTCGGGGACGGGGGTCAAGTCGG
>Ga0209253_10002951_pt1 | contig 15026 bp, 14 predicted proteins | sample FrelakmetBRP12BR_FD_187145 | JGI IMG/M metagenome (GOLD analysis project Ga0209253, IMG submission 187145) | Freshwater lake sediment microbial communities from the University of Notre Dame, USA, for methane emissions studies - BRP12 BR (SPAdes)... | ecosystem: Environmental > Aquatic >...
AGATGCGCGTGAAGGAACTCGAACTGGCCTGAGGATGTAGACATGTGCACGACCTGCGGCTGCGGCAGCGGCCAGACCAAGATCGAAGGCGAACACGAGCACACGCACGTGCACGCTGACGGCACGATGCATTCGCATCCGCACGCGCACGGTCATGGCGATGAGAACCATGATCACGCGCATCCCGAGCATCATCACCACGGCCACGAGCACCTGCACGAACACGAGCACGTCCATGCGGACGGCACGCGCCACGCGCATGCGCACGACCACGTACACGGGCCGGAGCACGAACACGCGCACGAGCACCATCACGGCGACGGTCCTGCCCACTCGCATGCATCGGGGCTGACGCCGGCGCAGATGGTCAGAATCGAGCGCGACATCCTCGGCGCCAACAACGAGATCGCCTCGCGCAACCGGCGCCGCTTCGAGGACGCGGGCATCTTCGCGCTGAATCTCGTCTCCAGCCCCGGCGCCGGCAAGACCACGCTGCTGGTCGAGACGATCCGCGCGCTGGGAGCCGAGGTGCCGCTGGCGGTGATCGAAGGCGACCAGCAGACCTCGTTCGACGCCGACCGCATCCGCGCCACTGGCGCGCGCGCGATCCAGGTCAACACCGGCAAGGGCTGCCACCTCGACGCGGCGCAGATCGAGCGGGCACTGGCGCAGCTTGCGCCGGCCGATGAGTCGGTGCTGTTCATCGAGAACGTCGGCAACCTGGTCTGCCCGTCGGCGTTCGACCTCGGCGAGGCGCACAAGGTGGTCGTGCTGTCCGTCACCGAAGGCGAGGACAAGCCGCTGAAGTACCCGGACATGTTCGCCGCCAGCTCGGCGCTGCTGCTGAACAAGGTCGACCTCCTGCCGCACGTGAACTTCGACGTCAAGCGGGCGATCGAGTACGCGCGCCGCGTGCGGCCGGGCATCGAGGTGCTGCAGGTCTCGGCCACCGCCGGCACCGGCATGACGGCCTGGCTCGACTGGGTGCGGGCCGGAGCCGCGCGCGCCCGCGAGCGGCACCAGCAGACAGTCGCTGCGCTGCGCCGGCGGATCGCCGAACTCGAAGCACAGGTCGCGCAACAGCGCTGACAGCAGAGATGGATAGCATCGTCGTCAGCGGACGGAACCGGCAGGCGCTGCGCGTGCGCGGGCGCGTGCAGGGTGTGGGTTTTCGCCCGTTCGTCTTCCGGCTGGCGACCGACCTCGGCCTGGACGGCTGGGTGCGCAACGACGGCGAAGGCGTATTGATCGCGCTGGCCGGCAGTTCGGCGCAGCTCGCGCATTTCGGCCGCCGGCTCGCCGCCGAGGCGCCGGTGCTGGCGCGCATCGACAGCGTCGAGACGCTGCCGGGCGAGCGCCTGTCGATTGCTTCCGGGTTTTCGATCGAAACCAGCGCCGCCGGGCCGGTGACGACCGGCATCACGCCTGACGCGGCGACCTGCAGCGCCTGCCTGACCGAGCTGTTCGAGCCCGCGGATCGCCGCTGGCGCTACCCTTTCATCAACTGTACGCACTGCGGCCCGCGCTTCACGATCACTGCCGGCCTGCCGTACGACCGGCCGATGACCAGCATGGCGCGCTTCGCGCTGTGCCCCGCCTGCCGGCGTGAATACGAGGATCCGCGCGACCGCCGCTTCCATGCGCAGCCGAACGCCTGCCCGGTGTGCGGGCCCAGGCTATCGCTGGTTGACGCGACAGGCAGGCCGCTCGCCACTGAGGACGTGATTGCCGAGGCGCTGGCGCGCATCGCCGACGGCGAGATCGTCGCAGTCAAGGGACTCGGCGGCTTTCACCTGGTCTGCGATGCGCGCAATGGCGAGGCGGTGGCCCGCCTGCGCGCGCGCAAGCACCGCGACGAGAAACCGTTCGCGGTGATGGTTTCCAGCGGCGCCTCGGCGCGGCGTTTCGCCCGCGTCGATGCCGCCGCAGTGGCATTGCTCGAATCGGTCGAGCGGCCGATCGTGCTGCTGCCAAAGACCGACGACTGCGATGCGGCGCTGCCCGGCGTGGCACCGGGCCTTGCCGAGATCGGCCTGATGCTGCCGGTCACGCCGATCCAGTACCTTCTGTTCCACGAGGCCGCTGGCCGGCCGCGGGGCACGGGCTGGCTCGCCGAGGCGCAGCCGCTGGCGCTGGTCGCGACCAGCGCCAACCCCGGCGGCGAACCGCTGGTGGTCGGCAACGACGAGGCGATCGAACGGCTCGGGGCAATTGCCGATGCCTTCGTGCTGCACGACCGCGACATCCTCGTGCGCTGCGACGACAGCGTCGTCCGTCCGGGCCCCGTGTCTGCAAGCCACTCACTGAGCTTCGTCCGCCGCGCCCGGGGCTATACGCCGGCGCCGATCGAACTCGCGCGCAGCGGCCCCTCGGTGCTGGCGACCGGCGCCTACCTGAAGAACACCGCGTGCCTGACGCGCGGCGCGCAGGCATTCCTGTCGCCGCACATCGGCGACCTGGACAACGCCGCCAGCCGGAATGCGCTGGACGAGGCGGTGGCGCATCTGCAGTGCGTGCTGGCGATCCGCCCCGCGGCGATCGCGCACGACCTGCATCCCGATTTCTTCAGCACGCAGCTTGCCCTGCGGTTGGCCGACGAGCTCGGCGTGCCTGCCATCGGCGTGCAGCATCACCACGCGCACATCGCCGCCGTTGCGGCCGAGCATCGGCTCGAGCTGCCGGTGCTCGGTGTGGCGCTCGATGGCGTCGGCCTCGGCGAGAACGACGAGGCCTGGGGTGGCGAGCTGCTGCGTATCGACGGCGGCAGCTACACCCGCCTCGGCCACCTGCGCGAACTGCCGCTGCCCGGCGGCGACCGCGCCGCGCGCGAGCCGTGGCGGATGGCGGCCGCGGTCCTGCACCAGTGCGGCTGGGGCGACGAGATCGCCACCCGCTTCGCTTCCCAGCATGGGGCCGCGGCCGTGGCCGAAATGCTGGCCCGCGACCTGAACTGCCCACGGACGAGCAGCGCCGGGCGCTGGTTCGATGCCGCCGCCGGATTGCTGGGCGTAAGCACAGTGATGAACTACGAGGGGCAGGCAGCGATGCAACTCGAAGCGCTCGCCGCGCGCCATCGCGGCGCCGTCCTCGAAGGCGGCCTCTGGCGGCTCGATGGCGGTGTGCTCGATCTGCTGCCACTGCTGCAGCACCTCGCCGACGAGCGCGACGCCGTTGCCGGCGCGGCGCTATTCCACTCGACGCTGGCCGCGGCGCTGACCGAATGGATCGCGCTGGCAGCACGCCGCGAGCGAATCACCACCGTGGCGCTCGGCGGCGGCTGCCTGCTGAACCGCGTGCTCGGCGCGCAGCTTTGCGCGCTGCTGCGTGCGCGCGGGCTGAAGGTGCTCACAGCCATGCAGGCGCCGCCGAACGACGGCGGCATCTCGCTCGGCCAGGCCTGGGTCGCGCAGCGCAGGCTGATGGAGGATTGACGATGTGCCTGGCCGTTCCGGTCCGTGTGGTTGAACTTCGCGGCGGCGATGCCGCCATCGTCGATCTCGGCGGCATCCGCAAGGAGATCTCGCTGGCCTTGGTCGAGGACGTTGCCGTGGGTGACTACGTCATCCTGCACGTCGGCTATGCGCTGACCAAGCTCGACCCGGCCGAGGCGGAGCGGACGCTCGCTCTGTTCGCCGAGGCGGGAGCGGCTCCGCAGTGAAATACATCGACGAGTTCCGTGACGGCGAACTGGCACGCGGCATTGCGGCGCAGATTGCGCGCGAGGTCAGGCCGGACCGCCGCTACCAGTTCATGGAGTTCTGCGGAGGGCACACGCACGCCATATCTCGCTACGGGGTCACCGACCTGCTGCCGCCGCAGGTGAAGCTGATCCATGGCCCCGGCTGCCCGGTGTGCGTGCTGCCGATCGGCCGCGTCGACCTGGCGATCAGGCTGGCGCTCGAGCACAAAGTGACCCTGGCCACTTATGGCGACTGCCTGCGCGTGCCGGCCTCCGACGGACTGTCGCTGCTGAAGGCCAAGGCGCGCGGCGCGAAGATCGCGATGGTCTACTCGGCGGCCGACGCGCTCGATCTGGCGCGCCGTCAGCCGGAGCAACAAGTGGTGTTCTTCGCCATCGGCTTCGAAACCACCACGCCGCCCACCGCGCTGGTGATCAAGCAGGCGGCCGCCGAGGGCATCGCGAACTTCAGCGTGGTGTGCAACCACGTGCTGACGCCGTCGGCGATCACCAGCATCCTCGAGTCGCCCGAGGTGCGTTCGCTCGGCACGGTGCCGCTCGACGGCTTCATCGGCCCGGCGCACGTCAGCACGGTGATCGGCAGCCGGCCGTACGAGCATTTCGCGCAGGAATACGCCAAGCCGGTCGTGATCGCTGGCTTCGAGCCGCTCGACGTGATGCAGGCGATCCTGATGCTGGTGCGCCAGGTCAACGACGGCCGCGCGGAAGTGGAAAACGAATTCACCCGCGCGGTGACTCGCGACGGCAATTTGAAGGCGCAGGCGCTCGTGTCTGAAGTGTTCGAACTGCGGCGATCCTTCGAGTGGCGCGGCTTGGGCGACGTGCCGTACAGCGCACTCGCCATCCGCGAGGCCTACGCCGCCTTCGACGCCGAGAAGAAGTTCGCCCTCGAAACGCGCAAGGTGCCTGACAACAAGGCCTGCGAGTGCGGCGCCATCCTGCGCGGCGTCAAGCATCCGCGCGACTGCCGGATCTTCGGCACCGTCTGCACGCCGGAGAATCCGATCGGCTCGTGCATGGTCTCCAGCGAAGGAGCCTGCGCCGCGCACTACACCTACGGCCGCTTCCGCGAGATCGCGGTGCAGGCCGCCTGAGCAGCAGATGAACGCGCCGATCAAGCCCGGCTACGTGCGTCCGCTCGATCTGAAGCACGGCCGGATCGACATGACGCACGGCGGCGGCGGGCGGGCGATGAAGCAACTGATCGAGCAGCTGTTCGCCGCAGCCTTCGACAACGAATGGCTGGCGCAGGGCAACGACATGGCCCGCGTGGTGCTGCCGCCCGGCCGGGTAGTGATGGCCACCGACAGCCACGTCATCACGCCGCTGTTCTTCCCCGGCGGCGACATCGGCTGCCTGTCGGTGCACGGCACGGTCAACGACGTGGCGATGGCCGGCGCGGTGCCCGTCTATCTCGCGGCGAGCTTCATCCTCGAGGAAGGGTTCCCGCTCGACAGTCTCAAGCGCATCGTCGATTCGATGGCGCGCGCGGCGCGCGACGCGAACGTGGCGATCGTCACCGGCGACACCAAGGTGGTCGAGCAGGGCAAGGGCGACGGCGTGTTCATCACCACCACCGGTGTCGGCGTGGTCGACGAGGCCTTCGTGATCGGCGGCGAACGCGCGCGACCGGGCGACGCGATCCTGCTGTCCGGCTTCATCGGCGACCACGGCATGACGATCATGTCGACCCGCGAGTCGCTTGCCTTCGGCGCCGACCTGCAGTCCGACACCGCGGCGCTGCACGGCCTGGTGGCGGCAATGCTCGATCCCGTGCGCGAGGCGATGCGGGGCGATGCAGGCCGTGGCATCCACGTGCTGCGCGATCCGACCCGCGGCGGGCTGGCCACCACGCTGAACGAGATCGCCGGCCAGAGCGGCGTCGGCATGCTGATCGAGGAAGGCGCAATCGCGGTGCGGCCGCAGGTCGAGGCCGCTTGCGAGTTCCTGGGGCTGGATCCGCTGTACGTCGCCAACGAAGGCAAGCTCGTCGCGATCGTCGCGGCGGAAGATGCCGAGGCGGTGCTGGCCGCCATGCGTGCGCATCCGCTGGGCGCCGATGCCGCGCTGATCGGCACCGTGACCGAGGACCCACACCACTTCGTGCAGATGGCGACGCGTTTCGGCGGCCGCCGCGTCGTCGACTGGCTGACCGGCGAGCAGTTGCCGCGCATCTGTTAGGGCCACGCTGCCGCGGGCGGCGGCATCGAAACGATGCGCATCCTCTTCCTGGCCCGCAGCTTCAACAGCCTGACGCAGCGGCTGTACGTCGAGCTGACCACGCGCGAGCACGAGGTGTCGGTCGAGTTCGACATCGCCGACTCGGTGACCGAGGAAGCGGTGGCGCTGTTTCGCCCGGACCTGATCGTCGCGCCTTTCCTCAAGCGGGCGATCCCCGAGAGCGTCTGGCGCAGGAACGTGTGCCTGATCGTGCATCCCGGCATCGTCGGCGACCGCGGGCCCAGTGCAATCGACTGGGCGATCCAGGAGGGCGAAACCGAATGGGGCGTCACCGTGCTGCAGGCCGAGGCCGAGATGGACGCCGGGCCGGTGTGGGCGGCGGAGACCTTCCCGATGCGCGCCGCGACCAAGTCGAGCCTGTATCGCGGCGAGGTGACCGAGGCCGCGGTGCGCGCCGTGCTGGCCGCCATCGAGCGCTTTGCCTCCGGCACCTTCACGCCGCAGCGGCTGGCCGCTGGAGAGCCCGGCATGCGCGGCCGCGCGCGGCCGCTGCTGCGGCAGGAAGCGCGCCGCATCGACTGGCACAACGACGACACCACCACGGTGCTACGCAAGATCGCCGCCGCCGATGGCGTGCCCGGTGTGCTCGACGCGCTGTTCGACGTGCCCTGTTTTCTCTATGACGCGCACGCTGCGCTGCTGCCCTTCGGGGCCGCGCCCGGCACTGCTGTCGCGCGCAGCGGCCGCGCCGTGCTGCGCGCGACCCGCGACGGCGCGGTGTGGATCGGCCACTGCAGGCGGGCCGACATCGATGGTGCGCTGAAGCTGCCGGTGGCGCTCGCCTTCCCCGAGGATTGGCGGCGCCTGCCGCCGGTGGACGGCTTCACCGAGATCAGCTACGACGAGCACGGTCCGGTCGGCGTGCTGCACTTCCCCTTCTACAACGGCGCGATGAGCGCGGCGCAGTGCGAGGAACTGCTCGCCGCCTATCGCGCTGCAATGGCGCGGCCGACGCGCGTGCTGCTGCTCGCCGGCGGGCCGGAGTTCTTCAGCAACGGCATCCATCTGAACGTCATCGAGGCGGCGGCGAGTCCGGCCGACGAGTCGTGGCGCAACATCAATGCCATCGACGACGTGTGCCGCGCGGTGCTCGAAACGACCGACCGCGTCACGGTGGCGGCGCTGCAGGGCAACGCCGGCGCCGGAGGCTGCTTCCTCGCCTTTGCCGGCGACCTCGTGTGGGCGCGCGCCGGCGTGATCCTCAACCCGCACTACAAGAACATGGGCAACCTGTACGGTTCCGAGTACTGGACCTACACGCTGCCGCGGCGGGTGAGGCGCGGCGAACCGCGCGCGGTGATGGAGAACCGGCTGCCGGTCGGCACCGGACAGGCGGCCGACCTCGGCCTCGTCGATCGGGTGATCGACCGCGGACGCGATGCCTTCCTGATGAAGGCGATCGAGCAGGCGCGCGCCCTTGCCGAAGCCGCCGACTTCGGTGCCGTGCTCGCCGCCAAGCAAGCGCGGCGGGCGGCGGACGAGGCGCAGCGGCCGCTCGCCGCCTATCGCGACGACGAACTGGCGCACATGCGGCGCAACTTCTACGGCTTCGACCCCAGCTACCACTACGCGCGGGCGCACTTCGTCGGCAAGGTGCCGCACGCCTGGACGCCGCTGCACCTGGCGCTGCACCGGCGCAAGGCGGCGGTGTAGCCTGCCGCCATGCTTCGACGGAGAACGGCATGGAACGCTTCACGATCTCGCTATCCGAGGACCTTGCCCGCGAGTTCGACGCACTGATCGCCGAGCGCGGCTACGAGAACCGCTCGGAGGCGGTGCGCGACCTGCTGCGCTCGCATCTGGATCGCTTGCGCGAGTCGCGCGACGGCGACGGCCACTGTGTCGGCAACCTGTCCTATGTCTACAACCACCACGAGCGCGAGTTGGCCGAGCGGCTGATGAGCATCCAGCACGCGCACCACGACCTGGTCGTGTCGACCATGCACGCCCACCTCGACCACGACCACTGCATCGAGAGCGCGATCCTCAAGGGCCCGGTGCGCGAAGTACGCCGCTTTGCCGACGCCATCAGTGCCGAGCGCGGCGTCCGGCACGGCAAACTGAACATCGTCATGGTCGACCTCGGCCCGTCCCATTCGCACGGGCACGGCCACGCGCACGTGCACGTCCGGCCGCAGCGCTGAGGACTGCCAGCTTCACACGTTAGGCGGCAGCGGTAAGAACCCCTTGCCGAGCGTCGCCGGCGCAGGTTACGTTGTGTCCTCGACCTTCGCCATCCGGAGCCCGCTATGCCGCACGACAAGGCCGTCGACGCCGCCGGCCACGCGCACGACCATCTTCATCAGCACGCGCACGCGCACGAGCACGGCCACGAGCACTGGCACTGGCACGGCGACCTGCACCATTCGCACCCGCATACGCATGTCCACGCACACGAGCATGCGCATTCGCACGCGCATGAGCACGGTCACGGCGCCCGCGACGGCGAGCACCGGCACGGCGCCAACGATCTGCACGCCGGCCGGCACGCGCACGACCACGACCATCCCGACCACGATCGGGCAGTGCACGACGATCACTCGCACTGAGCCGACCGGGTGCCGGCCGCGCCCGCACCGCGACGCTGCCCGTCCCGCCTGAGCGCAATGCCCCGCCATTGCGTTCGCTCAAGTCCTCGGTATGATCTTTTTGCCATATTTCATACCTCGACCCGCCTGAGGCTTGGCCGCGGGCGTGATCGAGGCGATCGCTGCCCGCGGCGATCAGGCAACGGCAACTTCCATCGTCCGACGGAGAGCCCCATGCACATGGCCGATGCGCTGCTGTCCCCCACTGTCGGAGCGACGATGTGGCTGGCAAGTGGCGCGGCGCTGGCTGTCGGCGCGCGGCGCGTGCGCGTGGCGGGCGACGACCGTCTGGTGCCGCTGATGGGCGTGCTCGGCGCGTTCGTCTTCGCCGCGCAGATGATCAATTTCGCGATTCCCGCGACGGGTTCCAGCGGCCACCTCGGGGGCGGCCTGCTGCTGTCGATCCTGCTCGGGCCGCACGCGGCGCTGATCGTCATCGCCTCCGTGCTGACGGTGCAGGCGCTGTTCTTCGCCGATGGCGGCCTGCTGGCACTCGGCGCGAACATCTTCAATCTCGGCGTGCTTCCCTGCTTCGTTGCCTATCCGCTGCTGTACCGGCCGATTGCCGGCGACGGTGCGTCCCCGTCCAGGGTCGCGGTCGGTGCCGTCGTGGCGGCCGTCGTCGGCCTTCAACTCGGCGCGCTCGGCGTGGTGCTGCAGACCGTCGCCTCCGGGGTCTCCAGCCTGCCGTTCTCGACCTTCCTGCTGCTGATGCTGCCGATCCACCTGGCCATCGGCCTCGTCGAAGGGCTAGCCACGGTGGCGATCGTGCTGTTCATCCGGCGCGCGCGGCCCGATCTCCTCGCCCCCGGCGGCACGCCGTCATCGCGCGCAACGCTGCAACCGCTGCTGGCCGCGCTCGGCGTGGCGGCTGTCGTCACCGGCGGCGCGCTGTCCTGGTTTGCGTCGACGCAGCCCGACGGGCTCGAATGGTCGATCGAACGGGCGGCCGGTAGCGCCGAACTCGCGGCACCCGAGGCAGGCGTGCACGGCATGCTGGCCCGCGTGCAGCAGGCGCTTTCCTTCCTGCCCGATTACAGCCTGCCGAAGGCTGCGCACGCCGCTGAAGCGGAGACGAACGAGGAGCCCGCCTGGCCGGACATCGACGGCGGTACGTCGCTCGCCGGCGTGGTCGGCGGCGCGGTGACGCTGGCGCTGGTCTGGGGGCTGGCGCTGCTGCTCAAGCGCTGGCGTCGCTGAGTCTCACCTCGCCGCCGGGCCCTGCGCCGCATGAGCCGGATCGACGCCGCGCTGCGCGACCTGCGCTCGCTCGATGCGCTGGCCGTGCGCGACACGCCGTTGACGCGGCTCGACGCCCGCGCCAAGGTCGTCATCACGCTGGCGTTCATCGTCGTCGTCGTTTCCTTCGACCGCTATGCGGTCGCCGCGCTGCTGCCGCTGGCCGCCTACCCGGTCGTGCTGGCGGTGCTCGGCGACGTGCCGGCGGCGCCGCTGGTGCGCAAGCTGCTGCTGGCCGCACCCTTCGCCGTGCTGGTCGGCATGTTCAATCCGCTGCTCGACCGCACGCCGATGCTGGCCTTCGGCGAGGCCACGGTGGCGGGCGGCTGGGTGTCGTTCGCCTCGATCCTGGTGCGCTTTGCGCTGACCGTCGGCGCCTCGCTGGTGCTGGTCGCCGGCACCGGCATGCACGCGCTGTGCGCGGCGCTGGCGCAGCTCGGCGTGCCGCAGGTGCTGACCGCGCAGCTGCTGTTCCTGTTCCGCTACGCCTTCGTGCTCGGCGCCGAGGCGGCGCGGATGGCCACCGCGCGCGAACTTCGCTCGGGCGGGCGCGCGCTGGCGCTGTCGGCCTACGGGCCGCTCGCCGGCCATCTGCTGCTGCGCGCGTTCGAACGCGCGCAGCGGGTCCACCTGGCGATGGTGGCGCGCGGCTTCGATGGCGAGCTGCGCACTCTGCGCGCTCAGCGCTGGTCGTCGGGCGACACCGCCTTCGTGCTCGGCTGGTGCGCCTTCTTTGTGCTGGCGCGTGCGGTCGACCTGCCGCAGGCGCTCGGCCGCTTGCTGTTGGGGGTATCCCCTTGAGCCACCACCTCGTCGAGGCGCGCGAGCTGTCGTTCGCCTACCCGGACGGCACGCCGGCACTGCGCGGCGTGAGTTGCCGCTTTACCCACGGCGAGGCGGTCGGCATCGTCGGTGCCAACGGCGCCGGCAAGTCGACGCTGCTGCTGCATTTCAACGGGTTGCTGCTGCCGCACTCGGGCGAGGTACGGGTCGGCGAGCTGCCGGTCACCGCCGGCACGCGCGCGCAGATCCACCGCACGGTCGGCTACGTGTTCCAGGACGCCGACGATCAGCTTTTCATGCCGACGGTGGAAGAGGACGTCGCCTTCGGGCCGCTGAACATGGGCCTGCCGTTGGAGGACGTGCGGGCGAGGGTGCGGGACGCGCTGGTGGCGGTCGGCGCCGCCCACCTCGCCGGGCGCGCGCCTTACCGGTTGTCGGGTGGCGAGAAGCGTGCGGTGGCGATCGCCGGCGTGCTGGCGATGTCGCCGTCGATCCTGGTGCTCGACGAGCCGTCGGCCGGGCTCGACCCGGCGGCGCGGCGGCGGCTGATCGGACTGCTGCGGTCGTTCTCGCACACCAAGATCATCGCCACGCACGACCTCGACCTCGTGCTCGACGTCTGCTCGCGTGTGCTGGTGATGCGCGAGGGCACCGTCGAGGCCGACGGCCCGCCGACGGCGATTTTCGCCGACGTCGAACTGCTGCGCCGCTGCCATCTCGAGGCCCCGCTGTCGGCGGCGCTCACTCCGCAGTGATTCTTCTTTGCCGTGAGTTATGAAGAAAGACCAGAATTTCTTACGCCGACGCACCGATCGATGGGGGAACCAATGACGCAAGGAATGCAACATGGGTACAGGGTGGCGCGCCGTGCCGTCGCCGCTGCGCTGGTCGCCGCACCGGCGCTGGTCGCCGGCCAGCAGACGATGGCGCCGGTCGAGGTGACCGGCCACTATGACAACCGCGTCGGCACTTCGGATGCGGCCAGCGCGGGCTTCATCACGCCGCAACTGATCGAGCACCGGCCGCTGCCGCGGCCGGGCAGCCTGCTCGAGTACGTGCCGGGCCTCGTGGTCACCCAGCACAGCGGCGTGGGCAAGGCCAACCAGTATTTCCTTCGCGGCTTCAATCTCGACCACGGCACCGACTTCGCCACCTGGGTGGCCGGCATGCCGGTCAACCTGCGCACGCACGCCCATGGTCAGGGCTACACGGACCTGAACTTCGTCATTCCCGAGCTGATCTCGGGCGTGCGCTACTACAAGGGTCCGTATCACGCGCAGATCGGCGACTTCGGCTCGGCCGGCGCGGCGTTCATGTCCTACTCGGAAGCGTTGAGCGAGGGCCTCGCGCTCGGCACTGCCGGTGACTACGGCTACCAGAGAGCCTTGCTGGCGGGATCGGCGGCAGCCGGTCCGGGCACCGTCACCTACGGACTCGAATACATGCATAGCGATGGGCCGTGGGAGGTTCCGAACGACTACCGGAAGCTCAACGCGGTGTTGCGGTACTTCGTTCCCGTCGGCGAAGGCCGCCTCGGCCTGACGGCGATGGCCTATGACGGGCGCTGGAATTCGACCGACCAGGTTCCATTGCGGGCCGTCGACAGTGGCCTGATCGGTCGCTTCGGCACCCTCGACGCGACCGACGGCGGCACGTCGAAGCGGTACAGCCTGTCGGCTGACTACCGCGCGTCGCTCGCCGGCGGGCAACTGGCGAGCACCGCCTACTGGTTCAGGTACGACCTCAATCTGTTCTCCAACTTCACCTTCTTCCTGGACGACCCGGTCAACGGCGACCAGTTCGAGCAGGCGGACCGCCGCAATGTCTACGGCTGGACCGGCGAGTGGTCGCGTGTCCACTCGTGGGGCGGGCGGACGATGCGCAACAGCGTCGGCTTCGAGCTGCGGCAGGACCGGATCGACCCGGTCGGCCTGTATGCGACACGGGCGCGCGAGCGGCTGTCGACGACGCGTGAGGACGACGTGGTCCAGGGCAGCGGCGGTATCTACGCGGCCAACGAGATGCAGTGGACCGACTGGCTGAGGTCGGTGACCGGCCTGCGCTACGACCGCTATCGATTCGACGTCACCAGTTCGACGGCCGAGAACTCCGGCGACGTATCGGCCGGCATCACCTCGCCGAAGCTGTCAGTGATCTTCGGCCCCTGGCAGCGCACCGAACTGTTCGTCAACGCCGGCTACGGATTCCACAGCAACGACGCGCGCGGGGTGACGATCAGGATCGATCCGGCGACCGGCGAGGCGGTCGATTCCGCGACGCCTCTGGTCCGCAGCAAGGGGGCCGAACTCGGCCTGCGCACCGAAGCGATCGCCAACGCGCAGTCGTCGCTCGCCCTCTGGTATCTGACGCTCGATAGCGAACTGGCGTTCGTCGGCGACGCCGGCACCACCGAGGCCGGGCGACCGTCGCGCCGCTACGGCATCGAGTGGAACAGCCGCTGGCGACCGTACTCATGGATGTTCGTCGACCTCGACGTCGCCTGGAATCACGCGCGCTTCTCGGAAAGCGCGCCGGAGGGGGACTACGTTCCCGGCGCGCCGGAGACGGTCGTCTCGGCCGGCATCGCGGTCGACCGCTACGGGCCGTGGTCCGGCGCCGTGTTCCTGCGCTACATCGGCGCCTACCCGCTGGTCGAGGACAACAGCGTTCGCGCCGAGGCGTCGACCGTCGTCGATGGGCAGATCGCCTACGAGATCCTGCCACGCCTGCGGCTGCGTCTCGACGTCTTCAACGTCCTCGACGCGAAGACCAGCGACATCACCTACTTCTACACATCACGTCTGGCCGGCGAGCCCGCCGAGGGAGTGGACGACGTCCACTTCCATCCGGGCGAGCCGCGCAGTTTCCGGGTGTCGCTGTCTTACCGGTTCTGAATCCCTGCCTTAGCTGCGTCCGTAGCCGGGTCCGCGCCCGCCGCCGGGTCCCGGGCCGTAGCCCGGGCCCATGCCACCCGGCTTGCCGGCGTCGGCGCCCGGCCCGCGACTGCCCATGCGCGGCCCTATCGAATACTGGTCGAACGTCGCCTTCTGCTCGGGCGTCAGCGTTGCGACCAACGCCTTGCGCAGGCCGCTGATCTCCTCGGCCGCTTGTGCCTTGTGCTTCATCATCGCCACGCGCTGGTCGGCTATCGCCTGCGCATCACCCTGCTGCTGGTGCATCGCCTGGCGCATCTCGAAGCGCACCTGCCCTTCGGACTTCACCTTCGCTTCATAGGCGTTCCAGGCGTCAATCTGGTTCGGTTGCAGCTTCAGCGCTTCCTTCAGGGTGCCGAGCCGCGCCTGCATGCGCTCCGCGTGTTCGGCAGCGGTGGTCGGCGGTCCGCCCATGCCCATGCCGCCGCCCTGCGGCCCGGGGCCGTAGGCCAGCGCCGCTCCCGCAGCGGCAAACAGGCTGACGATGGCCAGTGAAAGGATCGACTTCTTCGCTTGCATGGTGTTCTCCTTCTGCCTTCGACCGGTTGACTTCCAGTCGTCAATGCAATCGTGCGCCCGTCACGCCGACACGTGGGCCGGCAGATGTAACCCGCTATTGCTTCGCCAGCCGCCGGTCACAGACCGAAACGAAAGTCGCCGCCGAGTTGCCGGGACGCGACAGCCGCGCGGGGGCAAAAAAACGGGCTGCTTGGTGCAGCCCGGGGAGGAAGCGGCGCCGGGAGGAGGGTACGGCGCCTGTTGCGGAGTCTTCACTCGCCGCGACCTGCGCAGGAAGCGGCGAGGACGCAAAGGTACCCGAGCGGTGACGGCCTCGCCGGAGGCTCTTGTAACCTCACGTTGCAGCGGCGGCCAATGGAAACACTTGGTCACCGTGCGGCTGGCGGCGGGCCCGTCGCATCGGGGAAAACGTGGGCCTCCGATGCCCGATCAGCACGCTCGGATGTTGACGCCGCGCAGGCTTTTCGCGCCTGGCCTCCTGTAAATTCGCTTCTTGCGTGCTTGTCTGGCTCACCGCCGGCATGCAGCGGCAATGGCCGCCCGGGCCATTTCGAAGTGCAAACTTTCCTGACAGGAGAACTGCTGATGAAGTCGTTTGTGATCGCCGCGCTGACCGCGACCAGCCTGATGCTTGGTGGTGTCGCGCACGCGCAGGCCGACAAAGCCAACGCCGCCGGCTGCATGAAGTGCCACGACGTCGAGAAGAAGAAGATGGGCGCCTCGTTCAAGGACATCGCCGCCAAGAACAAGGCCAACAAGGACTACGCCGCCGCGGCGACGAAGAAGATCACGTCGGGCAGCGGGCACCCGAAGTCGGCCGCCAGCGAAGCCGACATCAAGGCGGTCATGGACTGGGTGATGACGCTCTAGGCGACAACGTCGCGCCAGAAGAACGAGGCCGGCAATTCGCCGGCCTTTTTGTTGTTACGGTGTGCGTAACGCCGGCGTTGGATTGTGGCGCTGATGTCATGGCAACCTTGTCTCTGCGCAGGCCTTTGCCGATGAGCCGTCCATCGCGCCGAG
>Ga0209253_10002952_pt1 | contig 15025 bp, 11 predicted proteins | sample FrelakmetBRP12BR_FD_187145 | JGI IMG/M metagenome (GOLD analysis project Ga0209253, IMG submission 187145) | Freshwater lake sediment microbial communities from the University of Notre Dame, USA, for methane emissions studies - BRP12 BR (SPAdes)... | ecosystem: Environmental > Aquatic >...
CGGTCCCAGCTGCCATACCCGCACTTCTGTCCGCATACTGCTGGGGTGATCGGCCAGAACAACCGATTACGGGGGTGCAGCCTTTCCGGTTCAGAGACTGAACGACGCTACCGCCATCGAATGGGCGGGATGCAGGGGAGCGACGATTGGGAAGGTGCCATGATTGGCAAGTGTAACCCATCGCGGCCAGCCGGCTAGGCGCTGGATGGGTTCCCTGCTTGACCTGCTGGGTCAAGAGTCGGAATGCTTTCCGGTCGAAGAGCCCCCCCGAAGGAAGCACCCAAACCACGGGAAAAAGGGGGAGGCTCTCTCCTCCCCCTTTCGCTCTGCAACTCCTAGCGTTAGTGCGCGACGGCCGCGGAGACCCCGATGCCGATCGTCTGACGGACGTAGGCCGCCTCGAACTCGTCTTGCTCACGCTTGCTCGGGAAAAGCAACGAGAACAGCAACGCAGCCAGGAACCCGAGCGGGATGGAAACGATCGCCGGGACCTTGAGCGGGAACAGCGGCTTCGCCAGTCCGACCATCGACGTGCCGTTCCTGTTGGCCTCGTAGGACGCCCTGGCATTCTTGAGGTCGGTGTCCTCCTTCGCGCTCAAGGTCGCTCCAGCGGACACCTTCTCCTCCAGCTTGCTGATCACCTTCTGATCGGCGGCGGCGATCAGCTGCGGATAGGTCATGTTGGGTGATACCAGTACGAGGCCTATTCCGCTGAACGTGCCGATCAGCAGTGCCGCAATCACGCCGGCGGTGCTCATCTTCTTCCAGTACAGGCTCAAGACGACCGCAGGCAGGATGCCCGATGCGGAGGTGGCGAACGCCAGCGCCACCAGGTGGGCGACGTTCTGCTTCTCAGCCGCGAAGGCGATGATGATGCCGATGATGCCGACGATCAGCGAAGTAATCCGCGCCGCCCGCATCTGCTCGCGTTGCTCAGCACGGCCGTTCTTGATGACGTTGGTGTAGACGTCGTGCGAGATGGCCGCTGAGGCGGCAAGCACCAGGCCCGAAACGACCGCGAGGATGGTCGCGAAGGCAACCGCGCAGATGAACGCCTGCAGGAAGTCGCCGAACAGCGGATGGAACTCGGCGCCAAGGAAGCGAGCGAGCAGCGGATTCGCCATGTTGCCCGTCTTGTCGACTGCGGAGATCCCCTGGGGCGTCAGCAGCGTCGCGGCGCCGTAGCCCATGAAAATCGTCAGCAGGAAGAACGTGGCGATGATGAACATCGCAACGAGAACCGATTTGCGCGCCGTCTTCGCATCGGGAACCGTGAAGAAGCGCATCAGGATATGCGGCATGCCGGCGGTGCCAAGACAGACCGCCATGCCGAGCGAGATCTGGTCCCACACGTCCTTGAGGAAGAGCCCCGGCTCGAGGTAGCGCTGGCCGTAGTCGAAGCCGGGCTGTGGTGTCGCGTGGCCGAGCTTCGCCTGCACCCAGCTCTGGATTGCCGTGCTGTTGACGACGTTATCCAGAAGCTGGAACGGGTTCATGCCCACCTTGGCCAGCACCAGCACCGACAGGAGCACGCCGCCGCCGACGAGAAGCACCGCTTTGATGATCTGCACCCAGGTAGTCGCGATCATGCCGCCAAAGACGACGTAGATCGTGATCAGGATGCCCACAGCCAGGATCGACGCCGAGTAGGGGATGCCGATCAGAAGCTCCATCAGCTTGCCCGCACCGACGAGTTGCGCCGTCAGGTAGAAGGTCGAAATGAACAACGTGACGATCGCGGCCGTGGCGCGGACTGGCTTCGGTGCGGTGCGCACGGAGAGCACGTCGCCGACGGTGTATCGGCCCGCGTTCCGGCACGGCTCGGCGACGATGAGCAGCACGGTGACGAAGGCCACCATCCAGCCTGTCGGATAGAGGAACCCGTCGAACCCGTTCAACGAAATCAGGCCCGCCATGCCGAGGAAGGTCGCTGCCGACATGTAGTCGCCGGCGATCGCCCACCCGTTCTGGAAGCCGGTAATAGACGAGCGCGCGGCATAGAAGTCGGCCGTCGTCTTGGTCCGCCTGGCAGCCCAGTAGACGATGCCCAGCGTCACGATGATGATGACGATGAACATCCCGAGGGTCAGCGGCCTGTTCGCCTTCGCGCCTCCCGGGGCGGGAGCGGCCGCTGCAGCCGGTGCCGGGCTGGGAGCCGGGGCTGCTGCGGGTGCGGCCGGTTGTCCGGCTGCCTGGGCGAGGACCATCGTCCCCGGGTTGTCGCCGGCGGCCACGGCGGGCAGCGGAACCGCCGCCACCGCCAGGAGTCCGAGACAGACTGCTGCCAATCGCAGGATGCTACTCATTACCACCCCCTCTTTCTGGTTTCTGGTCAATTGCAGATCACGCAACGCTCGCGCGGAGAACGTCTGCGTCGAATGCGATACAGAGTCCGTGGTTCGAACGCGCGAGAGGCTACTTGGCCTTCAGCTCGCGCAACACATCGTCGGTGAGCCGGTCGGAGTTATGGTTCGCCCAGTGCGCGTAGTAGAGCCCGACGACGATGGACACGACATACTGCGCAAGGGCGTACAGAAAGAGGAGCGGAAGCACCCCGATCACCTTCGTGTTGCCGATGTCCGACTGCGCAGTCGTGTTCCCCGCCCAGATAGGAAGCCCGAAGTAGAACAGCGTCGAGAACACCCACCAGCCGATCAGAAAACGCTTTTTCCTGCGCGAAAGCTCGATGAACTTGGGATCTTTTGCGACTGCGGCGTAGTCCGCCTTTTTTGTTTCTGCCATGCCGGTTCCTCCCTGCGAATCAACGCACCCGCGTGCACGTGGGCGCGCAGCCATCGGTGCACGGTGGTGCCTCTTAATCCGCAGCGGCGTGACGCCCGGACACGGTGCCAGCTCTCAAGCTGCGGTGCTGTGTTGCCCTTTGGGGTGCGACGGAGCACGGTCGTTCTTGTGCGATGACAAGTTGACCGAACTCCAGAAGCTTCCCCTTGGACCAGACTGCCCATCTCTCATCGGTCGCTGCGATCCAGAGCCCCACCGAACACGCTGGGTCGGTGGAGCCGCATCGCACACGCCTGAGAGCATTCTTCTTCGGCGCGCTTTGCGCGAGCGACACCGTGGATAGTTGCGGCAGTCATTGCGGCTGTCGCACTACGTCATCATGTTCCCCCCTGTTCTCGTGCGCTGCACGTCGGTCCACCTCGGCGTGGACTCAAGGCGCGGTGGACGCTATCCCACCCGTGCGCAGCCGCTTTGTCTTGTCGTGGAAGGACAAGAATTCAGGCGGCAATTGTCTCTCGGCCGTCAGCCGTGGTCAACGGGGGATTTCGTTGACACGGGGGATTTCGTTGTGTGTCAACCCAATCCGCCGCTCGCTCCGGCTGCCAGACCGCTGCGTCTGTGAAAGCTCTACTCGGTCACTCCGTCCGGCTGTCGAGTCCGGCCTGCGCCATTTCGGCGGCGCGCAGCACAGCACGCGCCTTGTTCTGCGTTTCCGTCCACTCAGAGAGCGGCACGGAGTCCGCCACGATCCCGGCTCCCACCTGGACGAAGAGCGTTCCGTCCCGGATCACGGCGGTACGAATCGCGATGGCGAGATCCATATTTCCATCGAAGCCGAGATAGCCCACTGCACCGGCGTAGATGCCGCGTCGGGTAGGCTCGAGTTCGTCGATGATCTCCATCGCGCGCACCTTCGGCGCACCGGTCACGGTGCCTGCGGGAAACGTCGCGCGCAGCACGGCAATCGCATCGAGTTCCGGCCGCAGCTGCCCCTCGACGTTTGAGACGATATGCATGACGTGGGAGTAGCGTTCCACCACCATGTTGTCCGTCACGCGCACGGTGCCGATTGCGGCAACGCGGCCGACGTCGTTGCGTCCCAGATCCATCAGCATCAGGTGCTCGGCGCGCTCTTTGGGGTCTGCGAGCAGATCCTGCTCCAGCGCGAGGTCCTCCTCTCGGCTCTTGCCGCGCGGGCGAGTGCCAGCAATGGGACGCAGCGTGACCGTGCCGTCTTCGAGCCGCACCAGGATCTCCGGCGATGCCCCGACGACGTGGAATTCACCAAAGTCGAAGTAGAACATGTACGGCGACGGATTGAGCGCGCGAAGTGCCCGGTAGAGCGCGAGCGGTGACGCGGTGAACGGCAGGAACATGCGCTGCGAGAGCACCACCTGCATGATGTCGCCATCGAAGATGTAGCGTTTGGCCCGTTCGACCGCGGCCATGAACTCAGCTTGACCGAACTCGGACCTCGGCACGCCAGGCATCGCCGGCTGTTCGGTCGGAATGGCGACGGGCTGACGCAGGCGTGCGAGCAGTGCCGCGAGGCGGGCCCGTCCCCGATTCAACGCGTCGGGCTGGTCCGGATCACAGTAGACAACGAGATACAGCTTGCCCGCCAGATTGTCGAACACGGCGAGCTGGTCTGAGAGCAGGAGGAGGATGTCGGGCGTACCCAGCCTGTCGGGCTTATCCGCTGCAGCAAGACGCTGCTCGATGTAGCGCACCGTCTCGTAGCCGAAGCAGCCGACCAACCCGCCGCAGAAACGCGGCAGACCCACCGTTGGCGCCGGGCGGTAGCGCGCCCGTACCGCCTGAACGAAATCGAGTGGATCGTCGTAACGCGCCTCCGCGATGAGCACGCCATCGCGGTACTCGCGGCACGCGCGCCCGACCACTTCGAAGCGGGTCTTGGCGTTGAGACCGATGAAGGAATAGCGGCCCCAGCGTTCGCCCCCCTGCACCGATTCGAGCAAATAGGTATAGGGCTCGTTGGCGAGCTTCAGGTAGACGGAAAGCGGCGTATCAAGATCCGAAAACGTCTCGAGGACGAGGGGGATGCGATTGCAGCCCTGGTCGGCAAGACGCCTAAACTCCTGGTCTGTCACGGGATGCTCCACAAGCGAGGGAAAACTGGAGCGGCAAGCAGGTCAAACCCGCCCGCCGGAAAGAGTCGTGCGGCAGCGGCACCAACTCTCGGCCAGCGGAACCCCCACCTTCCCCATCTTCGGCTTGCTGTGGAACATCATTAAAACGGTCTGACCAGGGCTACGGCATCATCGATCGAGTCAACTATAGCATCGAAGCCCAGGGACCGGACATCGCCGCCAGGGATGTAGCCGTAGGTGACACCGAGCGCAGGGCAGCCGGCGGCATGCGCTGATTCCCGGTCGTTACCGGAGTCACCGATCAGCACGACATGCTCCGGTCGCGCGGCGAAAAACCCGCAGGCATATGTGACGGGCATGGGATCGGGTTTCTTACGTGGCAGGAAGTCGCCGCTCACGACGAGTTCGAAGTACTCGGCGAGCCCTGTCTGCGCGAGGAGTGGGAGCGTGAACTTCGCGGGCTTGTTGGTGATGCAAGCCAAGGGAAAGCCTCTTGCTCGGAAGGCATCGAGGCCCTTGATGACCCCCGGGTAGACGCGGGTTTCGCGCGCGACGCCTTCGCCATAGTAACGGTTGAAGATCGGCATCGCCCGATCGAAGAGCACCGTGTCGGGTTCGCGGTCTCGGTCGTTGGTCAGTGCGCGCTTCACAAGGCGAACCGCTCCATCACCGATGTAAGCCCGCACCTGCAAGCCGTCGATCGCGGGCAGACCGAGATCGGCCAGCATCAGGTTCGCCGCGCGGGCGAGATCCGGCAAAGTGTCGAGGAGCGTCCCGTCGAGATCGAAGATGATCGCTCTCACCGGCAACGGGAAGTTCCTGGAGTTTGCCGCAGCCTCCATCAGCAGCTCGCAAGCTCAGCCTTGGCGAGCTCGGCTCGCATGGCGCTGATGACCGTGTCGTACCGATGCGGATCGGTGGCCCGTCCTTCGGAAAAGACGCCTGAGCCGGATACGAAAGTGTCGGCGCCCGCCCGCGCGATTTCGGCGATGTTGTCCACCTTGACGCCGCCATCGACCTCGAGCCGGATGTCCCGCCCCGAAGCCTGGATGCGGCTGCGCACCAGGCGCAGTTTGTTCAGCGCCTCGCGGATGAACTTCTGGCCCCCGAAGCCGGGATTCACGGACATGATGAGCACCAGGTCGAGCTCGTGGAGCACATGGTCGAGATAGTCGATCGTCGTGGCCGGATTGAGCACGAGCCCGACTTTGCAGCCATGCTCCTTGATGAGGCCGATGGTGCGGTCGACATGCTCGGACGCCTCCGGGTGGAAGCTGATCCGGTCAGCGCCGGCCTTGGCAAAGTCCGGCACGATGCGATCCACCGGCTTCACCATCAGGTGCACATCGATGGTTGCTTCGGTGAGCGGCCGCAGCGCCCCGCACACGAGCGGTCCGATGGTCAGGTTGGGCACGTAGTGATTGTCCATTACGTCGCAATGAATCCAGTCGGCGCCTGCAGCGACGACGTCGGTGACTTCTTGCCCGAGGCGGGCGAAGTCGGCGGACAAGATGCTCGCCGCGATTCGATGCGTGGACAACGGCGTTTCCTCGAGTTTGTCGGATTCTACGGGAAGCGGACAGGCATCGTATCAAACTGCGTGCTGGAAACCTTGGCCACGACGGGCAGTGCAGGCGCCAGGCAGCATGGCTGCGCCCGGCAGGACTGCCTTGCCTCTCTCCCGGAAATCGTGTGCAATGAGCCCATGTCAGAGCCTCGTTACGAGATCACCGTTTCTGCACGCACCGCCTATGTTCCCGACCAGTCGGACGAGGACAACGGTCGCTACGTTTTTGCCTACACGATTACGATTACGAACACCGGCAACGTGTCCGCGCAGCTGATCAGCCGCCACTGGGTGATCACCGATGCAGACAACAGCGTCCATGAAGTGCGCGGGCTCGGAGTCGTAGGCGAACAGCCGTTCCTGCGCCCCGCCCAAAGCTTCGAGTATACGAGCGGGGCTGCCATCTCGACCCCCGTGGGCACCATGCGCGGCAGTTATCAGATGGTGGCCGAGGACGGGATCCGTTTCGATGCCCCGATCCCCGAGTTCACCTTGAGCGTGCCGCGCGTCCTGCACTGAGGTTTGCTGAGCTTTTCCCTCTCCCCGCGCTGCGGGGCTCCGGCGGCATGTCCCTCCTGGCTGCGCCGGGCGCTCACGCCGGTTGCGGGTGCTCTAGCGACGCGGCTCGACGTCGTGTTCGAGGATCTGCTGCCCAATGTTTCCAGCTCAGTGGCAGAAAGCGACCAACCTGGGCTCGCGGGCGGATGGTTTCGGCGCATCCGGCTGCGCGGCGTGTGAGGGCGCGTCCGATCACTTCTTTCTCGGCCACGTCCACCCTACGATGAAGAGCAGGATTGCCAGGGCAAGCAGGGCTTCGAGGAAAATGAGCCACACCGATCGATCGCCGGATCGCTGGATAGGGTGGTCTCGCGTCGAAGCGAGGTTAGCACGGCCCAGCATCCTCGCTGCAAAAGGTCTCGCGGCGATCGCGATGCTCGTTGGGGTGGTGGCGGGATGCGCCACGCGGCCGCCCGTTGCGCTGCCGGAGCAGATGCCAGCAGCAGAAGCGAAGCCCCGCCTGGTGCCGGATCGCTGGTCTGGCCTCCAGGGCTGGCAGGCCGACGCAGTCGAGGAAGCCTGGCCGGCCTTCGTGAAAAGCTGCAGCGTGCTGCGCAGTCGGGACGGCTGGCAGCCGGTGTGCAAACGTGCGCTCGAGATCAGCCCCGACGATCGCAACCAGGTGCGCGCGTTCTTCGAGCGCGAGTTCACCCCGTGGCGGGTCGTAAACGCCGACGGCACCGAAAGTGGCCTCGTCACGGGTTATTACGAACCGCTGATTCGCGGCAGTCGAAAAGCGTCCGCGCGGTACCGCTATCCGATCTACGCCGTGCCCGACGATCTGCTTGCGATCGAACTGGGTGAACTCTATCCGCAACTGAAGGGACTGCGCCTGCGCGGCAGGCTGGATGGGCGCAAAGTCGTTCCCTATCACGATCGAAGCCAGATCGATGGCGGCGTGCCCGCGTTGTCGGGCCGCGAGATCGCGTGGACAGACGACGCCCTCGATCTGTTCTTCCTGCAGGTGCAGGGCTCGGGCCGGGTGAAGCTCGAGAACGGCGAGACCCTGCGCATTGGCTACGCGGACCAGAACGGTCATCCGTACCGGTCCATCGGCAAACTACTCGTAGACCGCGGCGAGCTGACCGTCGAACAGGCTTCCCTCCAGGGCATCAAGGCTTGGGCCAAGAAGAACTCGGACCAGGTGCGAGACCTGCTGGATTACAACGCGAGCTATGTGTTCTTTCGCGAGCTGCCGCCGAGCCCGGACGGTCCCTTGGGTGCGATGGGCCTGCCGCTGACGGCGGGCCGCAGCGTCGCGATCGATCCGCGCACCGTGCCGCTCGGTGCCCCCGTGTTTCTTGCGACCACGTTCCCCAACTCGGATCGACCCCTCGCGCGCCTCATGATGGCGCAGGACACGGGTGGTGCGATAAAAGGCGGTGTACGGGCGGACTATTTCTGGGGATTCGGAGAGGAAGCCAGCAAGCAGGCAGGACGCATGCGCCAGCAAGGGCGTATGTGGGTGCTATTGCCGACCGGCCTCACGCCGCCGGGCAATTGAAAAATCGATCAAAGCGCTCCGGGGTCAGCCCGCGGTCCGTAGCTGAGCTCAAGCAGGGTGCGGCACTTCACGACGCGACCATCCTTGCTGCCGGGGCGAAACCGAGCGTCGCGCACTGCGGCGAGCGCCGGCGCTTCCAGGAAGCCGTCCGGTTCCGCTTCCACGACCTTAGCGTCTGTGACGACCCCGTTTTCGTCGATGAGAAGTTGTAAGACGACGCGACCTTGCACCGCGGCATCGCCGAAGGCATCCCGGAGTTTGGGACGGATGGGCTGCAACGGACGCGGCAGCTCGTCGAGCTGCCTCACGGGATACCACGTGGGGTCGCGGATAACGGGGAGCGCCGCTTGAGAGGCGGTAGCCACCTCATGGTGCGCGGGTTCGGTACGCGGATCTCGAAACTTCACCGTCTCCAAGCGGCGATGCCGCGCAGCCGGATTGGAAGCCGGTCCGGTCGAATGCCGCGGTATCGTCGCGGGAGAGTCAAGTCTAGGCGGGGTCGCGTCGAACGGATCGACCGTCGGGTCCGTGATGGGCGCCGGACGGGTGATTTCCTGCCCGTCAGCCGTCGCGATCAGCCGGGCGCTCAATGTGGCGGAGGACACCACCGCGCTTGGTGACCGCCCTGGAACGCCCAACAGAAGCGCCCCGTGGAGCGCCGCTGAAACGAGCAGCGCCCAGCCGAGACGGCGAACGCCACTCCGCTCTAACAGATGGCCTTGCCCTCCTTCGCACACCGAGCTTGCGCTTCGTTCAGCAACCGGTCCAGTTCGCCAGCGGGTCTCGCGCCGGAAATCCGCGTTCCATCCGCGAGGAACATCGTGGGTGTGGCAGAGATACGTTTCTCCTGGGCGAAGCCGGCAATCTTGTCGACGGGGTTTTCGCAGGAATTGGGACCGGTCGGGTTGACGTTGTTCAGCATCATCTCGTCCCAGGTTTTCTGCCGGTCGGGCGAGCACCACACCGCGCGCGCCTTCTCCGCAGCCGCCGGGTGCAGCCCCTGGATCGGCAAGAGGAATGTGTAGACGGTCACGTCGCTGAGCTGCTTGAGGTCTTGCTCCAGCCGGCGGCAGTACGGGCAGTCGGGGTCCGAGAACACCGCGAGCTTGCGTTTGCCATTCCCCTTCACGTTCTTGAACGCCAGTTCGAGGGGCAGGGAATCGAACCGAATTCCGGTCAACTTGTTCATCCGCTCCTCAAGGATGTCCTTCTTCGCGTCGAGGTCCAGCACCCGCTCGGCGACGATCAAGTACTTCCCCTTCTCGTCCACGTAGAACACAGCGCCGTTTGCCACCACCTCATAGAAGCCGGGCAGCGGTGACTTGCCGACACTTTCGACGGTGAGTTGGGGCACCTTCGCCTGCAGCGTCTTCTTGAGCGCCTCGTTTGCGACGGCAAGTCCACTGGCGAGCACGCCGCATGTGGCAACGATGGGAACGATCTTCCTCAGCATAATGTGATTCCCCGATGTCGCGCTACCCGATCGCGTGTTGAGTGAGGAGCGAGCGCACCGAACCGAGCCGTCCGGTGAGCCGAAGCCCCCAGTTCCGGATCGCGGAAAGAGCAGGCAGATCCGTGTTAAAGAGCTTTTGCAGCGCGTCCGTGGTGAGCATCATGGACAGGACATCTTCCTGGCGCGCGCGTTCGAAGCGGCGCAGGAGCGAACGCGCACCGCAGTCGGACGCCGGACCGCGATCCCGCAAGACCGAACCAAGCTCGCGCGCGTCGCGGAAGCCGAGGTTCACGCCTTGGCCGGCAAGCGGATGTACGACATGGGCTGCATCGCCGATGAGTGCGACCCGCGGCGCGACCATCCGCGTTGACTTGACCCGCCGCAGCGGAAACGCGGCGGGGGGCGTCAGGAGCGATAGGGTACCCACCGTGTCGTGGCTCGCTTCCCGCACCTGCTCGCAAAGCTCCGCAGCCGGGATCGTTGTCAGCAGGCGGCCCGGCGCCTCCCACACTGACCAAACCATCGAGACCCGATCGCCCGGCAGCGGAAGCAGGGCGAGCACGCCGTCGCGTCGGAACCACTGGCGCGCAACGCCGCCGTGGGGTTTCTCGCAGGCGAAGTTCGCCACCACCCCCAACTGGCCGTAGCCATGGCTCTCGGAACCGATGCGTGCCTCTTGTCGGACCCGCGACTGCGCACCGTCAGCACCCACCAGGAGCTTGGCGTGCAGACTGCGACCGTCCTGCAGGCTCACTTCCATGCCCCGGTCCAGCCAGTGGATGGATTTGCAGGACGCTGGACAAAGCAGCTCCGCCTCCCTCGCTGCCATCAGCGCCTGCCACAGCGCGGTCTGCAGGCGGGAACCCTCCACGATCCACGCCAATGCCGGCCGGCCGACCTCGAGACTGCTGAAGTCGAGCCTGGAGACGCCGTCGTCGCCCCATACCTGCATGTCGAGCACGGCCTGGACCCGGGCGCCATCGAGGCGCTGCCAGGCGCCGCAGGCCTCGAGGAACGTGACCGACCCGGGGCTGATGGCGTAGACGCGCGTGTCCCACCGCTCGGCATCGAGCACGGGAGGCGGGGCAGGCTCCACGACGGCGGCGCTGAGCCCGGTGCCCCGCAGGCTCGCCGCGAGACTTGCGCCGACCAGTCCAGCCCCGACGATGACAAGATCGAAGTCCACAGGAAATCTTTTCAGTCCAACCCGAAGGAGGGGGAGTGTAGGCGGGGCCTCGGGACGGTGCAAACGCCCCGGGACCGGGGGGGCATAGACTCCGACAGCCGGTTGCGGATCGTTACGGCCGACCCGACGAGGTGCAAGCCTTCACCTTAACCGATCCTTGCCGCATTGTCTCGCTCAGGAGCGTGCTCCGGACACGCCGCGGATGCACCTCAGAGGACACCTTGCCCCTGCATCAGCGGGCTTCGAGCGGGACATAGGGTCGAATGGTATGGCCCACATAGCGCTGCCGCGGCCGGCCGATGTGCTGATCAGGCGACTCAATCATTTCCTTCCATTGGGAGATCCAACCGATCGTGCGGCCGAGTGCGAAGAGGGCCGGGAACATTGCTTTCGGAAACCCCATGGCGCGGAGCATGATGCCCGCGTAATAATCCACGTTGGGGAATAGCCGACGTTCAACAAAATACTCGTCTTCCAGGGCGATGCGTTCGAGTTCCAGGGCGAGGTCAAATAGCGGTTCCTCTTTCTTGCCAAGCTCCGCCAGCACCTCGTGACAGGATTCCCGTAGTATCGCCGCTCGCGGGTCATAATGCTTGTAGACCCGGTGACCGAAACCGGTCAAGCGAAACGGGTCGTTCTTGTCCTTCGCGCGCCTGACGTACATCGGAACCCGGTCTTTGGTGCCGATCTCCTCCAGCATGTTGATCGCTGCCTCGTTCGCACCCCCGTGATGGGGACCCCAGAGCGCGGCGATGCCGGCCGCGAGGCAGGCATACGGATTGGCGTGGCTCGATCCGGCAATCCGCACCGTCGATGTCGACGCGTTCTGCTCGTGGTCAGCGTGCAGCACCAGAAAACGGTTCATGGCGCGCGCCAGCACGGGGCTCACTGGGTAGTCCTCGCACGGCACACCGAAGCACATTCGGAGGAAATTCGAGGCGTAGTCCAGATCGTTGCTGGGATAGAGGAAGGGGTGACCGATTGAATACTTGAACGCCATCGCGCAGAGGGTCGGCATCTTGGCAATGATGCGGTGCGTTGCCACCATGCGCGCTTCGGGGTCCGTGATGTCCAGCGGGTCGTGGTAGAAGGCGCTCAACGCCCCGACGGTCCCCACCATCACGGCCATTGGGTGCGCGTCCCGGCGGTAGCCTTCGAGAAACCGCTTGAACTGCTCGTGCACCATGTTGTGATGGCTGATCAGAGTTTCGAAGGCCTGGAGCTCCTTCCGGGTTGGCAAAGAGCCGTACAGCAGCAGGTAGCAGACTTCGAGAAATCCGGCGTGCGCCGCCAAGTCCTCGATCGGATACCCGCGATGGAGCAGAATCCCGCGCTCGCCATCGATGTAGGTGATGGCCGAATCGCAGCTCGCGGTCGACATGAATCCCGGGTCGTAGGCGAAGTACCCCGTCTCGGCGTAGAGGCGCCGGATGTCGATGACCTTGGGACCGTGGGTGCCTCCGAGCACGGGCAGATCGTACTGCTTGCCGTCCGCGTGGAAGACGATCGTCACCTTCTCGCCCGCTGCCGGCGCATGGGTACCGAGCTTGGGAAGTTCTCGTGCCATGTCACTGCCTCCTCTCCTTGGTTTCACACGCGATCATCGGGCACGACGCCCCTAGGCTGCAAGCACCTTGTCAGCCGCGGGCGTGCACACCAGGGTAGAATCGGGTCGCGAGCGGCGTGAGCAACCCGGTCCACGGCGCGGCCCTTGGGGATCGCCTTGACAGGGCTGGACCGGCTGATTACGCTCAGACGGCTTAGTTGGGCAACTTGAGGTCGTGCCACGTGGCGAATTAGCTCAGCGGTAGAGCAGAGGAATCATAATCCTTTGGTCGGTGGTTCGAATCCACCATTCGCCACCAGAAAAATCAGGCGCTTACAGCTACAAACCCCCGTAGCACGGCAAGACAGGCGCGTCTCGTGTAGGCATTGTGTAGGTTATTTCAGGCTATACGGATGCCCACGCGAATTCGGTTATTTGACCTCCACCCAAGGTATGCCAGCGTGGTTCGCCGACCGATCGCTCGCGCTGCCAAGGACCTTCATTCTACCGTCGACGCCCACTCTCTTGGCCAGCCCTGAAGCGCAACCCAGAAGGGCGACGCCATTTCGGACTTGAGCCGCTGCTCGTCCATCGTCGACAATGCCCGCGGCGGGCATACCGATGACAAATCAGTCCCAGGTTTTCCTGAGCTACAGCCACGCGGACCGCGAGGCGTGCCTCGCCTTGCGGAGCGCGCTGGAGCGGGCGGGCCTGAGCGTCTTTCGCGATGAAGAGGCGATCCGGGCCGGCGACCGCTGGATCACCCGTCTCGAAGAGGCTCTGCGTGGCTGCTCCGCGTTCGTGTTGCTGGTGGGGCGGGATGGCGTGCGGCGCTGGGTCGGCGCCGAATGGCAGGTCGCGTTGATCCGCCATCTCTCGCCCCACGACGACGTGAAGCGCCTGGCGATCTTTCCCGTCCTGCTCGAGGACACGCAGCCAGACGCGCTGCCGCCGTTTCTGGCGCTGTTCCAGGCCACGCGCTGGCAACCCGCCGATGCGCTTCCGGGCGCGCTCCTGGAAGCGATCCAGGCCGGTGCGACGCGCTTCGATCTCGTGCCCTTCGAAGGCTGTCCGTTCCTGGGGCTGAACGCTTTTCAGCGCAAGGACGCGCGCCTCTTCTTTGGGCGGCGGCAGGAGACCCTGGAAGCGCTCGCCTGCCTCGGCAGCCAGCAGCAGACCAACCCGGAGAAGCTGGACGCGGCGAGCGCGACCGCCTACTACCGCTGGCTGCAGATCGAGGGCAACAGCGGCTCGGGCAAGTCCTCGCTGGTCAATGCCGGCATGCTGCCGATGATCGAGCAGGGCGCGCTGTGGGCCCGCACCGGTTTCGATCGCTGGCGCGTTCTCGGCCCGATGCTGCCCGGCAGGCACCCGCTGGAGAAGCTCGCCGAGGTGCTCGAGCGCGGCCTCATCACGGACGAGGCCCGGCGCGATTCCCTGGTACGGCTGAAGCGCCTTGAGCAGGACGACCGCGCGCTCGCGTTCGCGCTGCGCGACGCAAGACAGGACGACACCGCGTTCCTGCTCATCGTCGACCAGTTCGAGGAGCTTTTCACTTTTGCCGATCCCGAGCCGCGCCAGCGGTTCGACGCCCAGCTCGCGGCTGCCCTGCAGGATCCCGAGTGCCCGCTGTTCGTGATCAGCACGGTGCGGGTGGACTTCCTCGAGCGCTTCGAGCAGCTCGCCCGCCTGCAGGCCATCTACAACGCCCGGTGCCGGCGCTTCTTCCTGCCCACCATCTCCGAGCAAGGGCTGCGCGAGGTGATCGAGGGCCCTGCGCGCCTCGCCGATCTGGATGTGAGCGAGGTGACTACCGCCATCCTCCAAGATGCCCGCGACGAGCTCGGCGCGTTGCCGCTGGTCGAAAGCGCACTCTTCAGCCTGTGGCGAAGCCGCGCGGGCAACCGGCTGAGCGGCGAGCAATACCGCCGGCAGAACGGGATTGCCGGCATGCTGAGCGCGCAGGCGGACGCGTTACTCGCGCGGATCGATCAGGCCGTGCCGCAGGGCCGCCAGGCCGCGCTGGAGCTGCTGCTGCGGCTTACCCGCATCAACGAAGAGGGTCGCCACACGCGCCAGCGCATCCCGCGCGATGAGGCCGTCATGGTGGCGGGGGATGACGATGCCGAGCGCGGCGAACGCATCGTGCAGCTGCTCTCCGGCGAACGCGCGCTGGACGGGCGAAGCGCGCCGCACCTGGGCGCTTTGCGCTTGATCACCATCCATGGCGCCGCGGGCGAGCAGTCTGTCGATCTCATCCACGAGACGCTGATCCGCGCGCGCAGTCGCGACGAGAAGACCGGCAAGCGGATCGGCTACTGGCCCACGCTCTACGACTACGTCGAGAAGAACCGCGAC
>Ga0209253_10002953_pt1 | contig 15018 bp, 12 predicted proteins | sample FrelakmetBRP12BR_FD_187145 | JGI IMG/M metagenome (GOLD analysis project Ga0209253, IMG submission 187145) | Freshwater lake sediment microbial communities from the University of Notre Dame, USA, for methane emissions studies - BRP12 BR (SPAdes)... | ecosystem: Environmental > Aquatic >...
TCGATATAACGTGCTGTAGGATAGCACAAATTAAACCCAAAAGTCAAGTCCAATTTCCACTAATTATTGCATATATCCATAGTATTCTCATTGACTTATATTTTGCCCTTCGGTATAATCTATCCAATTAAAACAAAAACATATCCAGGAGGAGTAGGTGGTGGATGCACTGCCAGAGAAGGAGAGGTCAGCGGCTGAAAACCTCCCTCAGTAAATCCCACTGAATGTCGCCTGGTAAACTCGTCGAAGAAAAAACCTGATCAGGTTTGAATAGACCGACACGGGTAAGCCCGTTATAGCATAACCCTGATGATTGTCAGGAGTGAGTGCATCAGTCAATTCTGATGAAATGAGGTGGTACCGCGAAGGAGATCCCTTTCGTCCTCATGTGGATGAAGGGATTTTTGTTTACCCTAATGGAATTCATGGAGATAAAAATGAAACCGATCGAGTTACCCAAGGCATACGATTTTAAATCCACCGAGGATAAGATTTACCGCTGGTGGGAAGACAGTGGATATTTTCAGCCAATAAATGATCCTAAAAAACCTGGTTTTGATCCGAATCAAAAACCTTATGTTATCTCAATCCCACCACCGAATATTACCGGCGAGTTACATCTAGGTTCCGCATTATTTGTTTCCCTCGAGGACTTAATGATCCGGTATCACCGCATGAAAGGAGATCCGACCCTTTGGGTGCCAGGATCCGATCATGCAGGAATTGCAACCCAATTGCAAATTGAGAAAGCTTTAAGACGTGAAGGACTCGATCGCGAACAGATTGGTCGGGATGAATTTGTTAAACGAACATGGGCATGGAAAGAAAAGTATGGCGGGATTATCACCAATCAAATCAGACGGTTAGGTGCCTCTTGTGATTGGACAAGAGAGCGATTTACCCTTGATGCAGGCCTCTCACGTGCGGTGCGGGAAGCATTTGTACGGTTGTATGAAAAGGGGTTGATCTATCGCGGACCTCGCTTGATCAACTGGTCTCCCGGTCTTAAAACCGCAGTGTCTGACCTGGAAGTTGAGTATTCAGAAGAACCTGGAAAGTTGTATTACTTCAAGTATTTGATTGCTAATTCCAAGGATGATTTCATACCGGTAGCTACAACTCGACCTGAAACCATCCTGGGTGATACGGCAGTAGCAGTACATCCTGAAGATGAACGCTATCAGAAATATATTGGCCGGAAAGCGATCGTGCCCATCCTTGGGAGAGTGATCCCAATCATCGCCGATGCGTATGTAGATAGAGAATTTGGTACTGGTGCATTAAAGATCACCCCTGGTCACGATCCGAATGATTATCAGATTGGACAAAAACATAACCTGGATATAATCTCAGTGCTAGATAAAACTGCACACATTAATGAAAATGGTGGACCTTACAAGGGACAAGACCGGTTTGAATGCCGGGAAAACCTATGGGAGGATATGCGTGCGGCTGAGCTTGTGATTAAGGAACAAGATTATTTGATCAATGTCCCTCGCTCTCAGCGAGGTGGAGAAATTATTGAGCCAATGATATCCACCCAATGGTTCGTTAGAATGGAGTCAATAGCCGAACCAGCATTAGAGGCCGTCCAGTCAGGACGAATCAGAATTGTGCCAGAACATTTCACCAAGGTGTATTACAACTGGCTTGAGCATATTCAAGATTGGTGTATCTCGCGCCAACTCTGGTGGGGTCATCGTATTCCAGTTTGGTATTGCATGGATTGCAGGGAAATGACCGTTGCGCGAATGGATCCAGTATCTTGTGCACACTGTGGAGGGAAAAATATTGAGCAAGATTCGGATGTCCTGGATACCTGGTTCTCGTCAGGTCTTTGGCCATTCTCAACTCTAGGCTGGCCAGATGAAACTCCAGACTATAAATATTTCTACCCGACCACCATGATGGAGACAGGGTATGATATTCTATTTTTCTGGGTGGCAAGGATGATCATGTTCGGAATAGAATTTAGCGGGAAAATACCATTCAGCCAAGTATATCTGCACGGCATCATCCGTGACGAGAATGGGCGTAAGATGAGTAAATCGTACGATAATGTCATTGACCCTGTTATCGTAATGGATCAAATGGGAACCGATGCATTGCGGTTTTCTTTACTGGTTGGTTCGACTGCTGGTAAGGACATGAATGTGAGTGCGAAACAAGTTGAGCCCAGTCGCAACTTTGTAAACAAGGTGTGGAATGCAAGTCGATTCATCATTACCAACCTGGATAAAATTGAAGCGAGAGCGATAACGGAGCCAACGTGGACACTGGCAGATTCGTGGATCTGGGCACGAGTACAGGCGCTCATCCGTAATGTCGAGAGATTATTCCAATCTCACTTATACGGTGAAGCCGGTCGTCAATTATATGATTTTTTCTGGAGCGAGTTTGCAGATTGGTATCTGGAAGTGGCAAAGTTGCAGCTCATGGAAGGTGGCGAACGTGCATATAACACTGCCTTGACGCTGGTAAGGGTTCTGGATTTGTGCTTACGCCTACTCCATCCTTTCATTCCCTTTATAACGGAGGAGATTTGGGGTAATTTACATAAATCTTTGCTGGCTTCTCCTCTGTCGAAGGTAGTAGATGAATGGGCTGATGGATTGATCATCTCCTCCTGGCCAACACCTCGGAAGGAGGAAATTTGGGAAAATGAATGCATCACAAACTTTAATATAGTACAGGATACTATCAGGTCAATTAGAAATATTCGGTCTGAGAAAAATGTTAAACCAGGCAGGCTTATCCCTGCGATATTAACTGCAGGGGAGAGAACAGAGATATTCCGCCAGCAGAAAAAGGTAATCGCCGCATTGGCGCAACTTGATATTGAAAAGTTTGAGATATCAAAGAACTTGCCACCTAAACAAGAAAACTATATTTCAATCGCATTGGGCACCGTCGAAATTTATCTACCACTTGAGGGATTAGTAGACACGGGTGAAGAACGAGAACGGCTGAACAAAGCGTTGGTGGACGCTAAAAGTCAGGTTGATCGCCTTGAAAAGCTACTTGCAAGCTCTTTTGCAGATCGGGCTCCAGCAGATATAGTTCAAAAAGAGAGAGAAAAGTTATTAAGCTACCTGGTGACAATGGAGAATTTAGAAAAACAGCTTAAGGCGTTTGATTGAAATTAAAAAAAATGGAGCTATCATGAATAACCAGACAGCTCCATTTTTATTGGGTAGAAATTTTACGATTCAACCGTTGCAACCTATGCTGAAATTCTTTAATCCAGCGATTTTTTTCTGGATCATGAAAGTCGGACAAATTTATCTGCTCTAATGCCATCAGGGTCCAATTCTGTGCCAACTCAAGATTCTGAGTGTAATGTTCGTAATACTTGGCCAGCTCTTCGTAAGCATAAATTTGATTTCGTGATGAAGCCTTTTCCCATAGTGGAACTGCTGCAATGTAATCATTGTTATGCTTATGAAGAAATGAAAGACGGTACAAGGTATCGTTATACACATCTTGGGGTAATTCAGACTGTAAACAAACTTCATACAGCTGAGCCGCTCTCTTGGTATGACCCAGATCCTCTAATAACCTGGCGATAGCGGCTACATCCATATATTCGATGGCGGGTTGATTAAGTGGATTTTCAAGTAATATCGAAGTGTGATTTAACAATGCTGCCAAGGAAATCACATCCATTGAGTTATGATAAAAAACACGCTTAAGTGGTCTGGCATCACCATCACGTAAATAATCGAAATAAAGTTGAGGAATCATCCATCCAGGAATCTCTTCATCATTACGGCTGGCTCCTAATATTTGCACCTCCAGGTTTGTTAGTGTCCTGCTTGGAAGTCGATCGCGCCATAATCGACGGGATAGATGCAATAGGTCAACATGAGCATAATTTTTAAACGGAGGGTTCCAACCTTGAAGGGTATATCGGGTGTTCAATAATGGCACATCAAAAGCTTTTCCATTGAAACTCACGATGGTTTGACATGGAGCAATAAATTCTTCAAGTGCAAGAAGGAGTGCAGATTCCTCAAGCGGATCCCGCATGAAAAATTGGGCTAAATGAAATCCTTCCTTTGTGTAACGGCCGACTCCTACAAGAAATGCGAATGTGCCAGTTCCGCCTGCTAAGCCAGATGTCTCCGTATCGAGAAATACCAGTGTCTCGGGTTTTCTTTCAGCTATTTTTAAATCACCAGCCCATTCAGCAATTATCAGTGACTGGGTATTTTGACCTAATCCAACTTTTCCATGGATATAAGAATCTGGGAAATCTTCTTCGATTAAGTATGTTACACCATTCCCGGTATCAATAAAACGACCAGCGACGACTTCTTCCACCGGGATGGATATATTTCTACGTGGAGGAGGTAAATCCTTGGTCCCGATATTTACCCCCAGCGATTTTAAGCGTTCAGATAATGTGGGCATGATTTAGTTAGCTAACCTATATTTTAATCTGTTATAGACAATGATAACCTGGATTTCTGCGAAATTACTAATTTCGAAAAGGGATTATATTTTATCGATTACAATTCCCCAAGTTTTTACAGAAATGATTATTATGAGAATTGATACTCATAGAAGCTTCTTTTTGTACTCCCAACAAAGAAGTACGGCTGGTAGCACTTTTTCCATTATGTCTATTCTAAATATTGCAGTTATAATCACTTTTTCTGAGCTGAGTTGATCGTAATGGTTTAATTTATCACTAAAATAAAATGACAATAACGTTTACTACTTTAATGTGTTAATTAGAGAATGAAAATAACTGCAAAACTGGTACCCGGAAAAGTCGCGGTGATTACGGGAGGGTCGAGTGGTATTGGCAAAGCTATAAGTTATGAATTTGCCAAACGGGGTATGGATGTCTGGTTAGTTGCCCAACGGAAAGACGTATTAGAATCAGCGCGTTTGGAGGTTGAAACCTATCGACAAAACCAAAACCAGCTGATTGATACAGTCTCTGCAGATGTCACTGATTTAGCTCAAGTGAAGAAGGCAATAGAAATAATATCTGAAAGATCTGCAACTTTGGATATTCTCATCAATTCAGCTGGTGTTGCCCACCCAGGATATGTCCAAGAGCTGGATATCAATATATTTAATTGGATGATGGAAGTCAATTATTTTGGCACAGTAAATATGACCAAAGAAGTTTTGGGTATCATGTTGCCAAGAAGCTCAGGATACATTGTTAATATCTCGTCCATGGCAGGGATCATCTCCATATTTGGATATACAGCATATGGCGCATCAAAATATGCAATTAAAGGTTTCTCGGATGCGCTGCGCCAGGAGATGAAATTTCAAGGGATTGGTGTCTCCGTAGTTTTTCCATCGGATACCGATACTCCCCAACTTGAATATGAAAATCGAATTAAACCTCCTGAAACGAAAGCATTGGGCAGCATGAGCAGATCAATGTCTGCGAAAGATGTTGCTAGAGAAACATTAACTGGAATTGAACATGGTAAATACATGATAATTCCAGGTCTCGAAGGGAAAGTATTCTATCGTTTAAGTGGATTATTAGGTTCGGGAATAAATCCGATCATGGATTATCTCATCGCGGATGTAATCAAGAAGAAAAAAAAATCTCATTTATAAGAGGCATGGATCATGGATATATTTGATAAATGTTATAGCTACACCTACGCCAAGGAATTTATAGCGTCTGGGTATTACCCATATTTTATTGCTATGCAAGGGAATGAAGGTAGTGAGGCGATTTTCCAGGGTCGACGTTTAATTATGTGTGGGTCAAATAATTATTTGGGTCTTACAATACACCCAAAAGTTCGTCAGGCTGCGATTGAGGCTATTGAGTGTTATGGGACGAGTTGCACGGGTTCTCGCTTTTTGAATGGGACTTTGGAGCTGCATGAACAGCTTGAGCACGATCTGGCAGAATGGGTGGGCAAGCAGGCTGCTTTAGTTTTTTCAACTGGTATGCAGGTTAACCTGGGAACGATCAGCTCATTGGTGAGTCGAAATGATGTGGTTGTCCTGGATAAGGATGACCATGCCAGTATTGTGGATGGAGCCAGATTAGGCTGGGGAAAAGTAAAACGTTTTAAACATAATAATATGCATGACTTGGAACGTGTACTTGATGGGATCCCTAAAGGCGAAGGGAAACTAGTGGTCGTAGATGGGTTGTTCAGCATGGAAGGAGATATCGCTCCACTTCCTGAGATTTCCAAGTTATGTAAACAATATGGTGCTCGTTTAATGGTGGATGATGCCCATGCACTAGGTGTATTGGGCGGAGGCAAGGGAACAGCCGCACATTTTGGGTTGACCGATGGTGTCGATCTTATAATGGGAACTTTTAGTAAATCCCTCGCATCTGTGGGTGGATATATAGCTGGTGATGAAGACATTATTCATTACATTAAACACCATGCACGTTCATTGATTTTCAGCGCCAGCATCCCGCCTGCCAATGCTGCCACAGCATTAGCAGCGTTACATGTGATGCAGGAAGAACCTGAGCGGGTCAAGCGGGTGAACGAAATTGGCGATTTCATGCGCACGAATTATAAGAGTCTTGGATTTAATACCGGTAATTCTGCGACCCCAGTAATTCCCATATTCATCGGAGATGATCGCCGTGCTGCGATCATATGGAAAACACTTTTCGAAGCCGGGGTGTATGTCAATATGGTTGTATCACCCGCAGTACCTGAAGGTAAACAATTGTTACGCACAAGCTATATGGCCATCCATACCGATGCGCAATTGAATAAAGTTTTAGATATCTTTAGTGTTGTAGGAAAACAAGTGGGTATCATTTGAAATTTCCTAACAAACTAATCATTGCTGGATTAATATCTGCCAGATTGAATTTCTCCCTCATCCCTTTTACGCGCTGAAGTTCAGCAATGAACCGGTTTCTGTGCGCAGATGTGCCAATTAATAATAAAGGTACTTCATTCCGGGTATGACGTCGAGTGCTCAGGTCCTCGAGATTTCCGTGATCCGAGGTGATCAATATTAAACCTTCATTCCCATTCCATGATCTGATTAGACTACCCAAAACAATATCAAACATTTCTAATAAATCAATAGCAGATTGCATATCCTGTTGGTGACCAGCTATATCCGTTATCCAATATTCAAATAAAGTCAAGTCATATCCCCTTGATAGATTATATATTCTTTCACCAGCTTCGTTCAATGTAAGTAACGGGGCGTCGATGAAACCTAATCGATCGCGCCATCCTTGACCCGTGAAGTCTGCTGATATTGCCTCACCACGATAAAGGTCGTCTAACGTTTTTAGTTGTATTCCTGCAAGACTTGCTGATAAGGCAATCACACCTGGAAGCTTGTAACCAGTCTCAATGGATTCGAAATAACGAGGAGGATAGGCGTTCACTAATGTTGACCGGAAGTCTCGTTGGCTCAAATCGCTAAACAGGGAACCCTCTTCTAAGATATTAATAATTGCAGGATTTGGTTTTGGACCTTCATGGAAACCAAGAATTGCTGAAACATTTCTACCTGTCATCAAGGATGCCTGTCCGGATGCAGATTGCGGGATTCCATCAATCCCCAGGCAGGCATCTAAGGCAATTAAAGAGGCTTGATCGTTATTTACAAGAATAAGTCTATCGTTGGTAGGATTATGATGATCATTTGCGATTATTTTTTTACCTAGGAGTAAATGGTCCATAGTCGGCATGGCAGCTCGAATGAAAGGATTGATATCCGGATCATCGCATCCCAACCCTACCCCGTCTAAAAATATGAATAAAAATTTCATCCTCGGATAATCAACCTCATATTAATTTTTGGAAGCTAAACCAGGCAGATGGGTGAAGACCTCGTTCAGTCCCATCTCTCCGCTGAAATAATTTCAGTGAATGGGTTAGTCTGACAATATCTTCCTCCGTTACACCCGGACCATGTGCTTTAGCCTGGTCTTTGAAGAATACATATAACAAGTATGTCCCATCCGGTGAGAGAAGACGATCAATAATATTGATGTATTTCATTTGTTCAGTTGGTCTTAGGCTATGAAAACAACCAATATCTAAAATCAACTCAAAGTTTTCCATGATTGAATCCAGGTGTTCAACACCATTCAGTAGAAACTTTGCCTTTACCCCACTTTGTTGTGCTTTCTTTTTAGCAATGCGGATCGCCCGTGGAGCATAATCTAATCCCGTGACCTGCCAGCCGGATTTCGCCAATGTGATAACATTCGTTCCTGTACCACAGCCAATATCCAATGCTTTGCCAGGCAGGTGAGATTCGATAAAACTTAATAACTCCGGTGGAGAGATACCAGTATCCCATGCGGGATTCAGATAATAAGCTAGGCTGAACCAAATTTTCCGCAGCATATGGCTATTTTAATCTACTTAATGCGAGGTGATTTAATTGGTCAATGCTTTGACAAGTTTACGGCTTTCCTTTACAATCAAGGTTTGTCTGAATCTAGTTAATAAAGAAAGGTTTTCTAATGAAAGAATATACGACTGAATCTATTCGGAATATTGCTTTGGTCTCACATAGCAGCGCAGGAAAGACAATGCTTGCAGAAGCATTTTTACATTTTACAGGTGCAACAACACGCTTAGGCAGGATAGAAGATGGTACAACCGCCTCGGATTTTGAAGAGGAAGAAATCCGTAGAGGAATATCACTTTCTACTTCGGTATTACCTGTTGAATATAAAGGTTGCAAGATCAATGTCTTGGATACCCCAGGATATACAGATTTCGTTGGCGAGGTTATTTCTGCTCTCCGAATTGCTGATAGTGCTGCTGTCTTAATAGATTCGGTCGCTGGTGCAGAGGTTGGTACAGAAGTCGCCCTATCTTACTGTGATACTTTTAAATTACCACGCATGATCATCATCAACAAGATGAACCGTGATAATGCTAATTTCCAAAAAGCACTCGAGTCGATCCAACGAATTTCGGATAAGCGGTTAATTCCAGTCCAGCTCCCATGGGGAGAGAAAGCTGATTTTAAAGGTATATTGGATTTATTAACTTTAAAAGCATACCCTGGCGCCGGAGAAACAGCTCAAGATATACCTGAAGCATATAAGGATGAAGTGGATGCTGCCAGGATGCAATTGATCGAAGCTGCTGCCGAGGGTGAGGATGCATTACTAGAAAAGTATCTTGAAGGGGAAGAACTGACCCCGGAAGAGATAGTCCGCGGTTTTAAAAAAGTGGTCCTTACCGGTGATTGGGTGCCAGTATTTGTATCCGCTGGATCAGCTGAAATTGGACTTACACCATTGTTGGATGCGATCATACAACTAATGCCATCTCCCCATGAAGCATCTGCTAGCATTGCAATTGGAAAAGATGGAGAAGAAAGACTCGTTCCAGCGGACCATGAGCCTCTTGCTGCATATGTCTGGAAGACAACCGCGGATCCTTTTGTCGGGCGGATTACTTATTTTCGCATCTATTCCGGTACAGTAAGCTCCGATTCTCGGGTGTGGAATCAAACAAAAGGTGTTGAAGAAAGGTTTGGAACAATTCATCTGTTGAGAGGCAAAGATCAAATACCGCTGAAGCTGGTCCATGCTGGAGATATTGCATCTGTGCCAAAGTTAAATGCCACTTCAACGGGTAATACATTTTGCGATAAAGGTCATCCACTCACGCTGCCAATGCCGGTTTATCCACACGCTCTATTTAGCGTGTCAGTATCTCCCAAGTCTCAAGCTGATTCTGCCAAGATCAGCCCAACTCTTACGAGATTGTGCGAAGAAGATATGACGCTTTCCTGGAGGCAGGAACCGAGTACCAATCAAACCATCCTTCAAGGTATGGGTGACCAACACATTGATGTCGCGATTCGGAAGTCGGAAGGTAAATTTCAAACCAGCCTGGTAGCTGAGATACCAAAGGTTCCGTATCAGGAAACAATCTCTAAACAAAGCTCATCTCAATACCGCCATAAAAAGCAAACGGGTGGCGCTGGTCAATTCGCTGAGGTGTTCATGCGAGTAGAGCCATATCAAGAAGAAGATTTTTCGTTTACGAACGATGTGTTCGGAGGGGCAATTTCTAACAACTTCATGCCGGCGATTGAAAAAGGTGTTCGAACCGTAATGAAGGAAGGTGTTATCGCTGGTTATCCGGTATTAAATGTTCATGTATCAGTCTATGACGGAAAAGAGCATCCGGTTGACTCGAAACCAATTGCTTTCGAAACCGCTGGACGAGAAGCGTTCAAGCTGGCATTTAAAGATGCGGGACCTGTGTTGCGGGAACCAATTATGAATGTGAGAATTGTTGTTCCCGAGACGAATATGGGCGATATCATGGGCGATTTAAACACTCGCCGGGCACGCGTTCAAGGGATGGATTCTGAAAAAGGCCATTCTGTTGTGACTGCCCAGGTGCCCCTAGCAGAGTTGCAGCGCTATACTACCGATTTACGTTCCATGACAGGTGGGAGAGGTATTTTTACCATGGAATTCGATCACTACGAGAATGTCCCTGCCCATATTGCTGCAGAAGTGATCGCAGCCCGAATCAAAGACCTGCAAGCAGCGAAAGAAGATTAATCTTACTTTTATTCTGATAAAAATGGCTGGCATATGTACTCGCCAGCCATTTTTTTATTATGTTCTACTTGAGCCGGCTTGCTATTTTGAGTTTGACGAATAACCAGGGTGCAAAACCAGACATCCAAAATCCGATAAGAGCATAACGGACATACCGGAGAGCATAAGCCACAAATGTCTCACTATCTGGGAATAAAGTACCCAGACCAATATATAAAATCATTACCCCTACCAATCCAACAATGTATCGAACAATTAACTTCCACCAGTCATCTTTCGTGGAAAAACCTCCCTGGCTGGACAGCCATATCCATCCAGCAGCCAGACCAAAGAACGCTCCCGCATTGGATAAGAAGTTGTGAAAAGTTAGGGGATTGATAGCAGGCTCATCTGGAAATGCCAGATTTGCATATGTGGTCCACTCTTTCGGCATGCTCCAACTACCCAGACTATACTGGGCAATCACCACAATCAAGATCAATAGCAAGGAAAAAAGGAAAGCGATCAGGATTTGAATACTGGGTGAATATTTACTTATCCACTTCACCACCGGATATTCAAGTTTTAAAAGAAGCCACAAGATAATAATGCCAAAAATCCAACCCAGCAGCACATCATGGGGGAAGTGAACTGCCAGGTAAAGACGCGAAATTCCAATCATGAAGATCACAAAAATAGCGACTACCCAAAACCAAGCCTTTTTTATCCGGACAGCTAAAGTACCCCAGACCACAACCGCATTTTGAGCATGCCCAGAAGGCATTCCAAAAGAATTCTCAGCACTTCCAATTACATTTATCTTGTTTGAAAACCAATACGGTCGAGGTCCGTGAAAAGCGATTTTCAGGGCAGTATTCAGTAGACCGCTTATCATTAAGAATAATCCCAACCGAAAACCAAGGGTTGAATCGATACACCATAAGATTATTGGAGCGACGATAAGATAGAATTCCTGGTTGCCTAAAAATGTAAAAAATTTCATTATTGGTGTGAGCCAAACCCCAAGACCTTGGAACCAGAGTATGATCTCGATTCCAGTGCTTATGATATTATCCATTTGGTATTCTCCTTTAAATCTCTAAGAATAGATATTTAATACTAAAATGAAATCAGGTTTTTCCTTCTGGTCGGGGAATAAACCTTGAACTTATAATAATTGATATGATGATCATAATGAATCCAACGATATACATCAGTCTTGGATCATTTTGATACAGAAGACCTGCTAATGGGGAGGCAAGAATTACCGCAATTGCCCCTACAGTTTCAGTAATACCGTATGCGTAACCCATCCGAGCTTGATGAACCAGGCCACCCGTCTGTGCGGTTGCTAGCGAGCGGGTGATACGATATCCACCGACCAAAAAATATGCCAGGCAGAACCAGGAAAAACCCGTAGCCTGCCAGAGAATTAAATTAAATATTGAAACGCATAACTGCCCTAGTAGGTAACCGATACGTGCATTTAAACTCCCCAGACCAAGATTGAGAACAACGATGCCGATGCTTGAGATCGATCCCAGGATACCGATGGAATTCAATGACAGCTGTTGTTGATTTTGGAGGTAGTTTGACGAGAGGGGTTGGGCAAGATACATTGAAAAACCTGCCAGAAAGATCACCAATTGGTATGTAATAAACCTTCTATCAAATACTTTACTGTTTTTAGCTCCATCACTGTCATGCGGCTCAATGGGTTGAGACTTAATAAACAATAGTACAATCGTGGATGCGATAAAAGCACATCCTGCGACTACGTAAATTGATCTTAATCCATAGCGCTCTCCAATTTGACCTCCCAACCAGGGACCAAGGATTGCCCCGCAATTATACAAGGCTGAAACCGCTGTTATGGCTCTACCCACGCTGAATCTACCCCGCGCGGCGGTGACGTAGCTACTCATAGGAGAACTAACGAATGCAGTCAGGTTATAGACCAATAAGCCGATAACAAATATTGGCAATGAAGGTGCTAATGCCATTATCCATGTGGCCAATAATGCGGTGATCCAGGCAGCAAGCAAGAGTGGCTTGCGTCCGATTCTATCTGCCAGATGACCTGCAGGAATATGGGCAATTGCCATGGCAACCGCTGCTGCACCCAGGATAAACCCAATACTTACTGGATTTGCACCAAGTTGCTGTAAGTAAAGAGGTTGAAAGATAAAGAACATACCTTCGCCAACCCCCCAGATCATTAAGGAAATGCCAAGAAGGATTAAATCCGGACTCATTGAGACGTATCTAACCCATCACATACTTGATAAATTCATCAGTTGCCTTGAAAGCAATAAGCCGGTCTGGTTCTCGAGGGATAACATGACCGCTATTATCTACCCATAAGAGCTCTTTCTGCTGGCTACCTAATGCGGAATATATCTGCTCAGCGTTAGCTGGGACGACACTTTTATCCAAACGAGAGTGGATGAGCAATACAGGAACGGTTACTTGTGGGAGTGAGGCTTGCATATCGGATAAAAGATCGCGTAATTGGATAACTGCCGAGGAGGGGTAATATGGATAACAAACATGATCTTTTTCAGCTTCTGGATTATGGAAATCTGCAGGACCTTGTTTCATCCAAGGAATTATAAGTGAGAGGACCTTAATAAAAGGCAAGCGTGGATCTTCGGGCAATGAATAGGGTGTTGACATGGCCACAACACCAGATACTGGATAGTGGGCTGCAAACCATAGTGACAGTATGCCTCCCATCGATAGTCCAATTACAAACACTTGATCAACAATGCCTTTTAATACATAATAACCATCTTCAACGGACGATACCCAATCCTGCCATCTAACACGACGCATGTCTTCTGGATGGGTAGCATGCCCAGCAAGGCGCACTCCCAAGACAGTGTATCCCAGGTTCTCAAGGAATTCTCCCATCCAGCGCATTTCCTTGGGTGCACCGGTAAAACCGTGAACCAATAGACAACCTATACGATTACCAGGGAAAAAGAATGGTTCAGCTGTAGTTTGGATCATTTGAAGCCTCCTCAATTAGCTAATGTTAGAAGCATTTAATTGGGATTTCACACCAGTTGGATGACTTCTCTCGGGAGGTTGGTCAGAGATTCAGAACCTGTATCGGTAATGACAATATCATCCTCAATACGGACGCCATTCCGACCAGGTAAATATATACCTGGCTCTATTGTGAATGTCATACGAGGCTCGAGCAGCATGGGATTATTTGCTCGTATGTATGGTTCTTCGTGACCTTCCATTCCGAGACCATGTCCAGTTCGATGGGTGAAGAATTTTCCATATCCTGCAGATTCAATTACTGATCTAGCAGCTCTATCAACCAAGTCAATCGCAATGCCTGGTCGTGCCATTCCACGACCCGCAGAATTAGCTTCAAACACAACTTTTCCGATCTGGATAAACTCGGTTTCAGCCTGGCCAATACTAAATGTGCGGGTAATATCTGATGTATATCCGTTATAGCTCGCCCCCCAGTCAATTACCAATAAGTCGCCCAGCGCAAGGAGTCGATCTGATGGGGTAGCGTGAGGATTGGCAGAATTTGGTCCTGAAGAGACAATCGGGGAAAAAGCCAATTGCGCATCAGATCCAGCCCTGAATAGTTGAAGAGTTAATTCAGCTGCCAATTGCCGTTCACTCATACCTGTTTTTACATACGGCAGGGTTGCTATAAGGGCTTGTTCTGCTATGGTTACTGCTTGACGCATTGAAGATAATTCACCTTCTTCTTTATACATGCGTAATTTGGATACATAATCATCAGCAGGTATGAAATCCTCAATTGATGCAGATGTCAGCAATAACTTGAATTCTAATAATCTTAACTGCCTTGGCTCTACCCCATTTTTCATTCTATTTAATTTTACAGATAGGGTTGCATTCTTAATAACACTGCTCCACTGTTGAGGATCTTCTCCATATGGATAGGCTTCGATTTTATATGGTAAATTTTTAAGCTTTTCTTGTTCCAATTCAGGTAGGACAATTATTGGTACTCTGCGTGGGATAAAGAAGACTAACACAGGTCGTTCTGATAGGTGAAAATGCAAGCCTGTCAGATAAGTTAAGCTTGGTCCAGCATTTAATATCAGGCTATCTAACCCAGCTGTTTGTAAGATTTCATAAAGGTTTTCCTGCCGGCTGGTATATTGGCTAGTTTTCGAAAGATTAAAATTTGTATTCATATCGTCTCCCAAAAGGCATCATAAAATTATAGCCTGTTTGGTCGTTGAAAAGAAGTTATAAACCACCTTCCCTTCTTGACATTGCAATCCCCCTAAGATACAATTCCGCTACTTTTTATAAGGGCCTGTAGCGCAGTTGGGAGCGCGCTTCAATCGCACTGAAGAGGCCGCGGGTTCGAATCCCGCCAGGTCCACTAAATTACCCCCACAGGTGGGGGTAATTGTATTTTATTGCCTACATATGGGGGTACGGGTTTTGTTTTTGGAAAATCTGTTCTAATTATTTGCAACCGTTTGCAACCGTTTGCAACC
>Ga0209253_10002954_pt1 | contig 15015 bp, 10 predicted proteins | sample FrelakmetBRP12BR_FD_187145 | JGI IMG/M metagenome (GOLD analysis project Ga0209253, IMG submission 187145) | Freshwater lake sediment microbial communities from the University of Notre Dame, USA, for methane emissions studies - BRP12 BR (SPAdes)... | ecosystem: Environmental > Aquatic >...
CCTCTCGAGCGTCAGCAACCGGATGAACGAGATCATGAAGGTTCTGACCATCATTGCCACGATCTTCATGCCGCTCACGTTCCTCGCCGGTGTCTACGGAATGAACTTCAAGCATATGCCGGAGCTCGAATGGAAGTATGGGTATCTCTTCGCCTGGATCATCATGGCAGGGATCGGAATCGCCATGGGCTTCTACTTCAAGCGGAAGAAGTGGATGTGAACATTTCAGTCGAGAGAAGCAGCCGTTCATTGAAAACGCTTCGTTAGTTGGCAGCCTTGGAAGCGGGTCTTTACGACGATCGACTAACGACCGCCGACCGATCGTGACGCCGTTTCTACAATCAATACCTCATCCTCACTCGATACGTCACCTTCGTTTCACCATCCTTCTTGACCGGCACCACGAACTCTGCAGTGAAGGCTTCGGTCTTCGTGAACTCCTGCGAGGACGCGAGCATCTTCCAATCGCCAGGTATCGGCTCCACCACCTTCACCAAAACGTCCTCCTTCTTGTGGTTCCGAAGGGAGATCTCGAAGGCCGCCTCGTAGGTGTCATAAGCGATCTTTTTCCAATCGGTCTGCTTTCTGCTTCCCACCATGTCAAAGGCGTCGCCGAGCTTGATCCTGACCTTTTCATCCTTCGGCGTATGGTCGATGGCGTCCTCGCCGACGAACTGGAGGCTGCCTTCGCTGTCATGTTTGTAGACGCGCACGGTGCCCTTGGGCAGCGGGATGCCGAGATTGTTCTCCTTCTTGTTCTGGATCTCCACGAAAACGCCGACCTTCTGGTTTGACATGGCCTCGCCGTAGCGGTTGTAATAGTAGTAGTTCGCGCCGTGGTACAGGAGTTCCTTCTTGACCGGGATGGTGTCCGCCTGCACGAGGCTTATCTGTTTGGTCTGGTTGTCCTTGACCGTGGCGGTCCGCTGGAGCGTGTAGATATGATATTCGAAGAACGACTCCTCCTTGAACTGGGGTGCGGCCGCTTTGGCGACGGCCATTTCTGCTACGCGCAGCATCTTTCCCTCATATTCCTGCTTGTCCTTCGCCCGGTTCACGTCGCCGGCAACGAGTTTGAGCTTCGCGTTCCGGTAGGTCGCGCCGCTCTTGTTGTCGATGGTCACCCAGCCGGAAAGATCGGCCCTGTCGTCCCTGTCATTCAGCGTGACCACATAATCGGACCGCCAGTTGATGCCGTTCGTGAGGTATGATGCTTCCACCTTCTGGCCGTTCATGAGGCTGTTCTCGGCAAGCCAGACGAGCGTGGGCTTTGCCATGAGGTTCTCTGGAGCGCCGGGGAAAATGATGCGGCCTGGATGGCCATAGGTTATCTCATCTCCGATCTTGAAGATCGGCCCGCCGTTGTTCGAGAGCAGCGTTGCGGTCACGATCTCCTCGCGTTCGGTATAGGGATTCCTGGTGTAGAGCTTCACCTCTTTCCCAACGTATTTGTCGAGCAGCTTCTGGGGATTCAGAAGATCGTACTCGTAGTTCTGCTCCAGGACGAGGAGGCTGCCGGGATTGACGAGAGACCTGATGTGCACGCTTGTCGGGATGATCTGGGACGCTACGTCCATGAACCGCAATTCACCCACGCCCTTCGGCAGCTTGATCTGGCGCAGGTCCTTCACGAGGCCGAGATTGACGTTGTAGATGGTGAGGCTGACGGATTGCTGGTCATCGAGGGTGCTGGTCGTGACCGCTTGCCTGCCGTTAGAAGGTGCCGCGAGGGAGAGACTGCTGCCGAGAGCGAGGAAAAGCGCGAGGAGAGATACAGCGATTCGGGTAATCATGGTGAACCTCCTGTTGTCGGGGTGCTGCCCCAGGGAGGCGGGAGGTGCCTGGTTCCCGCCTTCTGGGACATTGGACAACGGAGGTTCCAAAAAGGTTCCCGGATCCGGTCAGTTTATTTCAGACCAGACGCCATGTTGCAGCTCATAAACGCCCAGTAGCGTGATGCGGGTGCGGTCGTAGCAATAAAGGTATTTTGACAGCTTTCCTGAAAGGCCGACATCCACCACATACCTGGTGGTGCAGGGGTTCGCACGGAAGGTGTTCGATTGCTGCATCCACCCCAGGTCCGCGAGGTTGGTCTCGAATTTCCGGGTATGGTACTGCAGGCCCTTCTTCTTCAGCTTCTCAGGCAGATCGACCTTCACAAAATGCTCGGTTACGTCCAACAGGGCATCAGCCTCCCTGTCTGCGGCGAGGGAGCTCTTTGCGTTGCGCTCTTCGGAAGCAGCCTTACGCTTTGCCGTAGATTGCAGAACAGCACCCGCTGATGGTGCTGCCTGCTCTGCCATCAAGGGAGAAACGGATTTCGGTGATAGCGCGTATATGTCTTTCGAATCAACAACGGGTGCCTTCAGCGTCTTATCCGCAAGCTTTCCCGGTGCTGGCGCTGACGAGACCGTCCGGTCCTGGGGTACCGGAGGCGCGGGCTTTTCATATTCGTATTTCATGTCCAGGGACTTGTAGTCAGGTCCCTGCGCGACCTTTTTCTCGCGGTGTTCAGTGATCTCAGGAGCTTTATGCTTAGGTGCATCACGCGATGCGTCGTGAGCCTCTTGTTTCGCGAACCGCTCCATCGGGGCTTCAGTATATTTTTCAGCGGGATGCATTGTTGTATATATATAAAAGGCTGTGACCGACAGGAACAGGACTGCAACTGCCTGGACCGGGAACTTCATGAAGAATGGAGCAAAGACGCGCTGCCAGAGACCCTTCTCCGCTTCCTGTTCCTCCTGAACCTTCGCCATGATCTTCTGTTTCATCCAGGCAGGGGATTTCACTTCTTCGATAGCATGGATATGCTCGATGGTTTTGCGCAATTCGCGCAGCGCGTCGGCGCACTCAGTACAGGTCTTGAGATGCTGTTCAATGATTGTCTTTTCACCGGGCGTGATCGTGCCGTCGATGAATTCAGATAATTTAGGGCGTATCTCTTCGTGTTTCATAAGAGGTCTCCCATGGACTTCTTCAAACAATCTTTGACCGACTCTCGCGCGCGGAAGAGCCGTGACTTGACGGTGCCTGCGGCTACTTTGAGCATGCCGCCGATCTCCTCATAGGAAAAATCCTGCATGTCCCGGAGGATCAGGACCTCGCGGAAGTCCGGCTCCAGCGCTTTGATGCAGTCCTGGACCTTTGCCTGGATATCGCGCTTTTCCATCCGGTCGAGGACCGAGGGTTCGCCGGAGGGCGGGTCCGGCATCACTTCGCCTGATGCCGTTTGGATCGGCGCGTCAAGGGAGACGGGAACTCTCGCCTTGTGCAGCTTCATCCGCTTCAGCCGGTTCTTCGACAGGTTCATGGTGATCGCCGTGAGCCAGGTTGAGAACTTCGCTTCCGAACGGAAGCCCTTCAGGTTTCGGTAAGCCGAGACGAACGCATCCTGTACCACCTCACAGGCGTCGTCGTAATCGCCAAGAAAGCGGAAGGCAATGTTCAGCATCCGCTTCTGGTATTTTGCTACCAGTGCCTCAAATGCGGACAGGTCGCCTTGTTGCGACAAGGCAACCAACGCCGCATCGGCGTCAAGGGCGTTTGAACTGTTTTCTACTGAAACATTAGACATGAAAGGTCGGTGCTTTGTTCCCGTGCCGAAGCTAAAGAATAAATTCATTTGGTCCTGAACGGCACCTGTGTTACAATTTTATCAGAACGAGGCGGCAAAGACCACCAGGAAAAGGATGAGGTCGGCAATGGCGGACACAGTGCTGATATTCGGAAAGGCCGGTTGACCGTATACGGACAAGGCCCGTGAGGCCTATGGGAACAAGGCTGTCTATTTTGACGTAAAGCAGGACGGATCAAAGCTCGACGAGATGCTCAGGTACTCCAAAGGACGGCGGGACGTGCCGGTGATCGTGGATGGCGCCGCGGTCTCAGTCGGCTACGGAGGTTCCTGAGGGGTGTGAGCGTCCCGACAGTTGTCGGGATCGAGTTCGGAGTAGCGATGGTTCGACGGTGCTCACCATCATGAGCTTGTCGAATGAGTGCGGAGTGCGGAATGTATAGCGATTTGCTATTTCTCCGTGTTGATTGCTCTGTGTACTCTGTACTTCTGAGGTGAAAAATATTTCCAAGAGGAGGAATATTCATGTCAGTGGATAAGTTCATGCTCGACAAGAACAACGCGGCGCTCCTGATCATCGACATCCAGGAGCGGCTTGCCATGGTGATGGACAGGAAGGACCAGGTCGTGAAGAACACGTTGCATCTGGTCGAGCTGGCCAGGATGCAGAACCTTCCGGTCGTGGTCACCGAACAATACCCAAAAGGCCTCGGCAGGACCGTGCCGGAGGTGCAGTCCAGCCTCCCGGCGTACCTGCCGATCGAGAAGGTCTCGTTCAACTGCTGCGGTGAGGAAACTTTCAACGAGCATATCAAGCGGCTGGGCAGAAAAAAGATCATCGTGACCGGCATGGAAACCCATATCTGCGTGCTACAGACCAGCGTCGGCCTTCTCAATGCCGGCTTCGATGTCCACCTCGTCGTGGACGCCGTATGCTCGAGGACCAAGGCAAACTGGAGGTCGGGCGTAGAGTTCATCCGCGACGCGGGCGGTGTTCTGACCAACACTGAGACGGTCCTGTTCCAGCTTCTCGGCGTGGCGGGAACGCCTGAGTTCAAGGCAATATCGAACCGGATCAAGTAGCAGACAACAGACAGCAGATAGCGGACATCAGAAGACAGACTGAGGCCTGAGGTCCACATCTGTTGTCTGACAGTCTAACCTCTGGCGTCTAATCGCCGTATCCTGAAAGAGGTTGTCCATGGCGCAAGAGGATCTCATTCCTGACGATGTAAAGCAGACCATCAAAGAGGCCTTTTTAGAACAGCTGAAGGACGATGTTGCCATCGAGGTCTACACCCTGGCCGGCATCAACGACAAGTTCAACGGCTTCGCAGTCGACCTGGTCCGGTCCCTGGCCACCCTGTCCGACAAGATCAAGGCGTCCTTCCACACGGTCGGGGACGCGCAGTCCCAAAAGCGGGGCGTGACCCGCACTCCCACGGTGCTGATAGCGCCGGATAAGTACCGCATGCGCTTCACCGGGGCCCCGATGGGCGAAGAAGGGCGGTCCCTGCTCATGGCGATCACGATGGCATCCTCAGGAATGACCGTCCTGTCCGATCCGGCGATCAAGAAGCTTGCCGATTTACACGAGAAGCGCGCTATCCAGGTCTTCATCAGCCCCACGTGTCCCTACTGCCCGCAGCAGGTCCTTGCTGCGTTTGCTTCATCCATCGCGAGGCCGGACCTCATCTTCGCCGAGGCCATCGAGATCTATGAGAACCACGACCTCGCCGAGAGCCTCGGATCCCTGACCGTTCCCCAGACCTTTGTGAACACGATCTTCACCGGCGCCGGGCTCCAGCCCGAGCCGGCGTTCATCGAAACCCTGCTCACGCTCAAGGAACCGCAGATGGCCTCCACCCAGATATCGGGGGAGCCGCAGGACAAGGACCTTGTCATCATCGGCGGCGGACCCGCCGGACTCACGGCCGCCATCTACGCGACGCGCGCCGGCCTTGACTGCGTCGTCATCGAAAAGTCTAACCTCGGCGGCCAGGTAGCCATCACACCGGTGGTGGAGAACTATCCCGGGTTCATGCACATCGGGGGCAAGAGCCTGGTGGACCTCATCGCCCAGCAGGCGGCCCAGTACTCCGAGGTTCATGTGGGGGAGTTCGTGACCGAGGTGTTGAGGGAGAAGAAGGACGGGAGGATCCACCTCAAGACGAACCACGCGATCTACCATACCCGGGCGCTGCTTATTGCCACAGGAGTGGGGAACCGCGCGCTGGATGCGCCGGGCGCCCAGAAGTTCTACGGTAAGGGCGTGAGCTACTGCGCCACCTGCGATGGATACTTCTTCAAGGACGGCAAGAACGTGATCGTCGTCGGCGGCGGGAACACGGCGGTCACCGATGCACTTTATCTGCATAATCTCGGCGCGAAGGTCACGCTGGTCCACCGGCGGGACAGCCTCCGCGCCGAGGCGCGGCTCCAGGAGAGCCTGAAGCAGACGGGTATCCCCGTGCTCTGGAACAGCGAAGTGCGGGAGATCACGGGGGACAAGGTCGTGCGGTCGGTCAAGATCGAGGACAAGACGACAAAGAAGATCAGCGAGATGGCGGTCGATGGCGTGTTCGTCGGCATCGGCTACATCCCGAACAACGACGTCGCGAAACAACTGAAACTCGAACTTGATGATCAGGGCTACATCAAGACCGATCTCACCACGATGAAGACATCCATGCTGCATATCTACGCCGCCGGCGACATTACCGGCGCGCCGAAGCAGATCGTCGTTGCCGTCGCCCACGGCTCCATGGCCTCTATGACGGCGTTCGAGGACCTGCAGGAATCGATCGCGAAGAAGGGTGAAACGGGAACCATGAGCAAATAGCATTCGATTCGACCGTTGCGAGTAGCGTCAAAAGCGTTTTTAATAGCCATCGATAAGGTTTGATCACCGGTTTCAGCGCGAGGAGGCTATCATGAACCGATCAGCCGTTGTCTGCCTGTCCATCCTGCTGTCGATTATTATTCCAACTGCCGCTGTGTTCGCCGCCGCGGACTATTTTCCCGTGGACCGCGAGTTCTATCCCTACTACCCGTCTCTCATCAAATGGGACCGGTCGAAGGCGGAATTCACCGAGCCCGAGGTCTGCCAGGGATGCCATCCGCAGCAGTATGACGAGTGGAACGGTTCCGTGCACGCCCTGGCGCTTCAGGACCCGATCTACCAGGGCGAGCTGAACAAGGGTTTCAAGGCCGTGGGCCACGAGATCACGCGGCAGTGCGAGGGATGCCACTCGCCGGCGGGAATGGTGACCGGCGAGATCAAGGGGCCGGGGCTCAAGGGCCTGGGCCGGATGGCGCAGGCCGGTGTGTCCTGCGATATCTGTCATTCCATCAGTGGCGTGACCAACCTGCAGACGCCGAGCAGGGAGCCGGAGAACGGCTCCTTCATCCTGTCCCCGGGCATCGACACAAAGGACGGGCCGAAGCTCGTGAAGCGCGGTCCCTTCAAACCGTCGCAGGAGTGCGGCGGCGGCTTCCACGAATGCAACCAGTCACCGCTCCATGCCCAGTCGGACCTCTGCGCTTCCTGCCATCAGGTCTACCACCACGAAAGCCATTTCCCGCTTGAGTCGACCTATCTCGAATGGAAACACGGCCCCTATGCCCAGAAGAACATCCACTGTCAGGACTGCCACATGGTCGAGACCGACACGTTCCTCAAGACGGCCGATACCTTCCGGAAACCGGAGCGGGGCGAGTACCGGCATTATTTCAGCGGCGCGAACTATCTCCTCTATAACCTGGCAGGTGAGGCCGCGAAGAAAGCGGGCGATGAGAAGCTCGTCGCCTCGCTCGACAAGAAGTACCAGATGGCCGTGGCAAAGCTGAAGGCCGCGGCGGACCTCGAGGTCCATCCTGTCTACCGGAACGGAGCCCTTGTCGAGGTGAAGGTCCGCGTGAAGAACATCCGTGCCGGCCACAACCTGCCCACGTCGCTCACGAACGTGCGCGAGATGTGGCTCGAGGTCACGGCGAAGGACGCGGGCGGGAATGTCGTGCTCCTGAGCGGTGGGCTCGACAAGACCGGCTCCGTGGGCCCGGACACCCGCCTGTTCAACTCCGAAGGCATGGGCAAGGATTTCCATTTCGCCATCGACCCCTGGGTGGTGACCGCCTTCTCACGGCATGACACCATCCCGCCGCGCGGGTACAAGGACGCCTATTTCGGCGTGTCGCCGGTGAAGAAACCGGGGAGGATCACCGTCGAGGCGCGGCTCCTTTACCGCCAGGCCGACCAGAAGCTTGCCGGGAAGCTGCTGCACGCGGTCCCCGATGACATCAACCTCGAGAAGACCTACGGCGTCAGCGCTTCGGTCGCCGTGCCTGTCATCGAAATGACGAGAACGAAGGCGGTCTTTAACAGCAAGGGGAAATAGCGCTCCGGGGCCGGGTATGGACAGCGAACGAATTGAGAGAACGATCAATGAAACGGTCATCCGGCTCGTCTCGGCGGACCTTACGGAGCGCGACGTCGATGCCATCGTGAATGCTGCGAACAGCCGCCTTCAGCACGGCGGCGGCGTTGCCGGCGTCATCGTGCGAAAGGGCGGTCAGATCATCCAGGAGGAAAGCGACGCGCTCGGCTTTGTTCCCGTCGGCGGCGCGGCCCTGACCTCCGGCGGGAAGCTCCGTGCCCGGCATGTCATCCATGCCGTCGGGCCGCGAATGGGCGAAGGGGACGAGGACGCCAAGCTCAGGAATGCCATCACCAGCGTGCTCGCGCTTGCGGTGGAAAAGGGCCTGACCAGCATCTCGGTGCCCGCCATCAGCGCAGGCATCTTCGGCTTTCCCAAGGACCGGTGCGCGAAGATATTGGTGGGAGAGACCGTGGCATTTCTGAATAGAACGACAGGGACCTCGCTTCAACAGATCGAGTTCTGCATTCTTGATGCCGAGGCATACGCATGGTTCAGGAAGGAGATCGAACGCATCGCCTGAGCAGGCCGGTCCCGCTCACGTTATAGATACCATGGATACCTTTATCTTCGGATTACGGTTCAAATCGGACGAGTCGCTCCAGCCGAGCGCGGACGACCTCGCGGTCTTCCTCGGATCACCACGGACTCCCGGCGCTCCGGGAACCCGCGAGGACGACCTTGAGGTCTTCATCGGCCACCAGAAGCGAGTCGAGGCGTACGAGCAGGGGCTTGCCCGCGGCCTCGGCTGGCTGGACTTCAGCGAACGTCTGCTGCTCGGCGTGCTGTCCCACACACGGTTCTTCCGGCCCGCCTTAAGGATCGCGATAGAGGAGTACCTGTACCATCATCACGAGTTCCTGCAGCTTGACTTCAACAAGCCGGAATCGTTCATCCGGTCCGCCGAGGACGAGATGGGGAGGCTCAGCGCCGGGAAAAAGGACGACCAGCAAAAGATCGCCCGGCTCCAGGCCCTGATCGACCAGCGGAAGAAGGACCTGGCAGCCCTGACGAAGCGCCGGCGGGTCATGGTCGGCGAGCTGTGCCACATCGCGGCCTATGTCCTGGAAAACCTCGAGAAGGTCCGGCAGCTCAGCGAGGACGCCATTGCCCTGCTCGCCCGGCTTCAGGCGGGAGGGGACAAGACCGTCCAGCTGATCGAGGACCTCAAAGCGTATTTCAAGGACGAGGTGCGGGAGTACCGGCAGATGAGGATGGTCACACCGGAATACCTCGAGTCGGTGAAGACCGAGGTGGCGAAGCTTTCGCAGCTGCTGACCGGGCAGGTGCGGGGCGACATTGTTGCCGTGACCGGGATCTATGAAAACTTTCGAGTTCACGCAGCGAAGAATACGGTCCTGCTGCGAGACCTGATCTCCCGTGCAGAACTGGCGAGGAAGAACGACGGCGCTCGCGATGTCCAGGTGTTCACCGAGATCGAGAGCGCCCTTATCGGGCTCATCTCGGAATTCCGGCCGGGTATGAAGGCACCCGAGCAGGCAGGCGCGGGTGAGCGGCACGAGGACCTCCTGCGGGAAAAACGCCGGGAGTTTCTTGACTATATCTTCTTGCTGCTCAGGGATGAGCACAAGAAAAATAAGAGGACGAGCTGATAGAACGATAACGAGAAAGGAGAACGACGATGCTCAAGGAATTCAAGACATTCGTTATGCGGGGAAACGTGCTGGACCTGGCGGTGGCGGTCATCATCGGCGGAGTGTTCGGAAAGATCGTGAGCTCCCTTGTGAACGATGTGATCATGCCGCCCATCGGTCTCGTGGTAGGCAAGGTGGACTTCAGCAGCCTCTATCTCAACCTGTCGTCGAACACCTACGCATCCCTTGCTGAGGCCCAGAAGGCGGGAGCTCCCATCATCAAGTACGGCCTGTTCATCAACACGGTAATCGATTTCATCATCGTGTCCTCCGTTATCTTCCTGGTCGTGCGCCTAGCGAACCGTCTTCAGCGCCAGCAGGCCGCTGCGGCACCCGCTGCGCCCACGACCAAAGAATGTCCCTACTGCCTCTCCTCCATCCCGCTCAAGGCAACACGCTGCGGCCACTGCACGTCAGAGATCAAAGTGTAATAATCCCATGAGGAGCACAATTCGTGTTCCTGAGAAAGGGCCCGGAAAACGAGGCCCCTTTTTTTGCTGCGGTCGGCATCGCCGCAGAGACTCCGCCAGCTTAATCGTATCACTGCCATGGGCACTCCGATAACCACCCACGAACCTACCGATAGTGCGTGAATTTTAACAAATAAAGTTGACAACAGATAATTTTTTTATTGACTATATATACTATAATTACTATACTTGCTGCTATTAATAGCATCTCTATAAGATTTTGATTTAATGGGAAATTGTCAGGTTTGACCGGACTCCCAACGATCGAAGGACAATGAGCCATTCCAGCAAGCACACCAAACAGTTTTTTTATTCGGAAATATTTCGTCGTGCTCGTCGCTATGTCCGCGCGAGTATTGCTGCCTCTCTGTCGGGTCTTCGCGTACTGATCCTCGCGCTGATGTTGGGATGGTGTTTCAGCAGCGTCGCCATGGCTGCGATCATCAGCGAACCCATGAACGGGGCGACGGCTCCCGGCTGGGTGATCGGGGGCAGCGCCTACCTGACCGCAAGTACGGGCGCGGACCCGGTCGGCGACGGCTGGCTGCGGCTCACGGATCTGGGCGGCAATGAGGCCGGCTACGCATATTTGAATACTGCCTTCGATATCTCGCAGGGTGCGGTCATCCAGTTCGACTATGTCACCTGGGGAGGCGCCGGGGACGGTGGCTTCGGCTGTCAAAATTCATATCCTCCTTTCGTCGGCACCGGTGCGGACGGATACAGCATTTTTCTTTTTGACGGAACGCAAAGCTTTTCGGTTGGCGGATCCGGGGGCTCGTTGGGATACGCAAATAATACGAACACGGGAAATCCCGGTCTCTCGTATGGCTATATCGGCACCGGTATCGATGAATGGGGCAATTTCTCGAACCCGACGGAAGGGCGCAACGGCGGTCCCGGCGGGCGTTGCAATGCCGTGACAGTGCGCGGCCCCTATAATCATCCGACCGGCGCGTATTATTATGTTGGCGGCACCGCTTCCAATGTCGCCCAACTCGCCTTCCCCGGACAGGCATACCGGCCGGGCCAGACCGGAACGCAGTACCGCAAGGTCCTCATCACCCTGACGCCTCAAACCGCGCCAAACTACCTCCGCATGGATGTTTATGTCCAGACCGGATACAACCAGGCCATGACCCAGGTTTTGAACGGGCTCATGGTCGGGCGGCCGGTACCTGCTACGGTCAAGATCGGCTATGCCGCCAGCACCGGCGGCTCTAACAACTACCATGAGATCCGGAACCTCATCGTGGATCCGCTCCCGTCGTCCGATATCGACCTTACCATCGCCAAGTTCGCCTCATTACCGACGGTCACGGCCGGCGGGACGATCACCTACACCGTTACGGTGCGCAACAACGGCCCCAGCAACGTGACGGCGACAAACGTGCCGATCAACGACACGGTCCCGGCAATGGTGACCGGCGTCACCTGGACCTGTACAGGCGCCGGGGGCGCGACCTGCGGCGCGGGTTCGGGCACAGGGAACACCATCAGCACCTCGGTCAACCTGCCCCTGAACAGTTCAGCGACCTATACCGTCACCGGGACCATCGATCCGGTTGCGGTTCCGGGGACCCAGATCACGAACACCGCCGCGCTCACGGTCCCGGGCGGGATTACCGACTTCAATTCCACGAACAACATGTCCGCGGTCACCGTATCGGTGACCGCTGCTCCCATCTCCATTTCCGGCATGGTCTACAGCGACAGCGGCGCGGGCGGCGGAGTAGCTCATAATGGCGTACGGGACGGAACCGAACCCTCGACTGCCGTGACCATGTATGCGAAACTGTTCCGGACCAGCGATCTGTCCACGGCTCTGCAGGTTTATACCATCGGCGCGGCAGGGACGTACGTCTTTAACAACGTAACATCTTATGACAACTATACGATCATCATCAGCAACGTCAACAATACGAGCTATAATCCCGCTCCACCCAACAATAACTGGGTCTACACCAGCCCGGCCAACTATACGCTCAACGTATCGGCCGCAGGCGGCAATCTCACGAACCAGGACTTCGGCCTCTGGAATGGGTCCCGGATCTCAGGAAAGGTCATCAAGGACGACGGCCTGAACGGCGCTCTTGCCAACGCCAATGACGGAGTTCTGAACGCGGCCGAGACGGGTATAGCCGGCATCACGGTAACGTTGACGGACAACGCGGCGCCAAATACGGTCCGTGACACGACGACGACGGACAGCGGAGGGAATTTCGCGCTGTTCACGAACATTACGAGCAGGCAGATGCGCCTTGTTGAGACCAATGCCACCGGATATTTGTCCGTGAGCTTCAATGCGGGAACGACGGGTGGGGCCTATGTGATAGGGTCCGATTATATCTCATTCGCCTATGTTCTCTATACTGATTACAGCAACGTTCTTTTCGGCGATGTGCCGGACAATACTTTTATTCCTGCGACGAACAGCGCCACGACGACCGCGCCGGCACCGGTCTATTACGCGCACACCTTGACGCCCGGCAGCGGTGGCAGTGTCACGTTTGCGGTGAATAGCCAGACACAGACGTGGACGAAGGCCTACTACCGGGACGCCAACTGCAACGGGACCTTCGATGGGGGCGACACCTTGATCGCCGGAGCCCTCACGGCATCAGCAGGTATTCCGATCTGCATCCTGCTTCAGGAAACGGTCCCCGCGGGCGCTCCGGGCGTCACTGACGACGCTGTCACTCGGGCGAGCTTTACCTTCGCCAATTCGGTCGGGCCGGTGGTGCTGACCTACGATGTGACCGACAGCACCTCGGTCGTTGGCGTTCCCGCCGCAGGCAACAAGCCGCTGTATCTGTATGACAATACCTCGGCGCCTGCATGGAAGCTGTCCCGAACCAAGCCGAGCGGCCTGGTCGGCACGATATCCCTGGCGAAGGGTGGAGGTTCTCAATCCTGGGTATTGAATCCTACGTTGCAGGCCACGGTCACGACCATCGGGAACAGCGTTTCGGTCCCCCTGTGGCTTGCGTCCAATTCCACGACCCAAAACCGCGTTGTCGAGGTGCGTCTTGCTTGTTCTTCTGCCCCAGGTACGTTTGCGACTTCCGGGAATGTAACACTAAACGCGCCGGGACAGATCACCACAACGCCGCTCCTGACCACGTTTACCCTCGCGGGGAACCTGCCCATGACCTGCACGTCAGGAAACAGCTGGCAGCTCACCGTGATAAACAATTCGGCCGGAGGCGGGGCCCGCAATGTGATCGTCTCTCCGATGACCGGAACGAATAATTCTTATGTAGACCTCCCCTCCCAGAACGTCATCAACGTGGACAGTGTGAACGCTTATTCTGCGGCCTATCCGGCTATCTCTACGCCCCCCTCGGGGTGGTATGCGGGCGGGAGTACGGTCTATGTCCGCACCGTGGTGAGCGATCCCTTCGGGAGTTACGATATCGACGCCAATACACCCGCCACGCTGCCTAAGATCACGATCAAGGACCCAAACACAAGTACGGTCGTGAACGCCCAGCCCACGCCGGTTCTCTCGTCCGCCACGACATCTTCGAACAAAACCTTCGAGTATTCCTACACGGTCTCGGTAACCGGGCCCACGGGAACCTGGAATGTTACGGTAACGGCGCCGGAGGGAACGGAAGGCTTGGTCTCCCACACCGGCGCCAGCACCTTCAGGGTCGTGCTGATGCCGAGCATCTTTGTCGTTAAGTCGGCCGTGGCGATCTCCGATCCCATCAACGGGACCACGAGCCCGAAGATCATCCCCGGCTCGGTGATGGAGTACGCCATCATTGTGACGAACAGCGGGTCGGGGCCCGTTGACACCGACTCGACTGCGGTTACCGACGTCGTACCCGTGAACATGACCATGTATGTCGACACCGGGCCCGGCGATCCCGTGACCTTATCCTGCAGCGCCATGCCCGGCTGCGAACTCACGTTCAATTACGGCGCGAACGTAAGATACACGAACACGTTGCCTCTGCCGGCGCTTCTCGCTCCGCCGAATGTCTGCGGCAATTTTACCTATGCCCCGAGTGGCAGCTACGATGCCAACGTCAGAGGCATATGCATTAATCCGGCGGGCGCCTTCAACGGGGCAGGGGGGCCGCCATACTCGCAGATCACGATCCGTTTGAGGATGATGATCAATTGATCATGCGGATACCATCGATGCGACAGATATATAGACACCAGCTGATGTTAGCCATGGCGCTCGCCGCCTGGTTCTCGACTGGGGGACTAGCCATGGCCGCGGGAACCACCATTACGCTGCGGAGGTGACCTATAAAAACAGGGCAAGCGGCGTCGCGCCCTACGACTACACACCGGTTCACGACGCCGCCGGTTATGATGCTGAAGTGACGGGAATCCGTGTTAATCCCGGGGGGCGTTCAGCGGATCGAATGGACCGCCTCATCCGCTGTTCACGCTTCAGTTCAGGGCGAAGATCAGGTTATGGCGGGACCGGACCGGACGCGGTCGCATCAAAAGGGGCTTACTATAAATTGAATCCTGCAAGGCACTGTTATTATGACGTATTTAGTTATAAATAAAAAAGACAGCAAGTTATTTTTGTATTGACATATTATTATTGATTTATTATAATTTACAATAGCGTAGATGCACAAAATGTTTTATGGACTTCTAAACAATAAAGATTTATTTTTCTTTAAAGTTAATGCCTTATGGTTATAAACGGATGCATTTATTATATATTTGTGAGTGAGCTTATTATGGCCCATTCAGATGATAAGAGAGCAGATAATGTCAATGATCAAACCGATTAATCTGGCGTGTTGTAGGCGTGATGAGTGAGCTTAAAAACCTAGTGAACGTGCATGACAAAGAACTATCCCGGCTGACGCCGGAACACGGAAGCAGCGAGCGGCCCGCTG
>Ga0209253_10002955_pt1 | contig 15014 bp, 14 predicted proteins | sample FrelakmetBRP12BR_FD_187145 | JGI IMG/M metagenome (GOLD analysis project Ga0209253, IMG submission 187145) | Freshwater lake sediment microbial communities from the University of Notre Dame, USA, for methane emissions studies - BRP12 BR (SPAdes)... | ecosystem: Environmental > Aquatic >...
GACGCGCGGGCCGGCCGCCGCGCTCGGCGTGATTGCCGTCGTGATCGTCGCGCTCGGCACGTACCTGTCGCACCGGCTGCTCGAAGCGCGCGCCGGCGGCGCGAAGATCGCGGTGGATACGGAATGAGCGCCGCCGGGCCGTCCCAAGGCGCGAATTGCTCCCCCCCGGGGGGCAGCGCAGCGGCGCCAGCCGCAAGCGTGGGGGCATACCAATGATCAACAGCTACATCTGCGACGCGATCCGCACGCCGATCGGCCGCTACGGCGGCGCGCTCGCGACCGTGCGCACCGACGACCTCGCGGCGATCCCGATCCGCGCGCTGATGGCCCGCAATCCGGGCGTCGACTGGTCTGCCGTCGACGAGGTGTTCTACGGCTGCGCCAACCAGGCCGGCGAGGACAACCGCAACGTCGCGCGGATGGCGGCGCTGCTCGCGGGACTGCCCCCCGACGTTCCCGCCGCGACCGTCAATCGCCTGTGCGGCTCCGGGCTCGACGCGCTCGCGCTGGCGGCGCGGACGATCATGGTCGGCGAGGCGGGGCTCGCCATCGCGGGCGGCGTCGAGAGCATGAGCCGGGCGCCGTTCGTGCTGGCGAAGGCCGACAGCGCGTTCTCGCGCGCGGCGAGGATCGAGGACACGACGATCGGCTGGCGCTTCGTCAATCCCGTGCTGAAGGCGAAATACGGGATCGACTCGATGCCCGAGACGGCGGAGAACGTCGCCGCCGAGTACGCGGTCGCCCGGGCCGACCAGGACGCGTTCGCGCTGCGCTCGCAGACGCGCGCGCTGGCCGCGCAGGCGAGCGGGATTCTCGCGCAGGAGATCGTCGGCGTGCCGGTCGCGCAGAAGAAGGGCGATCCCGTGCTCGTCGATCGCGACGAGCATCCGCGGGCGACGACGCTCGAGGCGCTCGCGAAGCTGAAGGGGATCGTGAAGCCCGACGGCAGCGTGACCGCCGGCAACGCGTCGGGCGTCAACGACGGCGCGTGCGCGCTGCTCGTCGCGAGCGAGGCGGCGGTGAAGAAGCACGGCCTCACGCCGCGCGCGCGGATCGTCGGCGCGGCGACCGCCGGGGTGCCGCCGCGGATCATGGGCATCGGCCCCGCGCCGGCGACGCAGAAGCTGCTCGCCCGCACCGGACTGAAGCTCTCCGACATCGACGTGATCGAGCTGAACGAGGCGTTCGCGGCGCAGGCGCTGGCCGTGACGCGGATGCTCGGTCTGCCGGACGACGCCGAGCAGGTCAATCCCAACGGCGGCGCCATCGCGCTCGGCCATCCCCTGGGTGCTTCCGGCGCGCGCCTCGCGACGACGGCGCTGCACCAGCTCGAGCGCAGCGGCGGCCGCTACGGCCTCGCGACGATGTGCATCGGCGTCGGGCAGGGCATCGCGCTGGTCATCGAGCGCGTCTAGCGGGCTGGTCGCCGCGCTGCCGCCGGCGACGGCCGGCAGACGCAGCCGCGCTGCTGGCGCGGCCGCCGAAGACGTCGTGCTGCGCCGCGTCGCTGACGGCCACCGTCGCGGGGTGACGCATCCGGCGCTCGGTCGTGATCGCGTATAGCTGCTCGACGACGGCCTCGATGCGCCCGATCGCGCGCACGCCGTACTGCCCGCAGACGTCGCCGGCGATCGCCGTCGGCGCGACGAAGAGCCCCGCGCCACCCTGTCCGAAGGCCTTCATCAGCCCGCTGTCGTCGAACTCGCCGACGACGCGCGGCCGCAGGTCCTGCGCCTCCAGCCACTGCAGCAGCCTCGGCCGCAGCGCCACGCCCTCGCCGGGCAGCAGCAGCGGCGCGTTCTCGAGCAGCGCGGGGAACTTCCCCTTCAGCGTGCGCGCGACCGCCTCGGTCGCGAACACCGTGATGTCGCTGGTACCGAGCAGGTGGTTGTAGCCGCGCACGTTGAGCTCGGGCGGCAGCGGCCGGTCGGCGATCACCAGGTCGAGCCGGTGCACCGCGAGCTCGCCCAGCAGCGAAGCGAGGCGCCCTTCGCGGCAGATCAGCCGCAGCGGCTCGGCAAGGCGCAGGGCCGGCTCGATGACGCGGTAGGCGACGGTTTTCGGGACCGAGTCGGCGACGCCGATCCGGAAGGGGATCGTCTTCTTCGCCGCCTGGTCGCGCGCGACCTCGACCAATTCATCGCCCAGCGCGAAGATCTCGTCGGCGTAGGACAGGATCCGCCGGCCCGACTCGGTGACCTCGAGCCCGCGCCCCGCGCGGCGGAAGAGCTCGGTCCCCAGTGACTCCGCGAGCTCGGAGAGCTGGCCGCTGATCGACTGCGGCGTCACGTGCAGTTGCTCGCTCGCGCGGGCGATGCTGCCGGAGCGCGCGACCGCCCAGAAGTAACGCAGGTGCTTGTAGTTGAGCTGGGCCACGGCGCCTCCAGATCATCAGTAAAAGACGAACAGTTATTTCATTATATTCGAGTTGTGCGATGTATTGATCCTGCGCAGAATGCACGCGTCGTCAACCCGAAGGAGGAGCAGAGCCATGCACATCGACATCCAGTCCCAAGGCTTCACCCTGACCCCGGCGCTGCGCGCGCACGCCGAGCGCCGGCTGCGGCTGGCGCTCGGCGCCACCCGGCCCGGGGTGCTTCGGGTCGCGGTCCGGCTTTCGGACGACAACGGGCCGCGCGGCGGCGAGGACAAGCGCTGCCGGGTCCGCATCGCCGTCGCCGGGGTGCCCGACATCGTGATCGAGGACGCCGAGTCGGACCTCTACGTCGCGATCGACCGCGCCGCCGACCGGGCCGGGAGGACGCTGGTGCGGCGCCTCTCGCGACGGATCGAGCAGCGCCGCGGACTCCGCGCCGATGACGACGACGAGGTCGCCGGCTTCGTCCCGATCCGCGCTCGCCGGTCGCTGGGCGACGGCAGCGGCGAGCGCCTCTGACGTGGTTGTGAACGACGGTCCGGGCGCCAGCCCGGACCGGAACACGGGAGAAGGCTGAAGTGGAAACGATCGGCACCTGGTGGATGTGGACGGGCTTCCTCGCGATCGTCGTCGTGATGCTCGCGATCGACCTGTTCGCGGGCGGCGGCAAGGCGCACCGCCCGTCGTTCCGGGAAGCGGCGACGTGGTCGGCCGTCTGGCTGGGCGTCTCGCTGCTGTTCGCGGCGGCGCTCTGGGCCTACCTGGACGCGGCGTCCGGGCGCGAGGCGGCCAACGCCAAGACACTGGAGTTCGTCACCGGCTACCTGATCGAGAAGTCGCTGGCGGTCGACAACGTCTTCGTCTGGCTGATGCTGTTCTCGTTCTTCGCCATCCCGGTCGAGCTGCAGAAGCGCGTGCTGGTCTACGGCGTCCTCGGCGCGATCGTCATGCGAACGGTGATGATCTTCGCGGGCGTCTGGCTGATCGCGCAGTTCCACTGGCTGCTCTACGTGTTCGGCGCCTTCCTGCTCGCCACCGGCATCAAGATGTGGTGGTTCGCCGACGAGAAGCCCGACCTCGGCAACAATCCGCTGGTCCGCTGGATCCGCGGCCACATGAACGTGACGGACAGGCTCGACGGCGAGCGCTTCTTCGTCATGCGCGAGGAAGGCGGCCGGGTCGTCCGGTACGCGACGCCGCTGTTCCTGGTGCTGGTGCTGGTCGAGTTCTCCGACCTGATCTTCGCGGTCGACTCGATCCCGGCGATCTTCGCGATCACGACCGACCCGTTCATCGTGCTGACGTCGAACGTGTTCGCGATCCTGGGCCTGCGGGCGATGTACTTCCTGCTGGCCGACATGGCCGAGCGCTTCTCGCTGCTGAAGTACGGCCTCGCGCTCGTGCTCTCGTTCATCGGCGTCAAGATGCTGCTGCTCGATGTCGTCAAGATCCCCGTTGCGGTCTCGCTCGGCGTGGTCGCGGCGATCATCGCCACGGCGATCGTGCTGTCGCTGCGCCGCGAGGCGCGCGAACGCGGCGATGGGGCCCCCCTTGGCGCTGCGCGCCGTCCCCCAGGGGGGGGCAGTTCGCCCTTGGAGCGGCCCGACGCGCTCACACCGGCGGCCGGGACCCCCCCGCGCACATCGGTCGACGGTTGACGGTCCCGCTTCGATGAAGGAACCGACCATGGAGAAAAGGACGCAGTTCTCGCTCTGGTACTTCGCGGTGGCGATCCTCGCCGTGCTCGTCCTGCAGGACCTGTGGGTCGGCGCGCGCACGACGGCGCCGATTCCCTACAGCGAGTTCCAGGCGCTGGTGAAGGAGGGCAAGGTCACCGACATCGCGATCGCCGACAACCAGATCCACGGCAGTTTCAAGGAGCCGCGGGAGGGCAAGTCGCGGTTCGTGACCACGCGCGTCGACCCGGAGCTCGCCAAGGACCTTGCCCAGCACGACGTGCGGTTCAGCGGCGTCGTCGAGAGCACGTTCCTGCGCGACGTTCTCGGCTGGATCGTGCCGGCGGTGGTGTTCATCGGGATCTGGCTGTTCGTCATGCGCCGCTTCGCCGACAAGATGGGAGGCGGCGGCTTCATGAGCATCGGCAAGAGCAAGGCGAAGGTGTACGTGGAGACCGATACCAGGGTCGACTTCACCGACGTCGCCGGCGTCGACGAGGCCAAGGAGGAGCTGCAGGAGATCGTCGGCTTCCTCAAGGACCCGAAGCGCTTCGGCCGACTCGGCGGCCGCGCACCGAAGGGGGTGCTGCTGGTCGGCCCCCCCGGCACCGGCAAGACGCTGCTGGCCCGCGCCGTCGCCGGCGAGGCGGGAGTGCCGTTCTTCTCGATCTCGGGCTCCGAATTCGTCGAGATGTTCGTCGGCGTGGGCGCGGCCCGGGTGCGCGACCTCTTCGAGCAGGCGCGCGCGAAGGCGCCGGCCATCATCTTCATCGACGAGCTCGACGCGCTGGGCCGCGCGCGGGCCTCGGCCGGCGCGATCGGCGGTCACGACGAGAAGGAGCAGACGCTCAACCAGCTGCTGGTCGAGCTCGATGGCTTCGACGGTTCGAAGGGGCTGGTGCTGCTCGGCGCGACCAACCGGCCCGAGGTGCTCGACCCCGCGCTGCTGCGCGCCGGGCGCTTCGACCGGCAGGTCGTCGTCGACCGCCCGGACAAGACCGGCCGGATCGCGATCCTCGACGTGCACACGCGGAAAATCACGCTCGCCCCGGGCGTCGACACGGCCAAGGTGGCCGACCTGACCCCGGGGTTCACCGGCGCCGAGCTCGCGAACCTGTGCAACGAGGCGGCGCTCGCCGCGACGCGGCGCGACGCCGACGGGGTGACGCTCGACGACTTCACCGTCGCCATCGAGCGGATCGTCGCAGGCCTGGAGAAGAAGAGCCGCGTGCTCTCGCCGCGCGAGCGCGAGGTCGTCGCGCACCACGAGATCGGGCACGCGCTGGTCGCGATGGCCGTGCCCGGCGCCGATCCTGTGCACAAGGTCTCGATCATCCCGCGCGGCGTCGGCGCGCTCGGCTACACTATCCAGCGCCCGACCGAGGAGCGGTACCTGATGACGCGCGAGGAGCTCGAGAACCGCATGGCGGTACTGCTCGGCGGCCGCGCCGCCGAGGAGATCGCCTTCGGGCGCTTCTCGACCGGCGCCTCCGACGACCTGCAGCGCGTCACCGCGATCGCCCGCGCGATCGTCACCCGCTACGGCATGGACGGAGGGATCGGCCACGTTGTCTACGACGACGAGCGCCCGAATTTCCTCGGGCAGGCGGTGCCGACGGGGAGCGCCAGGCCGTACAGCGAGGCGACCGCGCGCGAGATCGACATGGCCGTCCGCGAGATCGTCGCGGCGACGTACCGGCGCACGCTTGATCTGCTGCGCGCGCGCGAGGCGCTGCTGCGCGAATCCGCGGCACTGCTGCTCAAGCGCGAGACGCTCGGCGAGGCGGAGCTGGAGCGGATCCGCGAGGCCGCAGTGGCGGCGCTGCTGCCGCTGCCGCGCGCGGCGTAGCGGTGCCCCCTGGCGCGCTCCGCTCGCATCCCCCCGAGGGGGATCCAGGCGTCCCTGGGGGCGGCCCGGCGGGGCGCCTGTGATGTGCCCCCTGGCTCGCTCCGCTCGCATCCTCCCGAGGGGGATCCAGGCGTCCCTGGGGGCGGCCCGGCGGGGCGCCTGAGGATCCAGCCATGACGACGCTGCTGTGGGTCCTCGCCGTCGCGGCGATGGCACTCGGCCTCCTCGGCGTCGTCCTGCCGCTGCTGCCCGGCACGCCGCTGCTGTTCGGCGGCATGCTGCTCGCCGCGTGGCTCGACGGCTTCGCGCACGTCGGGCCGGGACTGCTTGCGCTGCTCGGCGCGCTGGCGGTCGCGGCGTGGCTGATCGACTACGTGGCCGCGGCCTGGGGCGTGCGCCGCACCGGCGCCTCGGGCCTCGCGATGGCCGGCGCCGCGGTCGGGGCGGTCGTCGGCGTGCTGGGCGGCATCGCCGGTCTGCTGCTCGGCCCGGTCATCGGTGCCGTCTGCGGCGAGCTGATCGCGCGGCGCGATCACCGCAGTGCGACGCGGGCCGGCGTCGCCGCGGGCGTCGCCTTCGTCGTCGGCACGGTGGCGAAGCTCGCGCTCGCCTCCGCGATGCTCGGCATCTTCGTCTTCGCGATGTTCGGCTGGGCGCAGTGATCCCGATGGCGCCTGCGGCGACCGACCGCGGAACGGGCAGCGAAGCCGGCCGCGCCATGGCGAGGCGCGCGCTGCTGGCGTTTCTGCTCGCGGTCGGCGCGGTCGCGGCGCTCGCGGCCGGGGCACGGCTCGTCTGCGCCGGCGACAACTGCCACGCGCCGGCCGTCGACACCGCCGGCCTCGCCGGGCTGTACGCGTGGGCCGATCGTCGGCTCGACCCGGCCGTCGCCGCGCTGACCTGGCTGGGCTCGATCGCGCTACTGCTGCCCCTTGCCGCGCTGCTCACGTGGCGCTGGCGGCGCTCCGTGCCGGGGCGCGTGCTTGCGTTCCTGCCGCTGGCGCTGCTAGGCGCCACGGCGCTCGCGCAGGTGGCCAAGTTCCTGGTCGCGCGGCCGCGCCCCGACCTCTTTCCCGCGCTGGTCACGATGCCGGCCGATGCGAGCTTTCCCAGCGCGCACGCGATGCAGGCGACCGCGTTCGCCCTCGCGTGGCTGCTGCGGCCCGGCGCGCGGCCCGGTCCGCTGGCCGCGGCCGGCGCCGGCCTGCTGGTGTTGGCGGTCGCGGGCTCGCGCGTCTACCTGCAGGTCCACTTCCCGACCGACGTGCTGTTCGGCATGACCGCGGCCGCGCTGTGGGTCGTCGCGCTGCGCTGCGCGCCGGTGTGGCCGGGGGCGTCGCGGTGAGGCACAAGTTCCTCGGCATCGGTGAGGCGGGCTACCACCCGCTGCGCAAGCTGCGCACCGTCTTCTCCGGGCTGCGCTACGCGGTGCTCTATGACTGGTCGGTCACCTACAAGATCGTGCTGTCGGCGGCGGTGCTGGCGGCGGCGTTCGCGCTTCGGGCCTGGGTCGACTTCCTGCTGATCCTGGTCGTCACCGCGTTCGTGCTGGTCGCCGAGATCTTCAACAGCGCGATCGAGGCGCTGTGCGACTTCGTGGAGACGAGGCACAACGAGAAGATCAAGGTGATCAAGGACATTGCCGCGGCGGCCGTCGGCATCGCGATCCTGGTCTGGATCGTCGTGCTGGGCGTCGAGCTCGGACGCTTCGTCGCCGCGGCCGCAGCGTAGGCAGCGCACCTGCGGAGGCGCGCCATGGACAAACCCCGCCGCTCGGATTAGATTGCCCCGACGTTCGCGCGACCGGCGCTGCAGGTTGCGGACGCTATGCACGCGCTGCACGGAGGGGGAGTGGAAGTTTCGTTCGCTCGCGAGGTCGGGATGCTGCGCCGCGGCGCGGGCGAATCCTTCCACGGCGAGGGCATCCTCGCGATCGCCAAGGCGCTGCTGCAATCCGGCGTCGCGTACGTCGGCGGCTACCAGGGCGCGCCGGTGTCGCACCTCATGGACGTGCTGGTCCAGGCGAAGGAGTACCTCGGGGAGCTCGGCGTGCACGTCGAGGCGTGCGCGAACGAGGCCTCGGCCGCCGCGATGCTCGGCGCATCGATCCACTATCCGCTGCGCGGCGCCGTCACTTGGAAGTCCATCGTGGGCACCAACGTCGCTGCCGACGCGCTCTCCAATCTCGCGTCGCCCGGGGTGACGGGCGGCGCGCTGATCGTCATCGGCGAGGACTACGGCGAGGGCGCGAGCGTGATCCAGGAGAGGACCACCGCGTTCGCGCTTAAATCGTCGCTGATCCTGCTCGACCCGCGCCCGGACCTCGGCCACATGGTGCGCATGGTCGAGGAGGGCTTCGCGCTGTCCGAGGCGGCGAACACGCCGGTGATGCTGCAGCTGCGCATCCGCGCCTGCCACGTCCGCGGCAGCTTCACCTGCAAGGACAACGTTGCGCCCGCGCTGTCGGCGCGGCACCTGGCCGACGCGCCCGCGGCGTTCGACTACACGCGGCTGTCGCACCCGCCGTCGACATTCCAGCACGAGAAGCGGAAGGGCGCGGAGCGCCTGCCGGCGGCGCGGCGCTACATCGTCGACCGCCGCCTGAACGAGGTGTTCGCCGGGCGGCGCGACGAGCTCGGTCTCGTCGTCCAGGGCGGCCTCTACAACTCGGTCGTCCGCGCGCTGCAGCAGCTGGGACTGGCCGACGCGTTCGGCGGCAGCGATCTGTCGATGCTCGTGCTGAACGTCACCTGTCCGCTGGCGCCGGAGGAGATCCGTGACTTCTGCGCCGGCAAGCGCGCGGTGCTGGTGGTCGAGGAGGGCCAGCCCGAGTTCATCGAGCAGGAGATCATGGCGATCCTGCGCCGCCTCGACGTCGATACGCCGGTCCACGGCAAGGATCTCCTCGCGATGGCCGGCGAGTACACGGTTGAGGTGATCGCGCGCGGACTCGTCGATTTCGTGTCGCGGCACGCGCGCGAGCTGCCGCTCGCGGCCGGTCGCGCGTGGCTCGCGGCGATCGCCGAACAGCGCGACGCGGTCGCAGCGCAGCTTGCGAAGCCGCTGCCGGCGCGCCCGCCCCAGTTCTGCATCGGCTGCCCGGAGCGGCCGGTGTTCGCCGCGCTGAAGCTGCTGCAGCAGGACATCGGGCGCATCCACATCGCTGCCGACATCGGCTGCCACTCGTTCGCGTCGTTCGAGCCGTTCTCGTCGGGGCACACGATCCTGGGCTACGGGATGAGCCTCGCGAGCCGCGCCGGCGTGTCGCCGGTGATGCGCCGCCGCACGCTCGCGATCATGGGCGACGGGGGGTTCTGGCACAACGGTCTGCTCTCGGGCGTGCAGTCGGCGCTGTTCAACGGCGACGACGCGGTGCTCGTCATCCTGAAGAACGGCTACACGTCGGCAACCGGGACGCAGGAGATCCTTTCGACACCGGATCACGAACACAAGGCGCATGCGTCGAACAAGCACGAGAGCCTCGTCCACACCAATGTGGCAATCGAGCGCACGCTGACCGGCATCGGCGTGCAATGGCTCCGCACCGTCGACAGCTATCGCGTCGAGACGATGCGCGCGACGCTCGAGGAGGCGTTCACGACGGATTTCGCCGGGCTCAAGGTGATCGTCGCCGAGGGCGAATGCCAGCTCGAGCGCCAGCGGCGTGTCAAGCCGTGGCTGGCCGGGCTCGTCACTGCCGGCAAGCGCACGGTGCGCGTGAAGTACGGCGTCGACGAGGACACCTGCTCGGGCGATCACTCGTGCATCCGGCTCTCCGGCTGTCCGACGCTGTCGGTGAAGCCGAGCCCCGATCCGCTGCGGGTCGACCCGGTCGCGACGGTGCTGGAGGGCTGCGTCGGCTGCGGCCTCTGCGGCGAGAACGCGCACGCGGCGACGCTGTGCCCGTCGTTCTACCGGGGCGAGGTGATCCGCAATCCGAACTGGCGGGATCGACTGGGCGCGCGCCTCCGGCAGTCGGTCCTTGCGCTGGTTCAGCCGGCGTAGCGGCGCGAGCCTGCGAGCATCGGCTCCACGACGTGGCGACACGACCGATCGCGATCCTGATCGCCGCGCTGGGCGGCGAGGGCGGCGGCGTGCTCGCCGAATGGCTCGTCACCGTGGCGACCGACGCCGGCCATCCCGTCCAGAGCACGTCGATTCCCGGCGTGGCGCAGCGCACGGGCGCGACGACCTATTACGTCGAGATCTGGCCCGAGCCGGTCGCCGCGCCCGACGGCCGGCAGCCCGTTTTGAGCCTGCTGCCGGTGCCCGGCTGCATCGACCTCGTCGTCGCGTCCGAATTGCTGGAGGCGGTGCGCACCGTGCAGAACGGCATGGTGAGCGCCGACCGGACGTTCCTGATCACGTCGGTCGCGCGCACGCTGACCACGATCGAGAAGATGCCGCCGGGCGACGGGCGCTGCGACTCGGGGCTCCTGCTCGACGTCGCGCGGCGACACAGTCGCAGGCTCGCCGCGTTCGACATGGACGCGGCCGCGCGCGCGGCGGGGACCGTCGTCAGCGCGGTCATGCTGGGCGCGATTGCGGCGAGCGACGCGCTGCCCTTCGGCCGCGACCGGTTCGAGGCGGTGATCCGCGCGTCGGGTCGCGGCGCCGACGCGAGCCTCGCCGGATTCCGGCGGGCGTGGGAGATCATGCAGCAGGCGGAGGGTGGCGCCGTCGCCGTGCCCGCAGCAAGTCCGGCTGAAGCCCGACCCACGGGAGCCGGACCCCATCCGGCTGAAGCCGGACCCACGGGCGCCGAACCGTCGCCGAAAGCCGCTTTCCCGGCGGAGGCGCAGGACTTCGTGCAGGCCGGCTTCGAGCGCGTCGTCCGCTTCCAGGACCGCGACTATGCCGATCTCTATCTGCAACGACTGGCCGCGGTGCTCGCCGCGGAGGAGCGCTCGGATCCGCAGCGGGCAAACGGGCATGCGCTGACCCGCGAGACCGCGCGCTTCCTCGCGCTGTGGATGGCGTTCGACGACATCGTGCGCGTCGCCGACCTCAAGTGCCGGGCGAGCCGCTTTGCGCGCGTGCGGCGCGAGGTGGGCGCCGACGAACGCGACGTCGTGCGCATCGTCGACTACTTCAGGCCGGGCGTGCCCGAGCTCTCGTCGCTGCTGCCGCCGCCGCTCGCCCGGTCGCTCGTCGCGTGGGACGCCCGGCGCAGGGCCGCAGGGAAGGGCTCGTGGTCGATGGCGCTCGCGCTCGCCACCGACAGCGTCCCGGGCTTTCTCGCGCTGCGCACGCTGGCGAGCCTCCGGTGGCTGCGGCGCCGCAGCGCCCGCTTCGCCGAGGAGCAGGCGCTGATCGAGCGCTGGCTCTCCGAAATCGTCGCGGCCGCTGCCCTGGATTGGCGGCTCGCCCACGAGATCGCGCTGTGCGGCCGGCTGATCAAGGGCTACGGCGCGACCAGCGAGCGCGGCAAGGAGAACCTGCTGCACATCCTCGATCACGTCGCCGGCAGCAAAGCGCAGGTCCCGGCGGCGCAGCGCGTGCAGGCGGTCCGCGACGCGCGCGAGGCGGCGCTGGCGGAAGAGGGCGGCCAGGCGCTCGACCAGGCGCTCGCGCGTCACGGCGCGCCGCCGCGTCCGGTGAAGCCACAGCCGATCCGCTGGATGCCGAAGCCGCGCGGTGCGCGTTCGTCGCCGTCGGGCCGCACCCCATGACGCTGCGCCACACGACGCGCTTCACCGTGGAATTCGGCGACTGCGATCCCGCGCAGATCGTCTTCTACCCGAACTTCCTCAAGTGGATCGACGCGGCGGCGCGCCATCTCTTCGTGGCGGCGGGCGTGCGGTCGTGGGCGGAGATGGAAGCCGCCTGCGGGATCATCGGCGCGCCGCTGGTTGAGGTGAACGCGCGCTTCGTGCGCCCCGCGACGTACGGCGACGAGATCACCGTCGAGTCGTGGGTCGACGAGTGGCGGGCGCGGAGCTTCGTCGTCCAGCACGTCGTGCGGCGCGGCGACGACGTGCTGGTCGAAGGGCGGGAAATCCGCGTCTTCGCCCGGCGCGATCCCGGCGACCCGAGGCGCATCGTCGTCGTCGCGCCGCCGGAGGACGTCCGCCGCCGGCTCGGCTGACGGTGCCGGTACGGGCCGCGCCGTGCGAGAATCCCCGTCCACGGGAGGGGATTGCGCGATGCACGACGCAGAGCCGGTCGAACAGGCACCGCAGGGTGACGGCTTCGGCGCGGCCGGTCGCTTTCTGCTGACGGTGACAAAGAACGTCGCGATCGCCGGCGGCCTCGTGTTCGTCGGGCTGGTCGCGATGTCGATCGTCTCGATCGTCGGCCGGAAGCTCTTCGCTTGGCCGGTCCCGGGCGACGTCGAGCTGCTGCAGATGTGCGCGGCGTTCGCGTCGTCGGCGTTCTTCGCCTACTGCCATATGGCGAACGGCGACGTCAAGGTCGACTTCTTCACGCACAACCTCGCGCCGCGCACCGTCGCACGGCTCGACGCGATCGGATCCCTGCTGGTCGGGGCGTTCGGCACCGTGCTCGCGTGGCGCACCGCCGTGGGCGCGCTCGCGGTGCACGAGGTGGGTGAGACGTCGGCCGTGCTGGCTATTCCGGTGTGGATCGCGCAGGCGCTGATGGTGCCCGGCTTCGCGCTGCTCGCCGCCGCCGGCTTCTACATGTGCGCGCACCGGTTGCACCTGTCGGGGCGCGTGCTGCGATGACCGGCATCGAGACCGGCTTCGCCATCTTCGGCGTCATGCTGGTGCTGATGGTCGGGCGCGTGCCGATCGGCATCGCGATGTTCATCGTCGGCTTCGGCGGATACCTCCATCTGACCGGCGGCAATGTCGCGGCGCTGCTCAACTCGCTCAAGAATCTCGCCTATGCGCGGCTGTCGAACTACGACCTCGTCGTGATCCCGCTGTTCCTGCTGATGGGGCAGTTCGCCACGCACGGCGGGCTCTCGAAGGCGCTGTTCCGCTTCGTCGGCGCGTTCATCGGCCACCGCAAGGGCGGCATCGCGATGGCGGCGATCGGCGCCTGCGCCGGGTTCGGCGCGATCTGCGGGTCGTCGGTGGCGACCGCCGCGACCATGGGGCAGGTGGCGCTGCCCGAGCTGCGCCGGTTCGGCTATTCCGGGTCCCTCGCCACCGGCACACTGGCGGCGGGTGGCACGCTGGGGATCATGATTCCGCCGTCGGTGCCGCTCGTCATCTACGCGATCCTCACGCAGGAGTCGATCGGCAAGCTGTTCATGGCCGCCGTCGTGCCCGGCGTCATCGCGATGCTCGGCTACATGCTCGTGGTGAAGATCATCGTCACGCTGAAGCCGGGCGCGGGGCCGGCCGGGCCGCGCGTCGGCTGGCCGGAACGCCTGCGCTGCCTGCTGCAGGTGCTGCCGGTGCTGCTGGTGTTCCTCGTCGTGATCGTCGGCATCTACGGCGGCTGGGCCAATCCGACCGAGGCGGCGGCGATCGGCGCCGCCGCGTGCGGCGCGATAGCGATCATCGGCGGCGGGATGCGCGGGAAGGGGCTGATCGACAGCGCGCTCGGCACCGCGCAGGCCACGGCGATGATCTACCTCGTGCTGCTGGGCGCGGACATGATGAACACTACACTGGCCATCTCCCAGATGCCGGCCGAGCTCGCGAACTGGGTCAAGGCGAGCGGGCTGTCCCCGCTCCTCGTGATGGCGATGATCCTGCTGATCTACATCTTCCTCGGCTGCGTGATGGACGCGCTGGCGATGATCCTGCTCACGATCCCGATCTTCTACCCGATGGTGATGGCACTCGACTTCTGGGGCATGTCGGCGTCCGACAAGTCGATCTGGTTCGGGATCCTGGCGCTTATGGTGGTCGAGATCGGCCTGGTGCACCCGCCGGTCGGGTTGAACGTCTATATCATCAACCGCCTGGCGAAGGACGTGCCGCTGACCGAGACCTTCAAGGGCGTGATCCCGTTCCTCGTGTCGGACGCGATCCGCACGACGTTGCTGCTGTTCTTTCCGGTCATTTCGCTGTACCTGGTCCACGCGTTCAAGCAGTAACCCCATCAAAGGAGGAGACACCGTGAAGTCATCGAGGCTTGTACAAAGGTTGGGCGCGGTCGCGGCAGCCGCGGCATTGGGTTCCGGCGCCGTTCTTGCCCAGGAGGTCGTGCTCAAGGTCGAGCACTTTCTCGGGCCGCAGTCGACGGCGCAGCAGCAGCTGCTGGGCCCGTGGTGCGAGAAGATCGGCAAGGAGTCGGGCGGCAAGCTCAAGTGCCAGATCTATCCCGCGATGCAGCTTGGCGGCACGCCGCCGCAACTGTTCGACCACGCGAAGGACGGCGTCGCCGATATCATCTGGACGGTGCCGACGTACCAGGCCGGGCGTTTCAGCAAGTCGGAGGTGTTCGAGCTGCCGTTCATGACCAGGAGCGCCGAAACCGGCAGCCCGGCGCTGTGGGATTACATCCAGAAGAACTCGCTCGACGAGTTCAAGGGCACGAAGCTGATCCTCGCGCACGTGCACGACGGCAACGTCCTGCACTTCGCGAGCAAGGACGTGAAGACGCTGGAGGACCTGAAGGGCCTCAAGGTGCGGGCGCCGACGCGGATTGGCACCAAGACGCTGACGGCGCTGGGCGCGGCCCCCGTGCAGATGCCCGCGCCGGCCGTGCCCGAGGCGCTGGCCAAGGGCGTCGTCGACGGGGTGTCGTTCCCGTGGGAGGTCGTGCCCGGGCTGAAGATCCAGGAGATCGCGAAGACGCACACGGAGACGCCACCGGCGCAGCCCTATCCGTCGAACACGATCTTCGTCGTGGCGATGAACCAGGCGAAGTACGACAGCCTGCCGCCGGATCTCAAGAAGGTGATCGACGCCAACAGCGGCCTCGAAATGTCGAAATGGGCCGGCAGGGTCTGGGACTCGACGGTTGTGCCGGCGCGCAAGCTCGCCGTCGAGCGCAAGAACTCGATCAACGTGCTCACGATGGCCGAGTTCGAGCGCTGGAGGAAAGCGACCGACGGCGTGGAGAAGGACTGGTTCACGGAGGTCGCGGCGAAGGGCGGCAACGGACCGGCGCTGCTGGAGGATGCGAAGGCGCTGCTCAAGAAGTACGGCGGCTGACAAGCCCGACCGGCGAGGACGACGGCGGCCCGCCG
>Ga0209253_10002956_pt1 | contig 15014 bp, 15 predicted proteins | sample FrelakmetBRP12BR_FD_187145 | JGI IMG/M metagenome (GOLD analysis project Ga0209253, IMG submission 187145) | Freshwater lake sediment microbial communities from the University of Notre Dame, USA, for methane emissions studies - BRP12 BR (SPAdes)... | ecosystem: Environmental > Aquatic >...
AAGCAGTGAATATATCTCCACTCCAGGCGCCACAAGTTCAAGCCAATCGCCGTAGTTTGAGAAGCTCGCACGTAGGTCGAGCTGATCAGTGGCCCCCACAGCAATGACTTCATCATATGCGGCAGGATAATTCTTGAGGTCTCGCCCTTCATTTCCAGCAGCTGCGACTAACAGCACGCCGTGATCATAAGCATATCTCACAGCGTACTGAAGCGTCTCAGACACCGTGTAGCCGCCTAGACTCATGCTGACTATTTTTGCGCCCTTGTTAGTGGCGTGAATTATCCCGTTGGCAGCCCACGCATCGTAGCCCACACCGTTTTGATCCAGAACCTTTTCTGCCATAATGCGCACCTGTGCAACGCCGGCTATTCCAACACTATTATTTGTTTTAGCAGCCAGAATACCCGCACAATGCGTTCCGTGCCCATAGTCATCCATCGGATAGTTGTCGCCGTTAACCCAGTCATATCCAAGCGCAACGTAGTTTGGAGCTAAATCTGGATGAGTATAGTCAACACCGCTGTCCAGTATCGCAACCAAGACATCTGAAGAACCAAGCGTATCGTTCCAAACGTAGTCTGCCTGTATTTTTCTTGGACCCCACTGAAGAGACCAGTTACTGTCGTTGGGCGTTAGGAAAGCAGTCAGCCTCGCATTTGGCTCAACATATCTCACCCAAGAATTTGCACCTAGCATCGAGGCAAAAAAACAAGCATCTTCGATGGGAACCTCAACAACCATTGCAGAACAATGATCACCCGCGCGGATCGTTGTTTTCACTGTTCCGCCTTCTCTTGCGACGATGTCTCCGATCTTCAAGATCTCTGGATATTGCTCCTTGAGGCCAATGATTAACTCAGCGCGTTCACCTATGCATCGGGCTGATCGGCGCAGATTATCAGGACAGAGTGACTCCTGCCTATCCTCGTAATATCGCCCTATCTGATCACTATTCGTCGAGGCAAAGTGCTCTCTCAACGCTGCTTCTGCACTGTCTTTGCTGCTGGCTGGGAAAACTGTGTTTAACTCTACATTAACGCGCGGCGTCGCTGGCTTAGCTTCTATGAGAGAGCCTAGAAAGAACGGAACAAGCAGAATCAGGAGTAGTAGGAAAACAGCCTTTTCCATCGCCTCCCCCCTTCCTAATACAATATTGCCTCGTGTTGAATTAAAAGGTTCTTGGATCGGAAAACGAACAAGATGCAACCGTCATGCAATAGAAGAGCAGTGGGCCACGGAGGTTCGACGGCCAGACTCCGCAGGCCCCGCAAGCCCTACACTATTACCCGCACCCCCTTGAGCGCTGAACGTCCAGACTTAGGTTGCTCCCTCCCGGGCCTAGCCGAGTTCACCTGGTAAACGCCGAAGACGGCTCCCCTACGGAAGCTGCTCAACGTCCGCCAGCCCCAAAGGACGGATATTCATCGTTTCGGAAATACGGAAACCAACGACCTTAACCGCCTCACCCTCCGCTGTCAGCCCGTCCTATAGAGGGTTTACGGTGCAGGGGACCCCTACCCCCCCGCCTAAGACCCACCGCAAGCAAGCAGTAAACGCCAAACACTATAAAACTTTATCCTCTAGCTTCGTTTTCCATAGAGAATGAGGACGCAGACTCCCAGTAACATGATTGTTCCAGCGATCAGTTGTATGAAGGTAAATGCTTCTCTCAGTATGATAAAAGCAAGAATAGCCCCAAAAAGTGAAGACATGGAATAGATCACTCCCGTTCGCATTGAACCTATTTTTCTGAGCGCAAAAAGAAAAAACAGAATTGAAAATGCGATACTGTACGCTCCAACAGACAACAGATAGGGGATTGAAATTAAGGGAATGCTGAAGTTGATGCCAAATGAGATAGCTAGCATTAGCAAAGCTGAACCGCCAATGAAGCATTTCAAACCAGTCACCATGATAATGTCTCGTTTCTTACTCAGGAATTTGCTCAAGTTGTTGTCTATTCCCCAAAACAAACAAGCACCAATTATCAATAGGTTGCCAGCAATGTTTTCTGTTAGGGAAAGTTTCTGGAATTCTCCGTTTGTGGTTACGAACACGACGCCGATTAGCAACATAATAATACCTAAATACTCTTTTTTGGCTCCCCGTTCGCTGAGAAACACAAACGCTATCAAAGCTGTAAACAATGATTCTGCGTTAAGAAGCAAAGATGTGTTGATTGCCGTAGTCTGGTTCAGACCATTCAAGAGTAGCACAGGTGCGATTATTGAGCCAGAGAGAATGATGAAAGCAAGAATCCTAAAGTCCTTCGTTGTTATCTTAGCTTCGGCTTCGGGGCTTTCAAATAATGAGAGAATCTTCTTGGAGAATGGAGAAAAGTGAATTCCAAATAGGAAAACTCCGCCAATGAGGTAAACCATCCCAGCTATTACAGTAGGATGAACATCTTCCAACGCAATTTTATTCAGAGCCGAACTTATTCCAAACAAGAGTGCAGAAGCAACAGCACTCACGTAACCCCAATGATGAGTCAAACAACGCCACACACGCTAATCCATGCCCAATTAAAGTAGTCTACTTTAGTTCAGCTATAACCTTTCCGCAAAACCAAAAACTGGCTTAAAACATCATAGAGCATAAAAAGATGCTTTCTGCTTTGGTAGCGAGTCTATGTTTAGGTTTATATGACTAGGTCTATCACAACAGATTACACACGGTGCTCGGCAAAATTGAAAGAAAATATTGCAAAAGTCAAACTAGACCCCGAAACTGGACAGATTCTCGATATTCATCTATTTGAGAAAAGTCTTCGATTTAGATGCAGAAGATGTGCCATCTACTGTTGCAAGCTAGGTGGACCCTGCTTGGTCAAAGAAGATATAGAACAAATAGAATCTGCCGGACACAAAACAAGCGAATTCATTGAAGATTCAAAAAGAAAATATGGGAACCACTCTCTCTTGACAAGTGCAATGAAAAACAGAAAAGATGGCTCATGCATCTTCCTTAGAACAGACGAAAAAAGGAACGTTTGCGAATGTTCAATCTATGAGATTAGACCCATACTTTGTAGGCTCTTTCCCTTTGAAATCAAGAGAATTGACATTGGCTCTTTTTTGTTGAAAATTCTTCCTTGCAATGGCTTGAACGATGCAGATGGAGAACTAGTGAATAAGAGATTCGTTGTTAAGCACTTGTTTGAAAACAATTATGAACACCTACTCAGGTTCATAGAACTGATTCAGCCATAACTTTTCCGTATAGTCCTTCTCCTTTAGGGGAAGGTGACACGGAGTGTCGGATAGGGGATATAACTTGTGTGTTTTAGCACTTGCCTATAGACTATAGCCTATGCCCATCATTTTCGTAATGCCTTTCACCCGTGGATGAGATTGGATTGACACACACAAGATAAAACTTTACCCCAAACCAAACGACGTTGCGGAAACGTTATAGGCTGAACCGAAAGAACTAATCAGAATTGAGAAGACATAAAGAAGTCAGATAAGAATGGTAGAATATGTTAAGGGAAGTGAAACTGACACGTGGCATTGGTGTAAGAATTGCACACAATACCCCATGTATATCCACCAAAGAAGCTCTGATAGACCGCATTCTAACCTCTGTGACCAATGCAAAGCAAAAGAAGACAACAAAGATTGCACAACATAAAGACCTAACTTCCCGCAATCGCTTAGAAGACTAGGTTTTTCTAAGGTCACACCTTGTCTAGACGGGGAGCGTGGCATGGCGCGCAGCAAACCACGGAATGAGCAAACGCTTTATGTTGTGGAGAATTCATAACCGAACAACTGTTAAATGCTAGACTCAGATTATCAGAATTGAAGGTAGGTTCAACAGTGGCTACTAACGAAGAGAAACGAGACAAACACTTCCCCCTTCTTGCGCATGATAACTGGTTCAGAAGGCTGTTTAGTAGCCCAGAAAAGTATTGTCCCTACGTCACAAATGGTCAGGTAGTTGCTGACCTTGGTTGTGGACCTGGCTACTATACAATAGCTTTGGCTGAATCTGCTGGTCCTGAAGGAAAGGTCTACGCAGTTGATTCAGACGAAAAGGCTATCCGAGCATTGGAAAAAAAGGCGGATAAACTTGGTTATCACAACATTGAAGCGCACGCTTCGTCTGCCTCCGACCTGAGTTTCACAAGAGACAGGTCAGTTGACTTCGTTCTTGCCAATGGATTATTGTGTTCGATGGCACCGAGATACCACGAGTCAGCTGTGAACGAAATGAGGCGCATCCTCAAGCCAAAAGGACTAGCATACATTAGCGTCGCCAGAGGCTTCTTCAGTTACGTGAGCCAAGCAGAATGGGAGAAAATACTTGAAGGGTTCAAAGTCGAGCGAAAAGGTGACGGTCTCCTCGCGATCGGAGATAGATGGGCAGTGGTGTCCACAAAGCAATTCTGAACATCCACTCAAGTTGATACAACTATTCATAATTTTTTGCTTCGCTAGAAAGCGCAGATAGACTAGCGCCTAAAATACCTTTTTCTATCCATCATGCCGCACACTGGGCTAGCCTATCAGAACATCCACGAGCAGAGCGAATATTATTCCAAGTAAGAGACTTACAGAAACAGTGTGTTTGAAACCGTACTCATGCGCTACCGGTATCAATTCGTCTGCCGTTATGTAAGTCATTACGCCAGCTGCAAAGACGAGAGAATACCCTATCACAGTTCTCGTGCCAACGAAGGAGAGGGCGATGGCTCCAAGTAGAGCCGCAAGAGGTTCAGCCAAGCCTGAGAGAAAAGTAATGGTCGCAATTTTAGAAGGCTTGGTGCCTGCTCTGGTGAAAGGAATGGCCGTTGCGACGCCTTCAGGTATGTTGTGGAGCATAATGGCAATGGCAATTATTAGACCCAGGCTTGGTGTGTAGGCATAGCCTGCAGCAACAACAAATCCCTCAGGCAAGTTGTGCAATGTTATGCCTAAGGCAATAAGAATGCCTGTTCTTTCCATTCTCGCCTCTTTACTGTTCTTCGTTCCAGTCGTCAGTTCAATATGAGGGATCGTTAGATCCAGCGCGATCATTATGAGAGCGCCAAGTGAAAACACAACTATCAATTCAGCATGTGTAATGAATTTCTCAGCTTCAAGAAAAAGGTTGTTAAATGCGACCATGAGCATCACGCCAGACGCAAACCCCATAGAGAAACTCACAACTCTGTCGCTGACTCTTCTAAGCAAGAGGACAATCATGCCGCCGATTCCAGTGGCCAGTCCTGCGATCAAACTTAGAAGGAACGGTTCAAGTACTGACCACATGGCTGTAACACTTGCCCCACGTCAAGTACACTCTGGCTTTCTTAACACTTTCCGCTAGGTAGGTGCTGTCGCGATTCCTCGCGCGCGCTTTTTCTCGGTTTGTGTCTAGCATTGATATTAGTCATTGACGAAGCTCGCCACAAGAGCATACAAAACTGAATTTCAAGAGCCGGCCAGTCATGAAAATGGGGAATAGCCCGGATTGTTAGGAAGCGCTACGTTGTGCTCTAAATCAGACTGCGTCCCTAGCGCGGACTAGTACCGTTGGAAAACGCTGGCGGGTTCTTCCTTCTTCCTTCCTTGCCAGCTGTCTCCTCGTCGTGCCCATGCTTGTTTCTGGTTAAAACTGGATTCCCCTGCGGAACTCTCTGCCCGCTTTGACATGTGTTTCGCAAAGCAGGTTTTACAGTAAACTGGCTTGCCTACCACAGGTTTGAAGGGCACCGTGGCAGTCTGTCCGCAGTCAGTACATTTGATCTCGAACATTCTTTCATGCGACGTATACAATCACCTCTATTAGCCTAGAGCAATAATTGAAAAAAGTAAATTTTCCAATCATCACTCGTTACGAAGCTCGCGGCAGACTTAAACGTTTCCATTGGACAAACATGCTTTTCGTGGTGCAGAGCCTGCAGTTAACACATGCCAAGAAATAGAGTAAGTTTAGTTGACAGAGATGCTCCGGAACCTAGGATATGCGCCAAAGGCAGACTTGCCATGCAAGAATGTGAAGAAGGATCGTTTTGCGAGCAAACCCTTTTACTCTCCAACTTGAAGGTTGTCTGTGGTTAAGGTGATGCTTGAATTGGTCAAGTGGGAGTATAAGGTGATCCCGATAAAAACGCAGATTCATTCAGACCATTTCCAAATCGACAGAAAGCCAGTTATGGACGATGTCCAAAATGACCTGAACGAACTGGGCAACGAAGGATGGGAGCTCGCCACCATCCAAGACATCCGCCTGCCAGACGGCAGAATGTTCACTGTCGCCTATCTCAAAAGACAAAAACGTTGACCGCTAACCCCAGAGCTCTTTTAGCGCACGCTGAAATATGAGAAAACCAGTTTGGGATGGTTATCCTCGTGTTTCCTGCGATGTATGAGAACTCTGGTTTTAGGAGAAAAATCGCCAGCGCGACAGTAAGCCCTAAAAGCTAACCACCTGAAAACACTACGCAAAGGAGTGCTCATTCTTGAAAACAATCGGGATAGTCACAAGTGGCGGAGATGCACCGGGCATGAATGCAGCCATTCGCGCGGTCACGCGTCTTGCGCATTCGAAAGGTTTTCAGGTTTACGGTTTTGAGAAGGGCTGGGAAGGGCTGTTAACTAACACTTACAGAGTGTTGACGCCACGTTCGGTCGGCGGCATAATCCAGCTCGGCGGCACAATACTGCGGACTTCACGCTGTCTCGAGTTTGCGAAGAAAGAAGGCAAAAAGAAGGCAGCCAAAGCCCTAGCCAAGGACAAGATCGAAGGACTGGTCGTAGTTGGCGGCAACGGTTCGATGAAAGGAGCCTACGAACTGAGCAAGGAAGCAAGCACGCTAATGGTCGGAGTACCTGCTACCATCGATAACGATGTTTACGGCACGGATGAAACCATAGGCTTCGACACTGCAGCCAACACCGCTGTCGCAGAAATCGACAAAATCCGTGACACCGCCATCTCGCACGAACGAATCTTCATCGTCGAAGTAATGGGCCGAACAAGAGGCTTCCTAGCATCAACCGTAGGCTTAACCGTGGGCGCCGAAATCATCCTCATCCCAGAAGTTCCCTGCAACAAACAAGCCATCATCAAAACCTTGAAAGAAAGTGCCAAGAAAGGCAAAAAGTCAAGCATCATCGTGGCCGCGGAGGGCATAGGCGACACCCGAAAACTGGCAAAAGAACTTGAAGAGAAAACAGGCTCCGAGGTGCGGCTTAGCATTCTCGGCTATGCCCAGCGAGGCGGAAGCCCAACCGCGAGAAGCCGACTATTGGCAAATCTCTTCGCAAACCACGCCGTACAACTGCTGGCAAGAGGACAAGGAAACCGAATCGTCGGGCTGCGGAACGGCAAGATTACAAGCATCGAACTTGAGAAATCATGCGCACAGGAAAAACCCTTAGACCTGAACCTCTTGAAGCTGGCAAACGTGCTCGCGACGTAGCCTATTCTTTCTTTTTGACTGAAGCCGCCCTTTCATGTGGCTCTCTGATCCGTAAGGCAAAGATGAAACACGCGATCGGCAACACCCAACCTAGAAACAGGGGAATCACAAAAGCCTCATGCGTAAAAGGCATAAACATCATGATGCTCTGCGGACCAACATAAAAGTTTGGAGCCATGATGAGTAAGCCGCCCAGTACAATGTTCTTTTTCATAAAGACCAGCAGGCTGCCGAGTATGATCAGCAAGCCTGCAAGCATGTAAATGTACGGTTGCCAGAAGGCCAAAAAGGCGTACGTAGATGAAGAAGACATGTAGAAAATTACTCCAGTGCCAAAAGCGGCCAACCCAAACAACAAGCTTACAACAGAACTTGTCAGCCAATACATCTTCTTTGTGAAAACCTTCTCCCTGAGAACCCCAATAGTCTGTATCAGTTTACTCAACCTAAGACCTCCTTGCGATTTTGCATAACAGCGAAAGTGCAGTTCCTCCCTCGAAGATTGCTCTCATCAGGCTCACGCTCTCTTTCAATTCGCTAGTTTTCTTGCTTTCGCGACTTGCATGTCTCTTCCATTCTGGTTGTCACCCGAAGAACACGCTGGCGATGTCATAAAGCTCAAGATCAACCGTCTTCCGTTTGCCAATGACGTTCTTCAAAGCGACCGAAACGATTCTGTTGCCTTTAATCGCGGACATGTAACCAAACTTTTTCTCGTGAATCAAATCAATCGCGCCTATTCCAAGACGCGTCGCCAATATCCTGTCAAAAGCCGTTGGTGAACCTCCGCGCTGCAGATGACCCAGCACAACTACCCGCGTTTCTATGCCCATTGTCCTCTCAATCTCCTTGCCAAGATAGTAACCTACGCCGCCTAGCCTCACATGTCCAAATTCGTCAACACTTTCGCTGTATATTACCTCTTGCTTTCCCTTCGGTTTAGCACCCTCAGCGATTACAATGATACTGAATTTTCTGCCTCGCTTCTGCCTGCGCTTGATATAGCCGCAGACTTCCTTTATGTCGAACGGTTTTTCAGGGATCAGAATCAGGTCTGCACCGCCTGCAAGTCCGGCTTCCAAAGCTATCCAACCCGTGTATCTGCCCATGACCTCGAGAATCATAACACGATGATGCGTCTCAGCAGTTGAATGGATTCTGTCCAGAGCTTCTGTGGCTATGACGACAGCCGTCATGAAGCCAAACGTGTAATCCGTCCCAACCAGGTCATTGTCAATTGTCTTTGGCACTCCAACACATTTCAGCCCGTACTCCGCCATCTTGTAAGCAATGCTCAACGTGTCATCTCCACCGATGGCAACAATAGCATCTATGCCCATCTTCTTCGCGTTTTTCGCAATCGTCTCAGGGCCTTTGTCACGTTTGAACGGGTTGGTTCTCGAAGTGCCGAGAATTGAGCCGCCTCGAGGCAAAATGCCAGAAACAGCAGACATGTCAAGCGTCACAAAATCATTCGAAAGAAGGCCCTGCCAGCCATCTTTTATACCGATCATCTCGTAGCCGTAATCCTGAATTCCCTTCCTCACAACCGCGCGAATTACTGCGTTAATTCCCGGAGCGTCTCCGCCTCCGCTTAAAACTCCAACCTTCAAAAGAACACCACCAGACTAGGCCTTTCCAGAACTCCCGAACAGGCGCATCTTGCCCCTGACAACTTCCTTCATCGCGTCCTTCGCTGGACCCAAAATCTTGCGCGGATCAAACTCCTTCGGCGAATTTGTCAAGACCTCTCGCACTGTCGCCGTGAAAGCCAACCGCAAATCAGTGTCAATATTGATCTTCGCAATTCCGAGCGAAATCGCGTTCTTAATATGCTCTTCGGGAATTCCTTTGGCTCCGCCCAGTTCGGCACCGTATTTGCTGGCTTTTTCAACAATCCACGCAGGAACGCTTGACGCGCCGTGCAGAACGAGCGGTATGCTGACTTCTTTCCTTATCTGCTTCAGTCTGTCAAAATCCAGCTTTGGTTCGGACTTGAACTTGTACGCGCCATGCGAAGTGCCAACCGCAACCGCCAGCGCATCCACACCCGTGCGCTCAACAAACTCCTTCGCCACCTTCGGATCAGTCAGAATAGCGTCTTTCTCCTCAACCGTCTTCTCCTCGACGCCAGCTAAACGCCCAAGCTCAGCTTCAACCGAAACTCTCTTCGAACGAGCAACATCAACAACTCGTTTAGTCATAGCAATGTTTTCGTCAAACTTCAAATGCGAACCGTCAATCATGACCGAGGTAAAACCAGCCTCGACGCATTTGGAAGCCGTTTCAAAATCTTCGCCATGATCAAGATGCAGAGACATAGGAACCAGAGTGTTCTCTGCTGCTGTTCTCGCAATTTGCGACAGGTAAGACAAACCACCGTACTTGATGGCGCTGGGCGTGACCGCTATTATAGCCGGGGATTTCTCTTCAGTCGCTGCTTCCGAAATGGCTAGCACGGTTTCGAGGTTGTTTATGTTGAAGGCACCCACGGCGTAGGCTTTGCGCGTGGCAGGAACTAGGAGATCCTTGTTTGTTACAAGCATGATTTTCACTCGGGTTTCATATCTGAATAGAATTAGTATAAATGATTTGCATGTTGCTGGAGACCTCTGACGCCAAGAACAAACCTGTCTTTCATTCATGCGCCAAGTCCAAGGAGGCAAAGGTGCAAAGCTTCTTAGGAAAAGCGCACGAAATCATTAAAAGCACGTTCTACAAATCCAATTGAAGGATTCTCATGATAAATAATAAGAAATATCTGTTCAGCTCGGAGTCCGTGGCAGAAGGTCACCCAGACAAAGTCGCAGACCAAATCTCAGACGCCGTGCTGGATGACGTTTTGAGTAAAGATCCTAAGGCAAGAGTCGACTGCGAAACACTGGTGATGCAAGGAAACGTGATAGTCACCGGCCAAATCACAACCTCTTGCTACGTTGAGATCCCCAGCGTCGTCAGAAAAACGTTGAAGGAAATAGGGTTAGATAATGCCAAGGATGGAATGGACTGGGCAACATGCGGCGTGCTGGTTTCGATAACGGAACAGTCCCCCGACATAGCAATAGGAGTAAATGAAACCGAAACTCATGAACAAGGCGCAGGAGATCAAGGAATGGTGTTCGGCTACGCAACAAACGAGACCAAGGAATTGATGCCTCTACCGATAATGCTTGCACACAAGCTTGTAAGAAGACTCTCTGAATGTAGGAAGAACAAAATTCTGCCATATCTGAGACCAGACGGTAAATCGCAGGTCACCGTTGAATACGTTGATGGAAAGCCAAAAAGAGTGACCGCTGTCGTGATGGCCGCTCAACACGTAGAGAATGTTGAAACGGAAAGAATTAGGGAAGACATCAAAGCGCAGGTGATAAGAAAAGTTATCCCTCCGAACATGCTAGACAGCGAAACAAAATACTATATCAATGGAACAGGAAGATTCGTGGTCGGAGGAACTCTGGCAGATTCAGGTCTAACAGGAAGAAAAATCATCGTCGACACCTACGGAGGCGTCGGGAGCCACGGCGGAGGATGCTTTTCCGGGAAGGACCCGTCGAAAGTTGACAGATCCGGCTGTTATATGGCAAGGTATATTGCAAAGAATATCGTTGCTGCCGGCTTGGCAGACCAATGCGAGGTCCAAATATCATATGCAATCGGCATAGCACAACCAGTTTCGGTAATGGTAAACACGTTTGGCACAGGAAAAATGCCAGATGAGAGAACTCTTGAACTAGTGAAAAAGCACTTTGACATGAGACCTAAAGCAATCATAGATCATTTGAATTTGCTTAGGCCAATATACAGAAAAACGGCCATTTTTGGACATTTTGGAAGAGACGATCTGGACTTAACTTGGGAAAGGACTGACAAAGCCGAGATTCTCAAGAAAGCATTGGAATCTGGTTAACTTCTGATTCTGCCGGAAACTGTCTGTTGGTGTGCTTGTTTTTAGTGTCGCTTTGACATGAGAATGAACACTGCCACGCCTGCGACGCATACGACCATGATGACTAGCGTCATGAACAGCATCTGCGGCATTCCAAAAACATAATGCTGAACCTCGTAATTCAGGCTGACAAGCTTGTCCTCAGAAGACCCAGCGTTAGAAAACCGCAAAACATACGCCCCTTCATCACTGCTCGTAAACCGGTAGTTCATGTCACCAACCGTACCGAAGTCTATCACTGTTCCATTTGGACAAGCCATCTGAAACTCCAACGTGTTACCAGACTGCCCGCCAACTACGGTGAACCCGATCAAAACGCGATCCTCAACCACAAGATTCAATGTTCTAGTAGCCTCTTCACGAGCGGCCACAGTGATGCTCATGGCAGTTGCGCCAGCAACTTGAACAAGAATGGTGAACATGGCTACAGCGAAGAGACAGGCTACACGCTTTCTCATGAATCTGACCATCGAACCTAATCTGACTGACAGATGAATAATTCTTATGAATCGAAGATATTGATTTGAAAAATTAATAAGGCTCCAAAAACTGTCTTTCATTCAAGTGAATTATTCTTGACCTGCTATTTCAGACACCTTAAAGAGATCTTCCAAAAGGCCGGAATTGAAGTCACGCGCGAAAATAAACAAGAAGTTGACAAGCTGATTCACCAAATCGTCAAAACCGAGCACAAGAACTGCCCAGAAACTTGGAAAGAAGTGAAAAAGCACATAACAGAAGACGAAGCAGGCTTCGCTGCAAAACTGCAAGAAGCATGGAAAAAACGATCATAACGCCGTTTAAAGAAGATGGAACATTGCGGCAGATGGCTCAGCAGTTTACTTCTTCGGCTTTGGCTTCGCCTTTGCTTTAGCTTCAGGCACCGTCTTCTCAACAGGCTTCATCGGAGTGTCACAGCAAATCAAATCGCATGAAGCGCAACTGCAAGCATCATCAACAACCACAACCATACCACATTCTTCACACTTGTACTTATCACCCTTTTTCGCCACTCAGTCTGCACCTCCAAAAACTTTTGTAATAAGAAAGTAGCTGTTCTGTAAATAAAAAACTATTCAAAAACCACGCGAACAGCAGACAGAGCGTCTTCAAAGCAACCTTCAAAAAGCCAAACAGAAAGCTATTCGGTTCTCACCTTTGTTTTCATCAACTGCACTTTTTGACGGTGGCTGAGCCTTTTAATTCCGCGCTCCCTTTTCATGGCTTCAGCCCGCGAGGAAAACTCTTCAACGTGAACTAACTTCTTGGGCTTGTGAATCTTGGTGTATCTGGCGCCGTTACCGTTCACGTGAAGCCTAAAGCGAGAATCCACGTTCTTTGTGTAGCCCGTGTAGAAACTACCGCCTCTGCACAGGAGGACATAGACGTAATACGGCATCGACGTCCGCGCTCCAAAGCAGAATCAATATTGTGCACTTAATCTAGATATAATTAGCCATTCAGACTCGTCGCTTCAAGATCTGAAGAAAGAGAAAAAAGAATGAAAGTGCCTTTTGGCCTACTCGTAGCGCACAAGATACAGAGGTTTACTTGCTTCCCGTTTTCTTTCTTCCCGAGAGACATTATCAAGCGAGATTATGATTTTACTTGGATTGGCTATTGCTGGTTTAGAAGACACGAGAACGTTGCTGTTTGCCTTCAGTTTCCACACCACAATCTATGCTCTTCAACCGCAGATATTTGACTTTTGAATTCAAAGTAAATACTCCCAAACTGAATCCAAAATTCAGAAGAACGCCCACACACAGAGAGGGAAAGTCTAAAAAACCGCGTTTGCTCACACTGAGTGCGTGGAAGGCTGAGCCAACATTGGCAACGATAATCGAGTGGACCGCGATTCTTTCCGCGATGGCAGCGATTCTGCTCACGATCTTCGGATTAGACCAGCTCATGCACATGGAGAAACATAGAAACGTGGAAATCTCGATGAAACTGTTCGAATGGAGCGAAAACGAAAGGTTACGCAAGGCTTTGAAGTGGGTTGAGAAAGAATTTCAATTTGAAGATTACGAAAAATACACGGCTCAGGAAGAGGCAAACGAGGAAGTGAGCGACTACCCATACACGGTCACCGCCTTCTTCGAGCAAGTAGGCTTCCTAGTTGAGAAAAAGTTCGTAGATCTAGACGTCATAGACGACCGGCTGGGACCGTACATTGTTTCAAACTGGAAGAAACTGGAACCATGGATAACGGCAATGCGAAAGGAGCGGTACGACGGAACCTTCGGCGAACATTTCCAAAAACTTTACGGAAAAACTGCGTCATACATGAAAAAACGCTGAACCCAACAATCCCATATTACACGATAGCTTAAAATTCACAAAAGGCAAATCTAGGTTGGGTTCTCGCGATGAAAATTCTGATAATTTGCGGTAGCCAAAGAGAGGCGTCGCTGACGAAACAGCTCACCGACATAGCTTACGAGCATGCGAAGAAAAACTATGGCGACGTAGAGTACTTGGATTTGAGGAAAACAAAGGTGAACCGTTTCGAAGGCTTTGAAGCAGAGTACGACGAAACCACAGACAAAACCGTGAAACTCGTTGAAGATTCAGACATATTGGTCATAGGCTGCCCAGTGTACGATGGCTTGCTTTCTTCTGGCGTGAAGAATCTGTTCGAATTTGTGGACTACAAGGCGATGGAGGGAAAAATAGCAGGCTACATTCTGAAAGCCAATGGCCACATTAGTTTCCTGCAGGTCCAGGGTCAGCTGGTTGCGTTGATGAACTATTTCAGAGTGGTTTCGAACCCGCGAGCGGTTTTCGTGACTGACGACGAGTTTGAGGAGGACAAGCTGAAGGATGAGACTGTTGAGAAAAGGATAAAACGGCTTGTTGGTGACACGGTCAACATGAAGCGCACATGAGAATCCGAATGCCTATTCGGTGGAGCTTCTTGCGCAAGCGTTATCTAGTTTCCTTGCTGGCTATCTACTAGAGGGATAAGGCTGATGAGGAAATTAGTTGCTTGTTTACTGTTGACTCTTCTTTCACTAAGCATGTTCCCAGCATTTTTTAATATTCAACCGGTTGATGCGTGGACGGGCACAGTCCACATAAAGCCTGACGGATCCGTCGACCCAGTAACAGCGCCAGTCAACCGAACTGGAAACCTTTACACTTTGACTGGAAACATCTCCAGCAGCGGTGACGGCATTGTTATCGACAGGGGCAATATTATTCTGGATGGGGCTGGGTTTTCAGTTCAAGGTGCTTACAGCTATGCAGGGGTGCACCTGTACGAAAGCAACAATGTCACGATTAGAAATATGATCATAAAAACGTTCTATTATGGCATTTTTGTGCGGTCTTCTTCAGCAAGCCACATAGAGAGTAACATGATTTTGAACTGCTATCATGGTTTGTGGATGGATCTCGGAGGCCACAACTCGGTGATTGGAAACAATGTGACAAACTGTTTTTCAGGCATTTACCTGCGCATTTCGCCGGGCAACCTGTTCAGAAACAACAGAATGGACGATAACGACTACAATTTTGGCATCGACGGTTACGGCTTCACGACTCTGATCAACGATATTGACACGTCGAACACGTTGGACGGCAGACCCATGTATTACTGGGTCAGCAAGCATGACTTAGCCGTGCCACTTGACGCAGTAATACATG
>Ga0209253_10002957_pt1 | contig 15012 bp, 9 predicted proteins | sample FrelakmetBRP12BR_FD_187145 | JGI IMG/M metagenome (GOLD analysis project Ga0209253, IMG submission 187145) | Freshwater lake sediment microbial communities from the University of Notre Dame, USA, for methane emissions studies - BRP12 BR (SPAdes)... | ecosystem: Environmental > Aquatic >...
GATCTCCTCGTATATCGGGTCGTGCTCGCACAGAATCAGGGCGATTTCCAACATGTTCTGGCAGTAGAACGCCATCCAGGCGGTGCCGTCCGCCTGCTCCAGCGAGCCGCCCGTGGGGAGCTGGGCGCTCCGATCGAAGACGCCGATGTTGTCCAGTCCCAGAAAGCCGCCGGCGAAGACGTTGCGCCCGGCGGGGTCCTTGCGGTTCACCCACCAGTTGAAGTTCAGCATCAACCCCTGAAACGAGCGTTCCAGGAAGCGCAGGTCCGCCCGGCCCAGCCCCTGCTCGTATTTATACAGCCAGATCGTGGCAAAGGCGTGCACCGGCGGATTCACGTCGCTGAAGTTCCACTCGTAGGCGGGAATCTGGCCGCTGGGGTGAAAATAGAGATTGCGCAGCATCAGCAGAAGCTGCTCCTTGGCGAAATCGAAATCCACCAACGACAGGGCGATCGTGTGGAAGGCCAGGTCCCAGGCCGCATACCAGGGGTATTCCCACTTGTCCGGCATCGAGATCACGTCGGCGTTGAGCATGTGAAACCATTCCGTGTTGCGCATGCCGTGGCGGGCGGATTCCATGAGCGGATGACTCTTGTGCTCCTGCAGCCATTTATCCAGGTCGAAGTAGTAGAACTGCTTGCTCCAGAGCATTCCGGCCAGCGCCTGGCGGTGCACCCGGCGCTGATCTTCGCTCAGCGAGCTGGGCGAAATCCGCTGATAGAATTCGTCTGCGTCTCCGATCCGGCTTTTGAATATCTTCTCTAAACCGCCAAAGGCATCCTTTGTCTCGGCGGCTGCCAGACGCAGCCTGACGGTCTTGCTGCCGCCGCCGGGCACGTCGAGCATATAGTGGGCCGCGGCCTTGGTCCCCGTCTTGGCGGGATTCACCGCCCCGCCCTGTCCCGCGATGACGTGAGCGTGGAAGGCATCCTTGACGTAGGGAGAACCGTTGGGCTGGTCCCACAGACGCTGCGCATTGCTCTCATTCTCGGTGAAGAGCAGCTCCGGAGCACCATCGCAATGGAGCCAATATTCGCCCAGCTCATGGTGAGAGGCGCGAATGACGCCCGGCGCAACCTCCCGCAGCAAAGGCTTTCGATCGTCCTCGCCCCAGGACCACGTGTTCCGGAACCAGAGCGTCGGCAACAGACGAAGCCGGGCCGCTTCCGGCCCTCGATTGTGGACGGTGATACGGATGAGCAGGTCTTCCGGACCTTCCTTGGCGTACTCCACGAACACGTCAAAATAGCGGTCGTCATCAAACACGCCGGTATCGAGGAGTTCATACTCCATCTCCTCACGATTGCGCCGGCGATTGGTCTCTACCAGATCGGCGTAAGGGAAGGCCGACTGGGGGTATTTGTACAGATACTTCATGTAGGAGTGGGTCGGTGTGCTGTCGAGGTAGAAGTAGTACTCCTTGACATCCTCGCCGTGGTTCGCCTCGCTGTTGGTGAGTCCGTACAGGCGTTCCTTCAGGATGGGGTCCCGCTCGTTCCACAACGCTAGGGCGAAGCAGAGGCGCTGCTTGTCATCGGAAATGCCGCCAAGCCCGTCTTCGCCCCACTTGTAGGCCCGTGAACGCGCCTGGTCATGGGTGAAATAGTCCCACGCGTTGCCATCCTCGCTGTAGTCCTCGCGGACCGTGCCCCACTGCCGCTCGCTTAAGTAAGGCCCCCATTTCTTCCAGGGGATGCCCTCCTCGCGAGCGTCATTCAGCCGCTTCTGTTCCGTGACGTCGATGATTTTCTGCTGTTCCATGGTTTTCCCTCCGCCTCTTCTCCTGAGACTCTGCGCAGTGTAGCGCCATATTGTTTCAGCGGTTATCTATCGCTTCCTGGTTTTTTTCTCCGGGTTGTTTTCGTTCTTGAGATGCCCTCTGCCGGTCAATTCGCCGGGATGGTTATAATAGGCGCACCCTTTCCGGGATCTACGTCAGTAAGGGAGGTGAGAATAAGCAGAAATGAAAACATCCCCTTGGACGGATAGTCCCTGTCCTCCACCCAAAACCAGTGGTTCCGGTACGGGATAGAAACGAATGCATCCCCGGGGCGTTTTGACCCGCTCAGGACCCGGATCAAAGGGCGAAATCCACCCGGCTCGTCTGTCTCGAATACCCTGGTCCCGGGGGTGCGGCCTTCCTCTATGTGTGACGGCGGCACGTCGATGGATGCTGCGAGGTCGATCAGCATTTCCAGCATCGAGCGGGTGATCATGGCGATCTCCTCGTCACCGCGCGGAGCTGACCCGAAAACGATTCGAACCTCTTTGAGGTCCTGGCGGAGTCCCAGGATCTCACGCACGACACGTTGCTCCTTCTTTATCTCCTCTGGCATCCTTTCCTGTGCAAGCGTCAGGACCGCCAAATCCTGATCCTTCACGCGGTCAACCCGCATGCCGACCGCTCCCGAGGCCTGGATGCGGCGCAGGGCCGAACTGAGTTGATAGAACTCCGGATCGGCACCCCGGGCCCGTGCTCCCCCCACGAAACGGTTTTGCACCCCGTTGATTGAGGTAACCATCACGCGCAGCACGGTGTCTGCCGCCCACCCCGCCTGAATGAGGGACACAACAACGCCGGGCGGGACAGGGGTCATCAGGCTCCGGGTGAAACGGTTGCCGAGAAGCGGGTTGTAGGTGATCGTGGGCTTGTCGGTGTAGCGGCCGGCACCCCCAATGGCCTGAGAGTCCCTGGCGCCGGCGCCGATGACGTTTGACCACCAGCTTGCCGTCAGGCTGACCTGTGTTTCCAGACCATAGGAATTGGTGATTGAAGCCACATCGAGGAAAAAGGGCGTATCGCCGTACCGGAGTTTGACGAGGTTTAGCAACAGCTGGCGCTGCCACGATTCCGTCACACCCTGATCGTAGTCGATCCGGTCGCGGGCGATAGTTCCGGGTCCGATACTGGCACACCCGGCGAGGAACAGGACAAGGAGAGTGACCCAAAAAACTGGAAACCGGAGCACATGGGATTGGTGACGGCTTATCGGCAACGGCCCGGTCGAATGGGATCGAGATACGATACGATCAGTTGCCGTGTGGATCATAATTACCCCCGCAATGCTTGTGACTTAAGGATTCGTTGTCTATTCATTTTGTTATATTGGTTCCAATCACGTGTTGATTGAAGTTTTTTCCTTCCTCGTTTCTATGGAAAATGTCACATAGTCTGATCCGCCGAATCCAAAGCTGAACATCACATGGGCAATGGCGTCACCCATCCAGTACGAGGTTATGAGGTCTACCGAGTTGAGCTTATGAATATCGAAGGTCTTATCATAGTAGCGGGGGTCAAAGTCTGTCTCGGTGCGGTAGTTGAAGTTGCGGATGTTGTGGAGCGTGACCAGGTCACCCTGTATCGTCGCATAGGGAAGTACCGCAAGATCGTCCTGCCAGTCGCGGTTGTGTGACGGCTCAATTGATGACCACCAGGTCACAAGTGCGGCAAACACCGCCAGAAACAAGACTACGGTGCGACGGCGGTTTGGCAGGATGATGAATGCACATAGGATCCCCAACCCAAAGAGGCACGCGCTGCAGACCCTCAGAGTTTGCCCCGGAAGATCGGAGTAATAGATGGCAAGTGACCCCCAGACAGTCATCCCGGTCACCATTATCGTAATCAGAACAATTCCCACACCTGCGGTAATCCTGTGCATGACTCTCATTCCAGGTTGTCGAGAAGGATCCGGCGTACTTCCTCAATGGTCTGGGGCTGAGACTGGGTTGAATGGCTGGAGTGTACCACCAGTTCTGAGGTCACGCCGTCAAGATGAGCGCTGCTGTAAGATACTACACCGTCATTCCATTTTTTACTGGGTTTCTCCGGGTTCTTCACTGCAATGATGGAGTGGGTCTTGACCCCCGGCGCTATGGGGAGCGAGGCGAGGGTCTTAATAAAGATGTTTTTGGGATTCATATTGTCAGTGCTGAGTTGAATGCCCTCGATCGAGTGAATCGCCGTCGCCTGAGGATTGCGAACAATCACGTCTTGTAGCCTACTGAGTAACGAGGGAGACAGCGATACAAATCTGCCGGCGAGACGGGCAATCCAGCCCCCCGCAACAAAGCTTCCCCGGTGCGGGGTAGCGATGAACACCACGCGATTCACAAAAGGAAGTGGTGTATAAAAACCACTGCGTTTAAGTAGTTCTTTTGTCTCCGGTTCAGCCTGGAGTTGCTCAAACGGCACAGAGAACCTCTCGTCCCAAAAACGTGTTCCGCTGTCTGTGACGAGGAGCCTTGTCAGGAGCCCTCCCTGGCTGTGCCCGATCACCACCATCTTCCTGAGGGCAGGGTTGTTGCCCTCAGGGTCTAATGCTGCTACGACCTTGCGCAAGGCCTCAGCCAGCATTCCGCCAGAGTATAATATGGGATTACCCGTGTTGTAGGTAAAAAGCCAAAACTGGTAGCGTCCCCATAGGGTACGGTCGTTCTGGAGTTCGTTGAACATCTCCACCCAACGCCCAGGGCTTGATGCCGTTCCGTGAACCAAAACTACGGGGATGCGGTTCGGCAGGTACGGTGTCATGAAAAACAAGCCCTCTCTGAAGCGGGCAAGTTTCATGATAGGGAGCGAAAAGTCTCCCTTGAAAAACCTCTTTCTCTCAGTTTTATAGACAGCTGTACCTTCGAGGGTATCCGCCAGCGCTGAACTCAGTTCAAACTCAAGGGGCACCTGACGCCCCTGGATGGTGACAAGTGTAGCCTCCTCTGTAGTATAGAGTTCAAGAGAGCCCTGGACACTTCCACTCTTCATTCCCTCTTCAACGTCCTCAAGCCGTAAAAATATAGTAACCGGTAGCTTAATGTTGGGGGGTACCAGCGAGTAGGCAATATTATCAACTCCTTCCAATGGTTTGATAGCTGCAGTAAGCGGCGCACCAATACCGGGCCAGCGGTAGCGATTACGCAAACCACGCACACCCAGTTTAGCCGCCTGTTTGAAGTGTACCAGGCGGTAAGAACCCCACTCTAATGCGGATTCATTAAAGGAGAGATTAAGGGTTCCAAAGGGGAGTTTATAGGCACCGGCTTTGAGTACAACCTCGTTGCCATCGGTAGAAGTTAACCCTTCAGCTATACTACGGTTATAGAGGTCTACTGCCGCGCGGTAGCGCGGATCCACAGGGTCAGGTGTGGCGTTTGAGTCTTTGGGAAATAGAAACACGAATGCGTAGCCTGCTGCCACAAGAAAGTAGGACCGGTCTCCCTCTTTAGTGGCGTGGAGAAAAGAAAGTTCAGCCAGGGCAAAGAGCCGGTCGGACTCGGGAACGCCGGCAAGACCGTGATGAATTGTGGCAATCACCTGTGCTGGCTTATGGTGAAATGCCTCTGCAAGCCCGAACCGGTTGAGAATCTGGGCGGTAAACGGACTCAATCTGCCCTTGGAGAGCACATTGGCGGTGAGTGTGCGCTGCACGGTCTTGGGGTCAAGGTTCCTCACGCCCACTGGTGTTGCACACCCGGTAATGATTGCGAGGATAATCAACAGACCCGTAACAAGGGCGAATCTCATCGGCATTGGAGTAGAGGTCAATGTTCTTATAAATTTACTTTCGTTGATCATCGTCATAACGGATTTTTGTTAATTAAAAACAGGGCTGATGCGACCATGCACTTCACCTTTACTGAACCATTAATCAGGCGCTATTGTGCGCCATGAATCTCATCCAGTTTTTTCCGCAGCCGTTTCGCCCAGAAGTTAAAGGCATCTTCGGCATGCCCCCACTTGCTCATTCCCTTAACGATTTGGTATTTTCCAGCCGCCTTCCTGTCAATAGCTGCGGCAACCCGCTCATTGGTCTGGGAATCGAGAAACTCTGCCTCCATGGAAGCCTCTCCCACAAAGGTGTGGGTGCCCGTTACGCCTTTCTTGACGGTACTTAGGGCGAGACCTGCTGGAGTAATGGCGGTAATAGTGTTCAAAAGCGGTCTGCTCGCTTTTACATCGGTTATGGCACATCGAATCCTCAGTACCCCGGGTCCGGGTTCATCTACCAGTGGGTAGGCATCTTGAAGGGCATTGATCATAGCCTTGTGAAAGGCATCTGCCAGTTGGTTTAATTCGTCTGAATGAATACCTCTGTATTTTTCATCTTTACTGAAATAGAACACTACATGATCCATCATTATCTTGTCATACTTTTTAAAATTGATACCATCCTTAAAATAGACCAGATCCACACCACCCATGGGACCTGGCTCAAACTCCGGGTAATCTTTAAGAAATCCAGAATAGTTAGCTCTTCCTCCACATCCCATCGCACACGTGAGGATACAACAAACCATTCCCACTAATACGATTTTAAAAACTTTCATGATGTTCTCCTTTCTCGTTTCAAAAATTATTCACTATACAATCCTCTGGTGTTCCGAGGTGATGCATTGTTATTTCACTAATGGTATAATGTTTACGAGTTCATGTTTTACCATGACCTCTTCATTTAATATCTGCTTATCTTTTTATTACATTGTTAAGAAGGACCTTGCTCTAAAGTGGTATTTTGTGCACCTCCTTCCTGAATGATCACACTCAGTTCAGAGCTTCTGGAACCGTGCCTTGCCCAGAAACATTTTGATAAAAGCCAGGGTTACCTCGCCGATGAAATTAATCATTTCCATTGTTGACCGGCCAAATTCAATATCGCTAAATTAACTTTTTTTATATATAAATGCAACCCATTTCTTTGGGTTGCACTTAGTTTACATTCGCTCATGTGGATGAAGCAACGAAGTGTCACTATTCAGATAGTATACATTCTTCCCTCATAGTGCTTGCAGAAGATATCCACCCCTCTTTAATATGAGAAGGTGCAAAGTGAGGGGAACTTGACATACCTCCCGGCATTTGCTATCATATGACATCATGATGTAATAAGTGTAATCGGTGGAGGCATTATGATCAGAACTCAGATACAACTTACCGAGCAACAGGCGGAAGAGGTTAGGCGAATTGCAAGGGCACGCCGTGTGTCCTCCGCCGAGATTATCCGGGAGGCCCTGGACAATCTCATCCGTTCGGGCGCCGGGGCGACAGTCGTTGCGGAGGACCGGCGTAGAAGAGCCTTGAACGCGGTAGGAAGGTTCAGTTCTGGGAAACGTGACATCTCCCGGAAGCATGATAAATACCTGTCGGAGGCATTCCACAAGTGACAGTATTTGTTGATACTTCTGCATTGTATGCCCTCCTTGATAGGGCAGACGCCAATCATAAGCATGCCGTCGCTGCATGGACGGATTTTCTTGAAAGCGATGAAAAGTTCTTTACCAGCAATTACGTGCTTGTAGAGAGCTTCGCACTCACACAAAGCAGGCTCGGTATAGGTGCGGTAAGGCTTCTGCAGGAGGATATTTTGCCCGTCATAAGCATCCATTTTGTTGACCGCGAAGTACATCGTTCCAGCATCAGTACAGTGCTTTCTGCAGGGAGGCGAAATCTCAGTGTGGTCGATTGTGTGAGCTTTGAAATTATGCGCACGCTCGGAATCAAAGCTGCCTTTACCTTTGATCCCCATTTCAAAGAGCAAGGCTTTACGGTTATCCCTTAACGAGTTTTAAAAATACTTGTTGTACGATTGGGTCGGGTTCATACCTGTTGAATCAGCTCGCATTGTGGAATGGTGAAACTCTTATCCTTTATTTTTACATTCATTAGCTCTGTCCTGTTTCTTGATCTTTAAAAGACCTTCAAAATTCGGATTGATATTCCAAATATTCAAGGTAAAATAGCACTATATTTGAGCGCCCCGATTATATCGAACAAATTTCAACGGCACTTCCTCGCTCTCCCGTCATTGCTATCCTTGGCCCTCGACAATGCGGTAAAACCACGCTGGCCGCTTCAGCAGCTTTCGGACCTACCGGCTCAACTCACCTGATCTTTCTCAACTCGGCGAAGAATCCTGCACCACGGTTTATCCCCTTCAGAGATGAGATAGTCTTTTACTGCATCGGCTCTCCTCTGCAAGATCCTGTTTGCAAAAATTAGCTATAAATATTATAGTTAGTATCCCTAAAGCCTCATTTGCTTTGATGTGTGAATTGCTCTTCATGTTGGTCTTGTTCCTTAGCGAACTTGGCTAGGAGCACTCCCCATAGGAGGAGAAAGAGTGATGTTCTCTAAGAAAAATGCTAAGGGAAAGAAGGAGAGAATAATGCGTACACCGGTAGCGTGCGGACTCATTACTCTTTTGTGTATCTGCTCGTGCGTAAAGCTCCCGGCAAAGCTGGAAAGACCTCCTCGCGAGCCAGCTGCTACTGAGAAAGTTGCTACTGAGGCCGAAGCGCTGATTACTGAGGCAATGCGGCCGTGGAAGGGTGACCTTGATGGCATGGTGGAGCGAAGGATGATTCGTGTCCTGACAGTTCATAGCAATACCTTTTATTTCCTTGACGGCGCACGACAGCGAGGTGCCACCTACGAGGCCCTTACCAAATTCGAGGATGACCTCAACAAAAAACTGAAGCTTGGCGCCCTCAAGGTGCATGTGGTGTTTATTCCGGTGAGCCGTGACCGATTGATTCCCGGTCTCCTCGAAGGGATCGGGGATATCGCCGCTGCCAACCTCACGGTTACCCCAGAGCGTGCGAAGCTCATCGACTTCTCAATACCCTTAGGGAGTGGTGTTAAGGAGGTAGTGGTCACCGGGCCGGATTCACCGCCGGTCAACACCCTTGATGATCTTGCCAGAAAGGAGGTGATCATACGAAAATCCTCAAGCTACTACGAGAGTCTCGTCAACCAGAATAAGACTTTTAAAAAGGCAGGCAAGCCGGAGGTGCGGCTGACGCTTGCCAGTGAAGATCTCGAGGACGAAGATATTCTGGAGATGGTTAACGCAGGGGTTTATCCGATGACGGTGGTGGACAACCACATTGCCCAATTTTGGAAGCAGATATTTTCTGATATCACCGTCCACGAACATATTGTTCTCAGGACCGGTGGGGAGATCGCCTGGGCCTTCCGCAAGAAGAGTCCTAACCTTAAGAATGCCATTAACGAGTTTGTAAAGGGAAACAGAGTAGACACTGAGTTTGGGAATATCATTTTCCGGCGCTACCTTAAGAGCACCAAGTACATCAAAAAATCGCTCGGCCCAAGCGAACTCGCGAAACTTAACCAAACCATAGAGCTCTTTAAGAAGTACGCCCCCATGTATGATTTTGACTGGCTGATGATTGCAGCCCAGGCCTATCAGGAATCTGGTATTGACCAGAACGTGCACAGTTCCTGCGGGGCAGTGGGGGTAATGCAGGTACTGCCGGCAACCGCTGCATCTCCACCGATCTCTATCACCAACGTTGACCAGATTGAGAATAATATCCACGCGGGCGTCAAATATCTACGTTTTATAGTTGATACGTATTTCAAAGACCCTGCGATCTCTCCCGTCGACCGCCATCTTTTTGCATTTGCTTCCTATAATGCCGGTCCCAACCGCATTGACCGTCTGCGTGGAGAGGCGGTGAAACAGGGACTCGATCCTAACAAGTGGTTTAAAAACGTCGAAATTGTTGTTGCTCGGCACATCGGCCGCGAGACCACAACCTATGTAGGCAATATCTTCAAATACTATCTTGCCTACAAGCGGATTGTCGAGCAGCAGGAGGCGCGGGAAAAGGCAAAGAAAGAACGTAGGGGTATATAGATATCATTTAAATAATTTTCATATTAAGCGTACCTCCATGCAACGAATGCGTAAGTTTCTTATAAAAGTGTTTCTGGTGCTCGCTATTGTGAGTTTCACCGCTGCACTTGGACTGTGGCGTTTCCTCCCCAAAGAACATATCAGAGATATACTCACCCGTGAACTCTCACGCAGACTCAATCAAAATATCACGCTGGGCGATTTCTCGATAGGCTTCTATCCCGATATTGAGTTTGTGGCACACAATATGTGGTTAGTTGCCTCTTCAACAGCTCATGAGATGCTGTCAGCTCAAGCGGTAAGGTTTGACCTGAATGTACGGGAGCTCTTTAATCGAAAGTGTGTTATAGAAAATATTACAGCTCACTCCCCCAGCCTTAATCTTATTCGTGACACCAACGGTGCATGGAATGTGGAGGAACTTATACGAGGGGTGCGGTTAAAGGAGAAGAAAGATGATACCACTCAGCCAGTAAACTGGCTTGAATTCAATCGTATCCGTATCAATAATGGCAGTATCAGCTCTCATGATACCCTCTCAGACCTGCAGTTGAGGATACAGAAGATTGCGGCTACCATTTATATAAAAGAGAAGAAAATGGATATTGACTCAGCATCAATCTCGCTATCCCCTGCTGTAGAAGTAGAACTTTCTGGTACGGTGTCGCACTTCACCACGCGCAACCCTGCGCTTGACCTTAAAGCGAAAGTACACATTAAAAAGGAAGGTCCATTAGCAGATAGTGTGCCGATTGCATTACCGGTAGGAGCAAAGATTGCAGAGGTTTCCCTTAACGCTTCTGGTTTTTTCACCACCTTAGCGATCAAAGGCACTTTCTCAACGTATCCTCTTACCACTGCAGGCCTTCCGGCACAAGGAACTATTACAGGTACGCTTAAGCGTGAGGAGGGGTTTTTTGAAGTTGATCGTTTCGACATTGCTATAGGCCAGAATACACTGTCTCTTGCAGGAGTCTGCAGCACTATCTGGCATAAAGGTAGAACTGCACAGCTACAAGGAACTGCGGTGTTAGCGCTTAAGGAAGCCGCAACCCTCATTGGAAAAGACCTCATGGCGGGACTTGAGCTTGAGGGAGTGGCAAATGCAACGATGGCACTTACTATTGCTTCAGAAAAGGTTAGCCTTAATGCAAATATTGATCTTCTCCCAGCTGGCTTTACCATACCCGGCGTTATCTGTAAACAAGAGGGTACGCCAAGTACTCTCGCCGTCGATGCACACTATAGCCTTCCTGGTGAACTTGTTATAGATAACGTTGAGCTAATGGTTGATGATGCAATGCTTGGTGGAAGGGCGCAGGTAAAGCCCGGAAGTGAGCCTTGGCTGGGGATATCCTTTAATACGCGTGCCTTTCCTCTTCAACGTCTGAACAGATTACCTGCTATGCGGTTCGAGGACGGCACCATTACCCTTGCTGGAGAGGTGTGGCAATCATCTCCCACTCAAGGGGATATCCACTATAGAGCGGATGCCACCATTGAGCATGCCACGCTCTTGGCGCGACCATTCGAAAAGCCAGTGGGAGAACTCTCTGCAGCAATCGAGGTCGTCAATCAGAAGGCAACCATCCACTCAGCATCTTTTCTTTTCGGAGAATCACGCTATCACGCGCAGGGTGAAGTTACCAACTTCAGTACCCCACACGTTGTCTGCAGCCTTACTACCGAAGCGCTGGATATAGATGCAATAGTGGACGCCTTCGCTGCATCAACACCTCGTGCTGAACCATCTGATGTCCCTGACACAACTACTCACCCGGGCTTTTCAGTAGAAGCGCTGATTGAGGCAGAATCGATGTGTATTGGCAAAGCCAGAACGGGTGCCGTCTCTACGGTGTGGTACGGATCAGACACTATGCACACCTTCGATCATCTTCAGATCAACGCCTTTGGAGGAGAACTTAAAGGGACCTTCAACCTAGCCATTCTGGAGGGTGACATCACCTGGACAGCAGACTTCAGCGAACAGAACATGGCACTTGAGGTCTTATGTGATCAACTCCTGGAAGGGAAAATAAAGGGTAAGGCCAAAGGTCTTATGAATGGAGAGGGGACATTGAGTGGGGTTGCGTCCTCGAGGAGCGAAGACGTATGGAAGTCACTGGGTGGTGAACTCACCTTTCATGTTGCTCAAGGAGAAATTAAACAGTCACCCATACTCAATACTATTCTTCTCGTTATGGAAGTTCCCGTTGCTTATTTAGCTCTGCCTGGATTGAGGGAATTAACGCTCACCAGTAAGGAAATTGATAGCGTAAAAAAGCGTGGGCGCAATCTCAACGTCACCCGCATGGCTTTTAAAGAGATCGGCAGTACGTTTCGCCTTGCTGGTGGTGTGGCCCACACCGAAGACCTGTACCTTAAAGGAGAAACCGTGGACCTTCTCTGCGAGGGTGTTATAGACCTTGCCAGAGAGCAAATGGATATGAAAATAGGGGCTGCTCCCATTGGAAGCATAGATAGGTTGTTGGGTAAAGTACCTCTGGTCGGGAAGAAAATAAACGCAGTAAAGAAATCCATCATTTCATTAGATTTCGCTGCCCGTGGTCCTGTTTCCGAACCGGAGGTAAAGCTGTTACTGAAAGATAAACTTACACCAAAAAGGAAGAAAGAATAATCGGATGTGCGTTCCTTCCATAATGCTCTCAAATTTACAAAAAGGAAAGTCCTCCTCTTAAGTAGAGCCAAAACTTCAGAAAATGCTTCATGACAAATTAGCCGTTTAGTGGCTAAATATTAGCCATGATACGGCGATATTTACATGACCAGATTCTGTATTCTCTCAAACATTTTCCGGCGGTGCTCCTTACCGGTGCACGTCAGGTGGGTAAATCCACCCTTGCCCAACAATTAATAGAGACATCCTGGAATGCACAGTACCTGACGCTTGATGATAGAGTGATATTAGATGCAGCGCTCCGCGATCCTGATGGTTTTATTACCGAAACGCCTACCCCGGTGGTCATTGATGAGGTGCAACGGGCACCCGACTTACTCCGTGCTATAAAAAAAGTGGTCGATCGCCACCGGATACCAGGGCAGTATCTCCTCACCGGATCAGCTAATATTCTGACCCTCTCTGTTGTTTCAGAAACGCTGGCAGGCCGCGTTGCATTGCACACCCTCTACCCCTTTTCCTGGCCCGAACTGATTGAGAAACCACCGCCAACCATCTTAACGGATCTGTTCACAATAGCAATTTCGAAGGAGTTGATAAAACTTTTTCCACGACCCTCAGGTAAAGATTATAAAAATGAGATTATCCAGAGGGTATTGTCAGGAGGATACCCGCCCGCTGCTCTCATGGACTCAGATCAGGCACAACAACAATGGTTTTCTGCATATCGTCAAACCTATCTTGAAAGAGATCTCTTACACATTAAAGCGATTGCAAATATACCTGATTTCAACCGTCTCCTGAGTATTGCAGCCTTTCGTACGGGAGGTCTCCTCAACCTCTCTGATCTATCTCGGGAAACCGGACTACCTTTTACAACCCTCCGTCGCTACATGAATCTGCTTGAGGTTACCTATCAGCTATTTTTTTTGCGACCATACTTTATTCATGGAGGAAAGCGGCTGGTGAAAACTCCTAAATTATACCTTACAGATGCGGGTATGGCTTCCTATCTGAGAGGAGTTGATCAGTGGTCTGTGATTGAACACCAGCAACAAACAGGCGCGCTTGTTGAAACATGGGTGGCTACAGAACTTCTCAAGCTGATGTCAGTTTCAGACCACCGTTTACACCCGTATTTCTGGCGAACTCAGACCGGGCAAGAGGTGGATTTCCTTTTAGAGAAGGGCGAGAAATTAGTGGCGATTGAAGTGAAGTGGGCACAAAAAATCGAAGATGCGGACATCGCCAACCTTAAACGATGCGCAGAAGATCTTAAAGACAGGCTCCACTTTTCGGTTATCCTATATCGAGGAACTGAGATTGTTCCGTGTGCTCCTAAGGTAGTAGCGATTCCCTTCTCTCTCTTTTTTGGTATTGAGGGATAATAGAGTTACCGTGCAACAGCTATAAGCTAGCCAAAGATATTTGAAATTTTAATACATTTTACAACTATCCTGACCACATACTTCCTCTCCCCTTCGGGGGAGAGGATTGAGGAGAGGGGTCGTTGAATCTTTATCACCCCTCATTCCTGAATCAAGTTCAGGACAGGCTCTGACCTTCTCCCCTCCAAGGGAGAAGGAACCTTTATGAGATAATTCTCAGAGTTTTATAGGTAAGAATCTATAGTCTCGTAAAAATTCCAAAATCAGACGACAACGTGGACAAGCGTAGCCAGGCAATGATCCTGATGGAGCCGGACGCAACGCAGCAGATGAGCTTTTTAGGAAGTTGTCATAATTTAATGGTCTCCCTGATAGATTGTGTGCGTGCGGGTGTTTCAAGGGAGTCTAACGCTTGGGAGAATACTTTATAGAGAATGCAAAATGGGGAAAAATCCGGGGAAGACGGATTAGCTTAAACACCATTACCCCGATACTTATGCGGTCAAGCCAGGAGGACATAGGCCAACCAAGGTGAATGGTAATGTGATGTTCGGGTAGTTCATACTCCACCACTTTAAGAAGGGCCAGCAGCCGCTGGTAGATATCAGGCTGCATTAAAGGAAAGCGATAGTGGTTAGGAGCCATCTTGTGAGGGATACCTTGACGTGGGGAAAAAAACGTAATGTATACCTCATTGCCCCGCACGTTGTTTAAGGTTGCCTCTCTGGGCCGCCTGAAGAAAAGATGGATATCCCTTGTAGGAGACTGGGCGAGATGGAGGATCATCTCCATTTCATTATCGGTCTTTTCAATTTCCTTAAGCTCTGGTGCCCTCTTGCGGGCCACCAAAAAGCCACCGACGAGCACAATGCCAGTGACGATGGCCCATAGTATAAATCCATGGGGCTTTTTAATTGCCAGAAAGATAAAACAGCTCATAAAGATGATCCACATCAAGAAGGTAACCAGCCGGCTGGTGTGGAATTGAATAACTTCTTTAGTGCCCATGAAATAACGATAAATAATGAGCGATCCCATGTTCAGGCAGAAACTGGCGATCAAACCTATCGCATACATATCAGCGAGAATCATCTGACTGCCTTGGGTAATGAAGATGATGGCAGAAAAAAAGGTCGCGTTCAGTAGGTGAATACGGTAGAGAGACTGCTGCTTGTTGGTGGCAATAAGCCAGTCAAAATGGTAGCGTTGCGCTACCCGTTCAATCATCTCGCTTGAAGCCACAAAAGCGGTATTGACTGCCATGGTGAGGGTAAAACTGGCGAGCGCCCCCACCATGACTCCGAAGATGGTACCATTAACCAGTGTGGCATAG
>Ga0209253_10002958_pt1 | contig 15010 bp, 8 predicted proteins | sample FrelakmetBRP12BR_FD_187145 | JGI IMG/M metagenome (GOLD analysis project Ga0209253, IMG submission 187145) | Freshwater lake sediment microbial communities from the University of Notre Dame, USA, for methane emissions studies - BRP12 BR (SPAdes)... | ecosystem: Environmental > Aquatic >...
CGTGCTGGTGCCGCCGGGTGCCGGGATCGTTTACCTCAGCGGGACGCTCGCCGATCCCGTAAAGCCGGATGCCCCGGCGGGCAGCGCCGAGCGCCTCGGCGACACCGAAGCCCAGGCCACGAGCGTCCTCGGCAAGCTCGCGAAGGAACTCGCGGCATCGGGACTTTCGATGTCCGACGTCGTCAAGATGAACGTGTTCCTGGTCGGCGATCCTGCGAAGGGTGGTGCGATGGATTTCGAGGGGCTCATGAAGGCCTATGCGCGGCACTTCGGTACGGCTGCGCAACCGAACCTGCCGGCACGCACGACGGTGCAGGTCGTCGCGCTGCCGATTCCCGGGGCACTGGTCGAAATCGAAGCGGTCGCCGCCAGGGCCGCGGCGAAGTAGCCGAGGTGCGCCCGGCCCGAGGGGCGCGCTCCGCCGCCTCGAGGATTCGGCGCCTTACTGGGCCGCGTAGATCTTCACGAGCTCGTACAGGAAGTCGCGCCCGTCGTAGAGCGACTGCACGCGGATGCGCTCGTTCAGTCCGTGGATGCCGCCCAGGTCCGGATCGAAGAACATCACGCCGATGCCGTAGGTCGGAATCCCGGCCGCGCCCAGGAACTGGCCGTCGGTCGCGCCGGCTTGAAAGAGCGGCAACAGGGGTACACCAGGGTAGATGCGGGCCGAGACCTGCTCGATCGGATTCATGATCTCCGGCGTGAGCGGGGGCGCCTTCGCCTGGGGCCCGCGAGTTTCGAGCGTCGTGACCTCGATCGCGGGATCGGCGACCACGCTCGCGAGCGTCTGCCGTACGCCCTCGAAGGTCTCGACCGGGTAGATGCGGCAGTTCACGTTGGCGCGCGCACGCTGCGGCAGGGCATTCGTCGCGTGGCCGGCCTCCATCGTGGTCGCGACGCAGGTCGTGCGCAGCATGGCGTTCCAGGTCGGGTCCTGCGTGATCGCGGCGACCGCCTTCGCGTCGGTGGGATCCTTGACCAGCGCGCGCATCGCCGCGCCGGTGTCGCCGCCCTTGAGGTCCGCCATGCGCGTGAAGTACTCGCGCGTCGCGTCGTTCAGGTGGATCGGGAATTCGTATTGGCTGAGGTGCGAGAGGCCCGCAGCGAGGCGATAGATCGCGTTGTCCTTGACGGGGCGCGAGCTGTGGCCACCCGGGTTGCGCACTTCGAGCCGGTAGTTCTGGCTCGCCTTCTCGCCCGCCTGCACCGTGATCATGATGCGCCGGCCCTGTTCGTCGAGCGTGCCCCAGGCGCCCTCGTTCAGCGCGAAGGCCGCGTCGATCAGCTCGCGCTGGTGCTGCGTTAGGTACTCGGCACCGTTGAAGGCGCCGCTCGTCTCCTCGCCGCAGGTGAGCGCCATCTTCACCGTGCGGCGCGGCTTGTAGCCGTCCTGCAGGAAGCGCACCAGCGTGTCCGTCCAGATCGAGGCCATGGCCTTGTCGTCGGCGACGCCGCGCGCGTAGTAGTAGCCGCCTTCCTCCACCAGCGTGAAGGGGTCGCGGGTCCAGTCCTCGCGCTTTGCTTCCACCACGTCGATGTGCGCGAGCAGCAGCATCGGCTTCACCGACGGGTCACTCCCGGGGAACACCGCGACCAGGCCGCCTTCCTTCGGGTGCTCGGGCACCGCGAAGAGGTGGATGTCCCGCTCGGGCATCCCCGCCTTGCGCAGCCGCGCGGCCATCTTCCCGGCGGCTTCGGTGCAGCTGCCGGCGGAGAGCGTGGTGTTGGTCTCGACGAGCTCGCGGAAGAGTTCGCGATACGCAACCTGGTCCGGGCGGAGAGCGCCGTCGGCGGTGGCGGGCACCGCGGCGATGGTCAGCAGGGCGGTGCAGGCGAAGGTGGCCGGGAGTCGCAGGTCTGTCACGGTGGGTCCTTGCGCTGGCGGGCGTCTGGAAATCGGGCGGCCATCCTAGCAGGGCGAGAAAGCGCCGCTGCCGATGAGGCCAATCTTGCCGCACCGCAGCAGATGGTCAATATATTGTTATTAGTCATGCGGGCGAGCAGCATGCGGCCGCCGCCAGATTGGAACACCCGAAGCCGGACTCAACAATGTAGTATAGGCAGCGCGAAAACGAATAAGACTTAATCGCGTAACCGGGTGAGGATCTCCCGCCCAGTTCCTGGGGGACGAACAGCACAACTGATTGGGAAGGTAACCATGCCAGCGCTTCTTCGGAAGATACGGATATCTATTCTCGGCGCGAGCCTCGTTGCATTCGTCAGCGTCCCTGCCGTCGCACAGTCGGTCGGGGTCGGCATCCCCGGACCCAACGTCAACATCATCGGCCCGACCGCCAGCCCGGAACAGGTTCCGGACAAGACGTTCAAGCAGCAGAACGAGCCGTCCTGCGCGGTCCAGCCTTCGAACACGCAGAACGTCTTCTGCGCCTACAACGACTATCGCGGTGTCGACATCGCCACGATCGGCGACGCGTGGATCGGCGCCAGCACGTCGCGCAACGGCGGCGAGACCTGGGCCAGCCGGCTCGTGCCCGGCTTCCCCGGCAGCACCGCAAGCCTCAACGAAGGATATGCGGCCGACGCCACGGTCGCGGCCGTGCCCGGCATGGCCCTGCTCGGGTTCATCGCGGCCGGCCGCGACGGCGCAAGCCCGGGCGGCATGTTCCTGCAACTCTGGCCGGAGGAAAACAAGGAAGACGGCGCTCCGTGGTCCTACCTCGTCACGCAGAAGATATTCGGCGGCACGTCCGGCCAGTTCGTGGACAAGCCGGCCATGCTGGTGACGCTGAGCGGCGGAACGCCGGTGCCGACCACCCTTCCGGGCGGCGCCACGCGCAAGCTCGCCCCGGCGGTGATCCACGTCGCCTACGCGGATTTCACGGGCAACGACCCGAACGACTCCGCATCGATCTACTACATCAGGTCGACGGACTACGGTAAGACCTGGAGCCACAAGTCCAAGCTGAGCGAAAGCATCGCGTTGAACCAGGGCGTGGCGCTTGCCGCCAACGGCGATTCCGTCCTCGCCGTCTGGCGGACGTTCGACAAGAACCGCAACCAGCCCGACAGCTTTGCGTACGCAGTATCGACCAACGGCGGCAACAGCTGGTCGAAGCCCGCGACCGTGCCGTTGCCCGCGAGCCAGATCTGCACGTTCGACCAGCCGAGCCAGCTGCCGGAAGCGAACTACGCGTTCCGCACCAAGGCGCTGCCGAGCCTCGCCGCAGACGGTCAGCGTTTCTACCTGATCTGGGCCCGTCGCACCCTCGACGAGAACGGCATCGCGAGTTGCACGCGCGGCCGATCCCGCATCGCGTACCTGACCACGGACGGCACGTCCTGGGATACGACGATCAGCCTCGTCGACTCACAGTCGAGCGATTTGCTTTCGCACCAGTTCATGCCGGCGGCGTTCGCGGCAGGCGGGGTGGTCGAAGTCTCGTGGTACGACACGCGTGACGACCAGTTCTGGAAGGATGGCTCGCCCCTTTACAGCCCCTACATCGTGGATGCCGCGAGCGGCGGTTCGGTCAATCGCCGCCACTCCGCGGACATCTACCACGCGCAGATCACGGGCGGCACCGCCTCGAGCCCGGGCTCGGCGCAGGGTTCGGTGAAGGTCTCCCAGTACGCCGTCGGCAGCGGTGGCGGCGATTTCCCCGCGACCGCGCAAAATGACGGTCAACAACTCGAGTTCAATTACGTCAACGGCCGCTTGTTCAAGCAGGCGACCAAGCCGTTCCTCGGCGACTACAACGCAGTTGCCGCGCCCGGCTTCAGGCTGAACGGGGCCGGGGCCTGGGTGTCGAACCAGGGCACGCTCGGCAGCGATCCGGGACCCAAGGACCCGACATTCCACACGTTCTGGGCCGACAACCGCGACGTGCGCAGCAACGTGTACACGCAGACGGCGTGCGCAGCCGGCGCCGCGCCCGGGTCGCCCGGGTGCCCGGGATCGTCGTCCTACACGGCGGCCAACGCCGACGAGCCCAAGTTCCTCGGTGAAACCGGGTCGAATTCCACCGGCCAGTGCACACGCGACTTCGCCGCTTTCCCCGCATTTTCGCCTTCCTACTGCCTGCCTTCCGGCGAAGATGCGGCTCAGTGTTACGCGCGGTACGTTGCGAACTACGAGGTGTACCTGGCCGGCCTGAAATGGTCCTCCGGAAGCCAGGAATCACTCAAGGCGCTGTCGCGCAACCAGAACGTCTACTCGTCGGTCATCAAGCCGGGCGTGGTCTTCGGCACCGCCTCGGCGACCAAGCCGACCGCCATCCAGCGCGCATTCGTGGTGTTCGTGCGGAACGACAGGTCTGTTGCGCAGACGCTCAGCCTCGACGCTTCGACGTACCCGACCGGCGCTGCCGGCGGCGCCGTGTCGTTTACGCAGTCCGGCACGCTGGTGCCTTCCCTGACGGTGCAGGTGCCCGCGGGATCGACCGCGGCGCGCACGGTGTTCGTCACCTCGGCCACGCAGGCTCTTGTCAGGGTCTTCGAAGGCACGCAATTGCTTTCCAGCGTCGTGCTGAACGGCAATCCGAGCGCCGAAGTATTGAGCAATCCGGATTGCGGCGGAAAGTCCTGCGACGGCACGAGCGTCGTTGCCTACGAAGGGCACAACCCGGACCTCGTTGCGCAGGCGTATTCCGTCGAATTCCCGTCCTACCGTAATCCCAGCTTGCGCAACCCGAGCCTTCGTAACTCGGTGTACGAGAGCCCGTCGCTGCGCAACCAGACGGTGGAGTTCCCGAGCCTGCGCAACCCGAGCCTGCGCAACAGCCCGCTCGATGACTCTGCCGCGCAGCAACAGACCTACACTGATTTCGTCTACGACGTCGCCAACACGGGTAACACGACGTCCGCATACACGTTGAAGCCGCTGGTCACTGGCCCGCAGACCACCGATGGCAAGCCGCTCACTCCCGATGGAACGGCGCTCAACACCGAGCTGATCGTCTCCCGCGTCTATCAGGAAGAGACCGCGCAGAACTGCGAAACCGTGACCATCGGGCGCCAGCAGGTGGTGGCCGACATCGCCAATCCGAATCTCGCGCTCGCGCCCGTGGGTGACCAGGATGGAAATCCGTCCACGCCGCCTAACCCGGCACCGGGCGCCGACGGTTACGATGCGCTCGCCGACCCCGGCCTGGCCGCGGATGCAAGGCATGGCACGTTCTTCGTCGAGCCGGGCGGCAAGGCCCAGGTCACGCTCAGGGTCTGGGGCATCGACCTGAACGAGAATCCCGAGTTCCGCAACCGTGTGTGGATGAAGGTCTACGCGCAGGCCCCGAACACCGGGGGCGGCGCGGCCGCGGCGTTCGACGTCGCCTGCGGCACGGGCACCGACGCCTGCACACAGCCGGATATCAAGGCCCCGGTGTTCAGTCCGAGCCCCGATCCCGGCTTCCTGCTAAATTCGCCGCAACCGGCGAACGTGCTTTACATCGAGGCCAATACGCCGGGCGGATGGAAGGCTCCGACATCGTTCACGCCGCCGGCCGTCGTGGACACGTCCTCGGTCGATGTCGTCTGCGTCGACAAGGCAACGGGCATCGACGTCACGAAGTTGACGAGTCCGATCCCGGTCGGTCCCGCGGCGGTGGTCTGCACCGCGACCGACTCCGCGGGCAACGTATCCCAGCCGGTGGAATATGACTTCGTCGTGCTGGACGACGTGCCGCCGACGGTGACGCTCGTCGACCTGCCGTCGGGCCTCGATGGCATCGAGGCCACCGGCCCCGACGGCGAAGTGGTCACTTTTGGAGCGACCGCGTTCGACGACGTGAACGGGCCGGTACCCGCCACCTGCGTCCCGTCGTCGGGCAGCAGGTTCCTGGTCGGGACGACCACGGTGACCTGCAGCGCCGCGGACTCGCCGCCCATCGCGGTTCCCGGTAGGGGGGACACGAACAACCAGGTCGGCACGGCCACCTTCACGGTCGTCGTGAAGGACACGACGGCGCCGACTGTTACCGTGCCGGGTGACATCACTCAAGAAGCGACCAGCGCCGCAGGTGCGACTGCCGATTTCGTCGCGTCCGCGACTGACCTCGTGAGCGGTTCGATCACGCCGAGCTGCACCTCGGCGTCGGGCAGCACGTTCGCCATCGGGACGACCACGGTCACCTGCTCGGCAGTGGATGCGGCGGGCAACACCGGCAGCGCGAGCTTCAAGGTTACGGTCAGGGACACGACTCCGCCGCCCTTCATCGTGAACGGCAATCCGGTGTCCGCGAGCAATCCGCTGAAGTCGTACACGGCGGAAGCCACGGGCTCGACGGGCGCAATCGTCGACTATGCAACGCCGGCGGCCACGGACCTTGTGGACGGCGCTGTCACGCCGATCTGCGCACCGGCGTCGGGCAGCACGTTCGCCCTCGGGACGACCACGGTCAACTGCACGGCGACCGATGCCAGGGGCAACAGCACCGCGGCGAGCTTCACCGTCACGGTGAGCGACACCACGGCACCGGTCCTGACGCTGCCGGCCGACATTGTCGCCGAGGCAACGGGATTGACCGGGGCGAATGTCCCGTTCACCCCGACGGCCGCGGACCTCGTGGACGGGTCGATCACGCCGGTCTGCAACCCGGTCGCGGGCAGTCTGTTCGCGCTCGGCATCGGGACGGTGTCGTGCATGGCGACTGACAACGCCGGCAACAAGTCGACGTCGACCTTCAAGGTCACGGTGAGGGACACGACGAAGCCGATCGTCACGGCTCCGGCAAACGTCGTGGCCGAGGCGACCGGGCCGAACGGCGCAGCGGTCACCTATCCCGCCGCAACGGCGAGCGACCTCGGCGGCACGCTCGCGGCGCCCTGCGTCCCGGCCTCCGGCAGCACATTCACCCTCGGGACGACCACGGTCACCTGCACCGCGACTGACGCGGCCAGCAACCAGGGCAGCGCGACCTTCACGGTCACGGTCCGGGACACGACCGCGCCATCCCTGACCGTGCCGGCCAACATCACGAAGGATGCAACGAGCTCGAGCGGCGTAGTCGTGACTTACACGCTGCCGGCCGCGACCGACCTGGTCGATGCGAGCGTCTCTCTGGTGTGCACGTCGAGCCCGACCGCCAACCTGACGTCCGGCAGCACGTTCCCGATCGGGACGACAACCCTGTCGTGCACGGCGACGGACGACTACAGCAACAAGACGATCAAGGTCTTCACCGTCACGGTCAAGGCGTTGCAGTACGCGCTGGTGAACGTGAAGAATCTCCCGCCGGCCAGCGGGGTGATGTTCAAGCCGAGCTCGACGGGCACACTGGTAGACCTCGAGTGGAAGCTCACTACCGGCGGTGTGGTGACCAACAGTTCCACCGTGGCGCCGACTGTCAGGGTCACCGGGCCTGGCGGCTATTCGAAGACCTTGACGCAAGGCACCTGCGGTTCGGCGAACGAGTGCACGAAGTTCGTGTACAGCACCAGCGAAAACAAGTGGGACGTTCACTGGCAACCGAAGGGTTGCGCGGTCGGAACGTACTCCGTCGTGATAACGATCAGTAACGGCCAATCGTTCGGCGGATATCCGGTCGTCTTCAAGTAGCGCAGGGGCAGCCTGCAGTCGCGGGAGGCTCCAGCCTCCCCGCTGCAGGCTCGAGGCCGGACTCGGGGACTCAAGGCTTGGGCCCAGGGGTCCCTTGATCGCGAGCGGCTTCGCTAGTTCTTCGCCTCGCCATCTCCCGACAGCTTCCGGATCAGCTGCGCGTTCGCCGATGCCAGCTGTCCGGGAACGGGAGCGTAGTACCGATAGGTCGGCGTGTCGTCGAGGAACAGGGCCATCACTTCGCCGCGTCGCCTGATGCAGGCTTCGAACTCGGACTTCGCCTCGGCCGGGTAGCCTGCCGCAAGGTAGGCCTCCCCGAGCGTGTAACGCACCAGCCATAGATCGGAGAGCCCGGTCGCAGCCTTGAGGGCGTCCACGGCATCCACCGGGCGCTTGTCCCGCAGCGCCAGCAGCCCGTCGATGACCTTCGCGTAGGCGCGGCTCTGCGGCTGCAGCTGGCGGCGCAGTTCGGCCGCGACCTTCTGCGCCTCGGCCACCTCGCCGAATTCGACGTACAGGAGCCCTGCAGGAACCCATTCCGCGTTCGTGCCGGCTTTGGCGGTGAGGTCCTTCAGCGTCGCGAGGGCTTCCGCGCGCTTGCCCTGCATCACGTAAGCCATGGCCAGCGCCGAACGCTTCGACGCGACCCCCTGCTCGTTGCCGCTGGCCTGGTCCTTCGGGATCGCATCGACGAGGATCTTCTCCGCGTCGGCAGGCTTGCCGTCGAAGAGCGCGATGTCTGCCAGGCCGATCGCGGCGAGCGATGCGCCGGACTCCCCGTGTGCGGCAGCGTTCTCGTACACCTGGCGCGCCGCGGCCAGGTCCGGAATGGTCATCGCCTGCATCGCGAGCGGCAGGTAGGCGAGGTAATAGGAGGGATCGGCCTTGACGACCTTGCCCGCTTCCTCGACGGCGGTCTTCAGGTCGCTGGCGTACATCGCGTACAGCGCGTAGTTCGCGCGGTACTGGATGTCCTCCGGGTAGATGTCGAGCACGCGCTTGCCTTCCACGAGGGCCTGCGGAAAGTTCAGCGTCATGAAATAGGAGATCGCCAGGTTGTTGTGTGCGGCGCCGTCCGCCGGATAGAGCTTGACGAGCTGCTTGTAGTTGTCGATGGCCTTGTCGTAGTCGAGGGACACGACGGAGTAGTACAGCCCGAGCGTTCGATAGCGCTCGCGCTCCGTCATCCGGTCCAGCAGCTTCAACGCCTGCGTCCACCTGGCTTCGGCCTCGGTGCGTTGCCCCAGCTTGAATGCGGAGAGCCCCCAGCCGGAGTACGCCCGCGCGAACTGCGGATCGGACTCGACCGCCTTCTGGTAGAGCGGCACCGCCTCGTCGTCCTTGTTGCGGGCTGCCAGCCCCTGGGCGCGGGTGTAGTAGCTCGCCGCCTCGAGCGATGCGGCCGTGAAGGTCTCGCCGTCGGCCAGCTTGCCGCCCTTGAGCGACTTGTCGCCGAGCGCTTCACGAACCTGGGCGGCGATCGAACCGACCGCCGTCAGCACGTCGTCGCGGCCAGCGGCGGACACCGTCGCATCCTTCACCACCTTGCCGTCCGCGGGATTGACCGCGCGAATGGACAGGGTGTAGCCGTCGCCGGCCGGCTCGATCGTGCCGGTGAGCACGACCTTGACGCCTTCGCGCACCGCCACCAGCCTCGCGACCTCCTCGTCGAGCCGACTGCCGGGCCGGATTTCTTCGGCCAGCCGCCGGGCCTGCTCGCGCCCGTAGTCCGTGATGAAGGCCGCGCCCTCCAGGCCCACGCCCAGGGCTTCTTCCAGCGTGCCGTCGAACACCGGGTCGCCGGTGCGGTTCGAAAAATCGGCGACCAGCACCGAGACCGGCTGCATTACATCGGGCGCAAATGGCTTCGCCCGGAAATTGTTGTACAGCGAGATTCCAAGGGCGATGACCAGAACGCCCATGACCAGCGCATTCATCTCGCGCCCGCCGACCAGGGGCTTGAGTTTCTTGTCCTTGAGGACCTCTTCGTCGCGCTTCAGGCCCTGCGAGGTCAGCTCGTACAGCCACGCCACGACCATCAAGACCACGAAACCGATCACGCCGATGACGATGAGCGCCTGGAAGATCCAATCCGGCGCGTGGAATGCCGGCAGGATCATGCTGGCGGCCTGCAGCGTGATCCACGCGATACCGCCATACAGGACAGCAACGCGGAAGACGTGTCGGCGCTTCAGTTCTTCGTAGAGACTCATGGAGTTCCGTCGGGCGCCACGGGCCATTGCGCCGCGGATCCATAGATTACACGTTCAACGGCGCGGACGCAGGACGGGGCCCGCCCACGACATTGGCGCTTGACCGAGCGCCAGCGAGGCCGAATCATCGACGCATGACAACAGACGCACCCGCCGCAACCGCGGCCTACATCGACGGGCTCGGGGCCGACACGCTGGCGAAGGCGGCCGCCTACACCACCGGCAACCACTGGCTGCTACTGTGGGGGCTCCTGGTCAGCGCGCTCGTCACGCTGGCCATCGTGCGGTGGGGTGTCCTCGACAGGGTGGAGGCGAGGCTCGGCCGGCGCGGGCCGAACCTCAGGGCCTTCGTGGTCGGGATCGTCTACTTCCTGGTGTCCGCGCTGCTTTCGGTCCCGTGGGCGCTCTACGAGGAATGGTGGCGTGAGAAAGCCTACGGACGCACCAGCCAGCCGCTGGCGGACTTCCTGGGGCAGGGACTGCTCGCGATCCTGATCTCGGCCGTGCTCGGCGCGCTCTTCTTCGTCGGCGTCTATGCGCTCATCCGGCGCGCCGGCCGGGCCTGGTGGGCCTGGTCGGCGGGGCTGACCGCGGTGGCGCTGTCGGCGTTCATGCTCGCGGCGCCCGTCGTGATCGAGCCGCTCTTCAACGACTTCAAGCCGGTGCCGAACGGCGAAGTGCGCGATGCGCTCCTGGTCATGGCGAACCGTGCCGGCGTTCCGACGGACCGCATCTTTGTCTACGACGGGTCGCGGCAGTCGAACAACTTCACCGCGAACGCGGGCGGCGTCGGCAGCACCGCGCGCATCGCAATCTCCGACGTCGCCTTCAAGGGCGCGTCGCTGGACGAGGTGAAGGCAGTGACGGCACACGAGATCGGCCACTACGTGCTCGGCCACACCTGGCGTGCGGTCGGGATCCTGTCGGGGCTCGCGATCCTGTTCTTCTTCCTGGCCGATCGCCTGTTCTCGCGCTTTGCGCGCGCCTTCGGCAGCCGGGCCAAGCTGTCGGAACCGGCGGGCCTGCCTGTCGTGCTGTTCATGGCTTCGTGCTTCGGCCTGCTGGCCGGACCGGTGACGAACGCATTGAGCCGCGCCGCCGAGAACGAGGCCGACCAGTATTCGCTCGAGACCGTCAACCTGCCCGACGCGCTGGCCACGGCGCTGGTGAAGACGGCGGAGTACCGCAACCCGCGTCCAGGTCGGCTCGAGGAGTGGATGTTCTACGATCACCCGTCGGTCGAACGGCGGGTGCTGCGGGCGATGCAGTGGAAGGCCACGCACGGGGCCGAGTGAGTCGTTCGCGCATTGCGATCGTCGGGGCCAACTTCGCCGGCTTGTCGGCGGCGCAGCGCCTCGGCTCGAAATACGACGTCACGGTGATCGACCGTTCGCCGTGGTTCGAGTGGCGGCCCAACATCCACGAGATCGTGTCCGGATTGAAGCGACCGGCGGACCTGCGTCTCCCGCGCGCGCGTCTCGTGGCACACGCCGGCCATCGATTCCTGCGTGCCGAGGTCGCCGACATCGATGCACGGCTCGGCCGGCTCACGACGTCGGACGACCGGCAGGTCGAGTTCGACGCCTGCATCGTTGCCGTCGGTGGTGTTAGCCATTCGTTCGGTGTCGCAGGCGCCGCTCGCTACGCACTGCCCTTGAAGACCGTCGACGACGGCGTCGCGATCGGGCGCAGGCTGAAGGCGCTGGCGCGCGGGCGGAACAGGATGTCGGTCGTGATCGTCGGGGCAGGGCTCGAGGGTATCGAGGTCCTGGGCGAGATCCTGCGTCGCTACCGTGATCGCGAGTCACTGGACGTGACCGTCGTCGAGGCCGGTCCGAGATTGATGCCGGGCAGCCCGTCCGCGCTCGATGCGACGGTGCGCAGGCATTGCGCCGGTCTCAACGTGCAATTCCTGACCGGGACGGCGGTGCAATCGGTGACCCGGAGTCGTGTCCACCTGAGTTCCGGGAAATCCATCCGCTCGGACCTCACGCTCTGGACCGTCGGTGCGACGGCGCCGGCGCTGATCAGGGAATCGCGGCTCGCGGACCGGCCCAACCAGTGGGCGCCCGTCAGCCGTGCCCTGCGCAGCCGCCGCTTCGACAACGTGTTCATCGCGGGCGACGTCGCGGCGCTGCCGCGCCCCCTTGCCAGGCAGGCGTATTACGCGATGCAGATGGGTCAGTGCGCGGCCGAGAATGCCATGCGTGCCGTGGCCGGCCGCAGGTTGCACGAATTCGTTCCGGTCCAGAAGCCGATGCTGGTGGCATTCGGCGACCTGGACACGTTCCTCGTGTCCGGACGTTCGGTGATCGCCTCGCCGACGCTTGCCGCAGCAAAGGAGCTGGTGTTCCAGGCCACGATGGCGCAGATCGACCCGCCGCTCCGCACGGCGCCTATGATTGCGCTCGGCAGCCGCCTCGGCCGGCTGGTCCTTCCTCAGTCGCGCGCCAGCAGGACATGAACGTCCCCGAGCGCGTGCTCGGCGAATCCGGCCTCGCAGTAGCAGAGGTAGAACTCCCAAGTCCGCGTGAAGCTCCGGGTAGCGGACGAGGCCCGGAACCAGAGAAGACCTCCCGGTGAAATTCTCGCTTGCGCGGACCCAGCCTACGTGGCTCCAGAGGAGGCCGTGTTCGCGTGGCCAAACGGCGTGTCACGGCGCCGGGTCCCCGGAAGGGCTGGCGCTCGAGTCCCAGCGCTGCGGCACCTTGCGCAGCAGCGATACGTCGTAGCCCTGGGCGGCGACGAACTGCACCAGGCGCTCGTAGTCTGCGTCCGGAATCGATGCAGTGCGTGCCATGATCCAGACGTAGTCGCGTGCGACCCGGGCGATCACGGTCTGTCCGTAGTCCGGCGACACGTACGCGACGCGGTAGTCCGCCTTCACCGGCCAGACAAATCGCATTCCCCACACGGCGTTCGACTCGTGGTCGAACACGAACCCGCGCGGGGTGTAGCGGCGGGGCTTGCCGTCGAATCCGCCTTCCCGGAAGGTGAAGGTGGTTTCGATCGTGCCGTCGGGCGCGAGACGGTACGACTCGACGGCGTTGTAGGCGTCGCGCTCGATGAAGGTCGGTATCGATGCGATCACGTACCAGTCACCCATGAACCGCGCGAGATCCACGCTGGACGCCTGGGCGAGCGGCTGCTGCGGGGCGCTCTGGCAGCCCGAGAGCAGGAACGCCGCGGCAAGCAGGATACGGGCGGTCATCGCGATACTCCCGGTCACATCAACTCATAGCGGAGGTTACGGCCGCCCGCGGCCGGCGCTTCGAGCGCCACCCAGCGACCGCCCGCGTACCAGAGATCGATCTGCAGGTCCTTCCCGGTGATGCGATGGCGTTGCGCGGCGAGCCGCTGGCCCCTGACGGCCACGGTCTCCTCGCCGAGTGACGTGACCGTCACGGGCAGCAGCTCACCGGTCTGCGAGTTCAGCAGTTGCCGCTCATCGAGGATGCGCGGGTTCCAGTAGGCGAAGCTCATGACGCAGCCCGGGTGCTCGCTGCGTTGTTTCGGGCGATTGACCACCAGCCGGCCATCGCGCTCGGCGGCGTCGACGGACTCGCGGCGGCCGTTGTCGTCGGTGCGCGCGACCAGTGTACGAAGGCAGTCACCATCCCAGCGCTCGACGGCCTCGTGGTCGTAGCGATAGGCGCTCAGGAACAGCACGCGCACGTCGAACCGTGCCTCGCTGCGCAGTTCGCTCTCGCCGTCCTTCACGCTCAGCGTGTAGCGGTGCTGCCCGATCTCCCGTCCGTCGAGCAGCACGCGGAAATTCCACGCGTCGGGCTGTGCGACGGCCAGCGTCGGGGCGAGAGTCGCGGCGAGCAGGAGGAGGGTGCGCATCATCTGCGTTCGGGCGCTTCGGGCGCGGGGGCGTGGCCCTCAGGGCGTCCCGCGACGACGCGCGGGAAAGCCATGGGTCGCTCGAACAGGTAATGACTGACCCACCACTCCTGCCCGCCGCGATAGCCGAACATCTCGGCGCAGGCCATGAAGAATATCCGCCAGCGCTGCAGCCACATGGCGGCGCTCGGCTGGCCGTAGGTACGCGCCATCACGGCCAGCACCTCGTCCCGGCGGGCGTCCACGTTCGCGAGCCAGGCGTTGGCGGTTCTTTCGTAATGCCTGCCGTCCCAGCGCCAGCGGCTCACGAAGCGCAGCTGGTCCTGGAACCGCAGCGCGAGTTCGTCGCTCGGCATGATGCCGCCCGAGAAGAAATGGCGACTCATCCAGTCGGCCGGCCCCTGGTCCACGAACGCGTACGGCGTGGCGCGGTGACAGAAGACGTGCATGAAGAAGCGTCCGCCCGGGTTCAGCCAGTCGTGCACGCGGGCGAAGAGCGCGGGCCAGTTGCGCATGTGCTCGAACATCTCCACCGATACCACGCGGTCGAAGCGCTGCCCGGTCGAGAAGTGGTTCATGTCGGCAGTGAGCACTGCCACGTTGCCGAGACCCCGCCGCGCGGCCTCCTCGAGGATCCAGGTACGTTGCGAGCGAGAGTTCGATACCGCGGTGATGCTGCTCCTCGGGTACCGCGTGGCCATCCACAGCGTGAGCGAGCCCCAGCCGCATCCCAGTTCCAGGATCGACTGGCCGTCATCGAGCCCCGCGTGCTCGCAGGTCGCGGCGAGCGCGGCGTCCTCGGCCTGCGCGAGGGTCTCGGCGCCGTCGGGCCACCAGGCGCAGCTGTACTTGCGGTGCGGGCCGAGGGCGAGCGCGAAGAAGTCGGCCGGCACCTCGTAGTGCTGGGTGTTCGCGAGGTGAGGCAACGGGGCGATCTCCGACTCCGCCATCGAGCGCGCGAACGCCTCAGTGGCGAGCGATGCGATTTCGCAGTCGCCAGCGCCGATTTCCGACAGCCGTTGCTCGCACAGGCGGCGGATTCCCGCGCGGATGACGGCGTCGGGGACGTACCCCTGCTCGACCCAGTTGATGGCGAAGCGGGTGGCCTGTTTCATGTCGCTGTCCCCTGGCGCGTGAGCGTCGCCGCGATGAAGCGCACGCCGTCCTCGGGCGCGGAGCCGAGCGCGACGGCTCCGGCCGCGGCGACGGCAGCGCGATGCCGCAGGGCCGTCGAGCCGCCGACGAAGACGGGCACCTTTACCTGGCGCACCAGCTTCGGCAATTCGCGCTCCAGCAGCCCCGCCGGGGGATCGACTGACGAGGAGAGGACCACCGCGTCGCAGCCGGAGCGCTCGTGCGCCTCGGCGACGTCGTCGAGGGGCGTGTCCGCCCCCAGCAGGACCGTGCGCAGGCCGGCATCCTGGGCCTCCAGCGCGAA
>Ga0209253_10002959_pt1 | contig 15003 bp, 13 predicted proteins | sample FrelakmetBRP12BR_FD_187145 | JGI IMG/M metagenome (GOLD analysis project Ga0209253, IMG submission 187145) | Freshwater lake sediment microbial communities from the University of Notre Dame, USA, for methane emissions studies - BRP12 BR (SPAdes)... | ecosystem: Environmental > Aquatic >...
AGCTTGGGCATGCCCACTCAGGCGCATTATCAGCAGGTTGGCGTTTGTAACGGCACTTGATGCATGTCTTACCATCAAACTCAAGCTCCAATGAATTTGAAATTTCAGCAGTTTGATTATCTTGCATAACAAAACTTTATTAAAGAATTGCAACTATAATAACCGTCAATTTAATGATTTTCAAAGAACTATAACCATATGCGCCAAGAACAATTCGGCATTTACATCATCGGCGACGAGATTCTCTCCGGAAAACGTAAAGACGCCCATTTGCAGTTTGCTATTCAAGCACTCAAAGCGCGTGGTCTGCAGCTGAGTTGGGCGAATTATTTGGGTGACATTCCCGAGGAAATCACAGGTTCGCTCAAAACGAGTATGGCGCGGGGCGATGTGGTATTCAGCTTTGGCGGCATCGGCGCCACGCCGGATGACTACACGCGCCAGTGCACGGCAGATGCGGCCGGGGTGCCTATAGAACGGCATGTAGGTGCAGCAGCCAATATTGTGGCGCAATATGGCGATAGCGCTTATCCCAAGCGGATATTGATGGCGGATTTTCCGCAAGGTGCAGAGCTTATCCCTAATCCTGTAAATCGCGTTGCAGGCTTTTTTATCAACCGGCATTATTTTGTGCCGGGCTTCCCTGATATGGCACATCCAATGGTGGAATGGGTTTTGGATACGCATTATTCGCACTCATTTCATCAAACAGATTATTTAGAAAGCTCAATCATCATTAAAAATGGCATTGAAAGCCAACTAATTGATTTGATGAATGAAATGTTGAAAAAATATCCTGAAATTAAAGTTTTCAGCTTACCTAAACTCAAGCCAAATCGCCAAGTTGAATTAGGCGCAAAAGGCAAACCAGAACAGGTGCAACTAGCCATGCTAGAAATAAAATCCAGCGTAGGCAATATTGGCTTTGAGTGGATAGAGTTTGAGCGAGATTAAGCAATAATGCAGTGTAGATTAAACTGTGGTGCGTGCTGCATTGCTCCCTCCATTAACAGTCCAATCCCTGGTATGCCACATGGCAAGGCTGCTGGCATGCGCTGTATACAGCTAGATGAACAAAATCGATGCATGATTTTCGGTAAACCGGAACGCCCTGCTTTTTGCGCAAGCTTGCAGCCAAGCGAGGAAATGTGCGGCGAATCGCGCGCTTATGCAATTGAATGGCTAAGCAAATTAGAGCAACTTACCACACCCCCTTTTTAAGCCCAAAATAAACAAAAAATTTAGCAGTTAGTAGTGTCAAGTCTTAGCGATTGCGTATAAAATAGGCAATTTTCCGCCAAACAATAAATTAATGCGAATCGGCAATCATATTTTAAAGAATAACCTCGTCGTCGCCCCTATGGCAGGCGTGACGGACAGGCCTTTCCGTCAGCTTTGCAAGAAGATGGGTGCAGGTTTAGCGGTTTCTGAAATGGTGACTTCCAACTCGCTACTTTACGGCAGCGAAAAAACACGCCGTCGAGCGAATCACGAAGGCGAAGTGAACCCAATCTCGGTGCAAATCGCCGGCGCAGATCCGAAAATGATGGCAGAAGCCGCTAAGTACAATGTGGATAATGGCGCGCAGATTATCGACATTAATATGGGCTGCCCAGCCAAAAAAATCTGTAATGTGATGGCAGGTAGTGCATTGTTAAAGGATGAACCGTTAGTTTCTCAAATCCTAAAAGCCGTAGTGGGCGCGGTGGATGTGCCTGTAACATTAAAAATCCGTACCGGTTGGGATAAAGAAAATCGCAATGCGGTACAAATTGCCAGAATGGCCGAGGATATTGGCGTACAGGCACTTGCCATGCACGGCCGCACGCGCGCTTGCCTTTACAATGGTGAGGCGGAATACGATACGATTGCAGCTGTGAAGCAATCAGTAAAAATTCCGCTGATTGCCAATGGCGACATCACCACGCCGGAAAAAGCCAAATACGTGCTGGATTACACCGGTGCTGATGCGGTCATGATAGGCCGCGCTGCACAGGGCAGACCGTGGATTTTTCGCGAGATTGAACATTACTTAAAGACGGGCACGCATTTATTACCGCCCACAGTGGAAGAAATTCACGCCGTCATGCTGGAACATATCAACGATTTATATGGGTTTTATGGCGATTTAGCGGGTATGCGCGTGGCACGCAAACATATCTCCTGGTACACCAAAGGTTTAGCGGGTTCAGCCAACTTTAGACACCACATGAACACTTTGCAAACCATATCCCTGCAACAGCAAGCCATTAGCGACTTTTTTGCAGAGCTAAAAGCTAAAAGTGAACGCTTGGTTTATTCCGAAGAAGTTGCAGATGAAGCAGAGGCATTGGCGGCATAATGGCAAACGAACTGGCAGAGTGCGTAAAAAAATCGCTGGATGAGTACTTCGCTCATCTTGATGGAGAGCAGCCTCACGCCGTTTATGACATGGTATTGCAATACATTGAAAAGCCCTTGCTTGAGTATATCCTCAATAAAGTGGGCGGCAATCAAAGTAAAGCCGCAGAAATGCTTGGCTTAAACCGAAATACTTTGCGCAAAAAAATGGCGCAATACAATCTTAACTAACCGCAAGCATTACGCTCATGCTAACTTTGTTGCACAAAAGCTCAAAAATCCTCATTTACAACCCAGTAAATTCTGGCTTTTTCGCTTTCGTGCGCCGCGCTATCATTTCGCGTATTGGCTTGCTTAAACTTAAATATATAAACTGAAAATATGTCCGTCATTAAAAGAGCACTCATCAGCGTTTCCGACAAAACTGGCGTTCTAGAGCTAGCTAGCGCCCTGGTCAAATTAAATGTAGAAATCCTTTCCACCGGCGGCACTGCCAAGCTGTTTCGTGACAACCACATTCCCGTCATCGAGGTCAGTGATTACACCGGCTTCCCCGAGATGCTGGATGGTCGTGTGAAAACGCTGCATCCCAAGATACATGGCGGGCTGCTGGGCAGACGCGATTTACTTGAGCACGTAGCAGCGATGCAAGCGCAAGGTATCCCTAACATTGATTTATTGGTGGTGAATTTATACCCGTTTGAGGCGACAGTTGCCAAGCCAGATTGCACGCTCGAAGACGCGATTGAAAACATCGACATTGGCGGCCCGGCCATGGTGCGCAGCGCCGCCAAAAACTGGAAAGATGTCGCCGTTCTGACCGATGCAAGCCAATATGCTGACTTTTTGACCGAGCTGCAGGCCAATAACGGCGAGGCTTCCAAGGCATATCAATTCAAACTTTCCGTGGCTGCTTTTAACCGCATCAGTAATTATGACGCGGCTATCAGTGATTATTTATCCAGCTTTAATGCAGATGGCTCGCGTAGCGCTTACCCCACGCAAATGAACGGCCGCTTCGTGAAAGTACAGGATTTGCGCTATGGCGAAAACCCGCACCAAAGTGCCGCGTTTTACCGCGATCTATATCCCGCGCCCGGCAGCTTGGTGACCGCAGAACAACTGCAAGGCAAAGAGCTCAGCTATAACAATATCGCCGACGCGGACGCGGCTTGGGAAGCAGTAAAGAGCTTTGATTCGACTGCATGCGTGATCGTTAAACACGCCAACCCATGCGGCGTGGCGCTAGGCAAAGATGCGCTAGAAGCTTACAGCAAAGCCTTTCAAACCGACCCTACGTCAGCCTTCGGTGGAATTATCGCCTTTAACGTGACTGTAGATAAAGCTGTGGCAGAAGCGGTTTCCAAGCAGTTTGTCGAAGTGCTGATTGCGCCTGATTACAGCAATGAGGCTTTAGAAGTGTTTGCTGCAAAAGCCAATGTGCGCGTACTGAAAATCGCTTTACCTAAAGGCGGCAAGACCCCTTGGGAACAAGGCCGTAACTCGCACGACAGCAAACGCGTTGGCTCTGGTTTGCTCATTCAAACCGCAGATAACCACGAAATTTCGCCGACTGATTTAAAAGTCGTGACAAAAAAACAGCCAACACCGCAGCAAATGGCTGATTTATTATTTGCATGGAATGTCGCCAAATATGTGAAATCGAATGCCATTGTTTTTTGTGGCAACGGCATGACGCTTGGCGTAGGCGCAGGCCAGATGAGCCGTGTCGATAGCACTAAAATCGCTGCCATTAAAGCGAAAAACGCTGGATTAAGTTTGCAAAATTCTGTCGTGGCTTCAGATGCTTTCTTCCCATTTCGTGATGGCATTGACGTACTCGCAGAGGCAGGCGCAGTCTGTGTCATTCACCCAGGCGGCAGCATGCGTGACGATGAAGTGATTGCTGCAGCGGATGAACTCGGCTTGGCGATGGTGCTCACTGGCATTCGCCACTTCAGGCACTAAAAAATGAAAATATTAGTTATCGGCAGCGGTGGTCGCGAACATGCGTTGGCCTGGAAAATAGCGCAGAACAAAGAAGTAAGCCGCGTTTATGTTGCGCCTGGTAATGCAGGCACAGCAACCAATCCTGACATGATGAACGTGCCCATTAGCAGCGTACAAGATTTACTCGAGTTTGCAAAAAAAGAGCAGATTCACCTCACCATCGTTGGTCCAGAAGCACCTCTCTCTCAAGGTGTTGTCGATACATTTCGTGCTGCAGGATTGAAGATTTTTGGCCCAACCAAAGCCGCAGCACAATTAGAAAGTTCAAAAGATTTCGCCAAAGCGTTTATGCTGCGCCATAACATCCCTACCGCCGCATACGCTACATTCACCGATGCCAAACTTGCTCACGATTATGTGAACCAGCAAGGCGCACCGATTGTGATCAAGGCTGATGGCCTGGCTGCGGGTAAAGGCGTTGTAGTTGCCATGGATGAATCTGAAGCGCATGCTGCAATCGATGCCATGCTTTCGGATAACAAACTTGGCAGTGCAGGCGCACGTGTGGTAATTGAAGAATTTTTAACTGGCGAAGAAGCCAGTTTTATTGTGATGGTGGATGGGAAAAACATCCTTGCGCTTGCCACCAGCCAAGACCATAAACGTCTGCTAAATGGCGATCAAGGGCCGAATACAGGTGGTATGGGCGCGTATTCTCCCGCGCCAGTGGTGACACCGGAAATCCACGCCCGCGCTTTACGTGAAGTGATTCGCCCTACCGTGGAAGGCATGGCGAAAGATGGCATTCCATACACCGGTTTTCTGTATGCAGGTTTAATGATTTCGCCCGATGGCAGCATCAAAACTTTAGAGTTCAATTGCCGCATGGGAGACCCTGAAACGCAGCCGATTATGTTGCGTTTAAAATCTGACTTTGTAACGTTAGCTGAGCACGCGGTTGCGGGCACTTTAAACCAAGCAGAAGCAGAGTGGGACCGTCGCACTGCGCTAGGCGTAGTAATGGCATCTGCCAACTATCCAGAATCCCCTAGACTTGGCGATGAAATTACGGGCTTGCCAAAAGAACTCATCGACGCACAGGTTTTTCATGCCGGAACGCAACTCGTTAATGGCAAAGTAGTGACCAGCGGTGGACGTGTATTGTGTGTAACTGCGCTTGGTGAAACAGTAAAATTTGCTCAGCAACAAGCTTATAGAATCATTGAAAATATCAAGTTTGATGGCGCGCAATTCCGCACAGATATTGGCTATCGCGCTATTAAAGGTTAACACAAGTGAACACGCTTCCAGTATTAAACTATTTACAAAACCTGCAAGCAAAAATTGTTGAGGCCGTAGAGTTAGTCGATGGTAAAAACTTTCTACAGGATAGCTGGCAACGACCGGAAGGCGGCGGCGGTAACTCTTGCATGCTGGAAGATGGCAATGTATTTGAACGCGCTGGCGTTGGATTTTCTCATGTACTGGGCAGCAAACTTCCGCCTTCTGCAAGCGCAGCGCACCCTGAAGCGGCAGGTCGCTCATGGGAAGCCATGGGCGTGTCACTGGTATTCCACCCGCGCAATCCATACATTCCGACCGTACACATGAACGTGCGGTTCTTTGTGGCTAAAGCGCAAAACAACTCGGATGCTGATATCTGGTGGTTTGGCGGTGGCATGGATCTTACGCCTTACTATGGTTTTGAAGAGGATGCCATTCATTTTCATCGCACAAATAAAACTGCGTTAGATGCTTTCAATCCAGCTTATTACCCACAATTTAAAAAAGAATGTGATGAGTATTTTTACCTTAAACACCGCAAAGAACCACGTGGCATCGGTGGCATCTTTTTTGATGACTTTAATGAATCAGGTTTTGAAAGAAGCTTTGAGATGGTACGCGCAGTTGGTGATAGCTTTTTGAATGCCTATCTACCAATTGTGCAACGCCGTAAAGAAACACCCTATGGCGAACGCGAACGCGACTTTCAGGCCTATCGTCGTGGTCGCTATGTAGAATTTAATTTGGTTTACGATAGAGGCACTTTGTTTGGCTTGCAATCAAATGGCCGCACTGAATCTATTTTGCTCTCAATGCCGCCGATTGTGAAATGGCGCTACGACTGGAAGCCTGAGAACGGCAGCCCCGAGGCTAAACTTTATACTGATTTCTTAATTGATAAAGACTGGCTGTAATTTCTAGTTGTAGCTATTTCTTAGTCGTTTTAATTTTTAGTTAAAACAATGCATTTTCTAGCTATAATCCCCTTAAACAAGGGAGAGTAAAATGCAGGCATTAGAAGAAATTATCAGCACGCTTTCTAGCATTGTATGGGGACCGCCCATGCTGGCTTTGCTTGTAGGCACTGGTTTATATCTCACGATTATTCTCAAAGGTATGCAGTTCCGTGCACTACCGCACGCATTTCGGCTTGTTCTACATAAAGATCATGGACACGAAGGTGACATTAGCCATTTTGCCGCCCTCATGACAGCGCTGGCTGCGACTGTTGGCATCGGCAATATTGTCGGTGTCGCCACCGCCATCACTATGGGTGGGCCCGGTGCAGTATTTTGGATGTGGATGACAGGCTTGGTGGGCATGGCCACCAAATATAGCGAGGCGGTGCTGGCAGTAAAATACCGTGAAAAAGGCGTGCACGGTATGCGCGGCGGGCCAATGTACTATATTTCCAAGGGCGTTGGTCTGCCCTGGCTAGGTACTTTGTTTGCCATATTTACTGCGTGTGCGACTTTCGGCATCGGCAATATGACACAGGCTAACGCGACCGCCAAAATTTTTGAAGCAACTTTCCATATTCCTGTCGCGGCAACCGGCATTGTGCTCACGCTGTTGACTGGTTTGGTCATACTTGGTGGCATCAAAACCATTGGCAAATTCACCTCATTTCTTGTACCTTTCATGATTGTGATTTATGTAGGTTGCAGCCTTTGGGTATTGGTATTAAACGCCAGTGCAATTCCACATGCTTTCCAGCTTATTTTCTATCATGCCTTTAACCCAGCGGCTGCTTCCGGCGGTTTTGTAGGCGCAACAATTGCCGCAGCTATGCGCTTTGGTATTGCACGCGGGGTATTCTCGAATGAGTCTGGCTTAGGCTCTGCACCAATCGCAGCAGCAGCAGCGCGCACTAATGACCCGGTTAAGCAAGCGCTTGTAAGCATGACGCAAACGTTTATTGACACTTTGGTAGTGTGTACAATGACTGCAATGGTGATTTTAACCGCAACCAGTTGGACGCAAGGTGTCAGTGCGGCCAGTCTCACCAGTGCAAGCATGGCTGAAACACTAGGTGATGCGGGCAATATCATCGTTGCTATCGCCACTGCACTTTTTGCTTACTCAACACTGATAGGCTGGAACTATTACGGTGAAAAAGCCATTGAATATTTATTAGGCGAGCGCTCTATTCGTATTTACCGCGTATTTTTTACCGTGGCAGTCATGGTGGGCGCAATGGTTAGCTTAGAATTTGTATGGAATTTCTCGGATCTGATGAACGGCATGATGGCGATTCCCAACCTAATTGGTTTGCTATGGTTATCCCCAATCATTAAACAGGAAACAGAGCGCTACTTTTCATCACTCAAGAAATAACAATCATGAACATGCATCGTAGCCATTGGAAAAACCGCTGGACCTTTATGCTGGCCACAGCGGGCTCTGCTATTGGCTTAGGTAATATATGGAAGTTGCCTTACATGATAGGTGTAAATGGCGGCAGTGCATTTGTGCTGGTGTTTATCGCCTGTATTTTCTTCGTTGGCATTCCACTGATGATGACTGAAATTTTGCTTGGGCGTAGGGCACAAAGAAATCCTATGGATGGCATGCAGGCGCTGGCCAATGAAGCGCAGGCGTCTCAACATTGGAAATATCTAGGCAGTATGGGCATGATTGCTGGATTGTTAATACTGGGCTTTTATAGCGTGATTGGCGGCTGGGTTCTGGCCTATATCTTCGAAGCTGTTAAAGGAAGTTTCTCCCAAATTACTGCAACGCAATCTGCAGCTAATTTTGATGGCTTATTGGCATCGCCTCTAAAATTACTACTTTGGCACACAGTGTTTATGTTCATGACCATGGGCGTGGTAGCACATGGCGTAAATTCCGGGCTGGAAAAAGCCAATAATATTTTAATTCCTGCTTTATTCGCGATTTTACTCGTGCTGTTAGGCTATAGCATGTCTGTAGGCGACATGTATTCCGCATATCAATTCATGTTTAAGCCGGATTTCTCTAAAATTACCCCTGTGGCCGTTTTATCAGCACTGGGGCATGCTTTCTTCTCTCTCAGTTTGGGTATGGGTGCTGTCATGGTGTACGGGTCATATCTGCAACGCAATGTTTCTATCGCCCGCACGACCATATACATTGCATTAGCAGACACGACGCTTGGTCTCTTGGTAGGGTTGGCTATTTACTCATTAGTATTTGCCAACCATCTAGCGCCAAACGCAGGGCCTGGTTTGATATTCCAAACCTTGCCTATCGCCTTTGGCCACATGCCTTGGGGCAACTTAATTGGTACATTATTTTTTATATTAGTGGCCTTTGCCGCTTGGACCTCTTCGATTTCACTGGTAGAACCTGCAATCGCATGGATAGTCGAGAATACCAAAATTAAACGCAAAACTGCTGCATTGGGCTTAGGCATTATCGTCTGGCTATTGGGCGTAGCCGTTGTGCTTTCTTTCAACGAATGGAAAGAGATTAAAATCGTATTTGGCCTGAATATTTTTGAAACACTCGACAAACTCACATCTACTATATTACTTCCTCTTGGCGGCTTGCTGATGGCGATTTTTGCCGGTTATTTTATGAAAAAAGATCACGTTCAGGAAGAACTGGATTTGAAGGATCTGGCTTTTAAATTATGGCGCACCGCCAATAACATCATTGCACCGATTGCGATTGCAGCGGTATTTTTATATCTGTTTGGCTTAATTAAATAAAAACTTGTAATCGTATATTAAGATAATAAAAAAGCCAGCGTTTGAAGCTGGCTTTATATTGAGCATCACTAAATTATAGTGACAATACCCACTGAACGATTGTTTTGATATCTTCGTCTTTTACTTGTGGGCTGTTAGCTGGCATAGGCATAGGACCCCAAACACCACTACCACCCGCTTTAACTTTTGCAATTAACTTAGCCTCAGCACCTTTGTCGCCTTTGTATTTAGCAGCAACATCTTTATATGATGGACCTAATACTTTTTTATCTATGCTATGGCAAGCCAAGCAACCACTTTTTTGTGCCAAAGCCGTTGCATCGGCAGCATAAGCTTGACCAGCTAATAACACAGCTGCTACCGCACTCATTGATAATAAAAATTTCATGCTATCTCCTTGAATTATTGTAAAAATACGCAATTTTTTGCAACTTAATATCATACCTATTATTTACAAATGCACAATAGTCTTTAAAGGTTTTGTGGCTACAGCACTGTTAATAATTGCTGCAAATCATTTATGCTAGGTGAACACACAACGCCTTTACATACCCAAGCGTTGACATCTTTTGTAAAATTTCTTTGTAAAGTTTGCGGCAAATCTTTTACATTTCCATCCAAATAAAAAAATAAATGATGCGGAAAATAATGTTGAATCATCGCAGTGCGCCAAACTGCCATTTGTTCATCCGCACCTCGCAGAATCACGATACTGGGCGGGTTTAAAAACTCGCGCAAAGCATGACACAAACTCGCACACCCAGCCGGGTTATTGGTCATGCTGCTATCAAAGGCTTTTAATGTACGCTCGGTTACCCGTAAATAACGCGGCTGGCCCAAAATATGCCCTAGCCTTTGCAGCGCAACTGCTGCAATGCCGTTACCATTAGGCGTAGCATTATCATAACCTTGTTTGGTACGATGAATCAGGGCCTCATGTGAATGGCTAGTGAAATAAAATCCGCCGTCTTCAGATTCAAAATCATCGAGTAAGGCTTCAGCTAAATCTTCAGCAAATTCTAAATCAATAGCGCGATAGTTAGCCTGCAAGCATTCTATGAGTGCATCTAATAAAAAAGCATAATCGTCCAAATATGCGTTTAGATGCGCCTGGTAATTCCCCTTACCGTCATCTTTGCAAGTGGCCAGTAAGTGTTCGCTTACCCACAATTTTTCATGGATAAAATCGACGGCATCTTGCGCCAATTTAATCCAGTCAGGTCGATTAAACACGCGCCCTGCTCGTGCTAATCCTTTGATTACTAAGGCATTCCAGCTTGTTAAAATTTTGTCATCCCGACCTGGGCGCGGGCGATTCTCACGCGCGACAAATAATTTCTTTTGCGCACTTTTTAAAAGTTCTATTTCAGCATGCTCTGGAAGTCGCGCCAGATATGGGTTCCACGCCACCCCTTCAAAATTGGCTGCACGGTCGAAACCAAAACAAGAAGTTGCTACGACAAACTCTTCTGGCGTCAACAATGCTCTCGCTTCATCGGGTTGCCATATATAAAATGCGCCTTCCTCGCTATGTCCATGCGCATCTAGCGAATCAGCATCCAGTGAAGAATAAAACGCACCTTGAGGTGATAACATTTCGCGCTGTAACCACACTACCGTTTCCTCAACTACTTGATTGTAACGTGAGTCTTTGTTTATTTGCCAAGCATCTGTATACAACAATAATAGCTGCCCATTGTCGTAGAGCATTTTTTCAAAATGCGGAATATTCCAGCGCTCGTCTACTGAATAGCGACAAAACCCGCCCCCTATTTGATCGTAAATACCACCATTCGCCATAGCAGATAACATCTGCAAAGCCATGCTTTCGGCACGTTGATTGCCTGCCCGGGCTTGATGTAACAGTAAAGTAACGTCAGCTGGATTTGGAAATTTTGGGGCAGAACCAAAACCGCCATGCTCAAAATCAAAGCTGCTCTCAAGCGAAGTAAACGCTAACTTTAAGGTACTTTCATTCGTTCTTAGCGTACTGCTTGGCGCTGGAATTGTACGTTTTAGCGCATCCGCAAGCTGGCTATTCTGCACTGCCAGATCTTCTTTGCGCTCATGATAAAACTGCGCAACTCGCGGGATTAAATCGGCAAAGCCAGGCAATTGATAGCGCGCTGTTTTTGGGAAATAGGTGCCGGTAAAATATGGCTCCTGCTTTGGGGTTAGAAAAACTGTGAGGGGCCAACCGCCGCTGCGGTTGGACATCATACTGTGGGCAATTTGATAGATTTGATCGATATCAGGACGTTCTTCGCGGTCCACTTTGATATTGATAAAGTGCGCATTCATAATCGCCGCGACTTCGGCATCTTCAAATGATTCATGCGCCATCACATGGCACCAATGACAGGCAGAATATCCTATTGAAAGCAGTATTGGCTTGTCTTGCTCACGCGCTAAAGTAAGTGCTTGCTCATTCCAAGGGTACCATTCCACGGGGTTAGTGGCATGTTGCAGAAGGTATGGGCTTGTTTCCTCTGCAAGATGATTAGGCATGAATCCTAAAGCGTTTCTATATGGTACTCTGCGCTAATCACATGGGTACGGCCCGGATTAATCACCACCATGTTCTCCAGCGCATTGGTTGTTTCTACACACACAGTCTTTCGCCATTCATCCGGTTCGCCCATATCACCCATCTGTGCTGCTTTTTCTGCTCCCGGACTCCAAACCACGGTCGTATCACTGCCTGATTTCGATACATGGATAATGCGGTTGTAGCCTGTATCGTGTATAGCACAATCGCTACTATGATTGATGAACACACGGTCAAACTCGCCACTATCGAAAGTGAGAGAACCATGTTCGACATGACGCTCATATTTGAGCAGTTTGTCGGCATACACGCAATCTTGCATTCCAGCAATTTTGACGTTCTCGATATCGCTTATATTGAGGTATGTGTGAAATGCCTCACCAATCACAAAAGGGTGGTCAGCTTTATTGGTAGTTGCCATGTTGATACGTAGCCTACGTCCCACAGTAATGGTAACGGTAAGTGCATAAGGGTATGACAGCTGACGTTTCGCTTCCGGAGTATCCATCATCTCCAAAACAATACGCGTGGCGCCAGTAGGAGTGGCATCAATATCCATGACGCGCCAAGGAATAACGCGAGCAAAGCCATGCGGACAAAAGGTGCTATCTGTAGGGTGTGCTCCAAACCATGGCCAACAGATTGGCACACCGCCACGTATTGAACGGCCTTTCACAAACCGCGCATTGCTGGAAAGCCATAATACCGGCTGAGCTAGAAATTTTGGCTGCCAGCTAATAACATGCGCGCCCTGCAGAGCGATTCTTGCAACTGCTAGAGGATTATCAATTTCCAGATACTGTAGCCCATCCTCATCTTGCGTTTGCATAACATGGGCATGAAGCTTCAATCGCCGCTCTGTTACAGGTAAATTTGTTTTTACTGTCGCTTCCATATCCATCACTTATCAACTATATTTAATGTTTAATTATCTATTTTTCAATTTGCGTCACGTCACGTACCGCACCACGCGCCGCACTGGTGCTCATTGCTGCATAGGCGCGTAACGCAGGCGATACATGACGCTCACGATTTGTAGGCTTCCAGGCTAACATGCCTTTATCTTCCATTTTTGCACGGCGGTGTGACATTTCTTCATCGCTAATGGCCAAATGGATGGTGCGATTTGGAATATCAATTTCAATTGTATCGCCCTCTTCCACCAAGCCAATTGCACCGCCTTCGGCCGCTTCTGGCGAAGCATGGCCGATACTCAAGCCAGATGTACCGCCTGAAAAACGCCCATCCGTAAATAAAGCACATACTTTACCCAAATCTTTCGATTTTAAATACGAGGTTGGATAAAGCATCTCCTGCATACCAGGTCCACCGCGAGGACCTTCGTATCGAATCACTACCACATCCCCCGCAACTATCTTATCGGCAAGAATTGCCTCAACTGAAGCGTCCTGCGATTCAAAAATGCGTGCTCGACCGGTAAATTTCAAAATGCTTTCATCCACTCCTGCAGTTTTGACAATGCAGCCATCCAGTGCAATGTTGCCATATAACACTGCCAAACCGCCATCTATGGAGTATGCGTGTGCAACATCCCTAATACAGCCATTGGCACGATCCGTGTCCAAATCTGGCCATAACATACTCTGACTAAATGCAATTGTTGTAGGAATACCCCCTGGCGCAGCGCGATAAAATTTCTTCACTTCTTCGTCAGTGGTCGTTGTAATGTCCCACTTATCCAAAGCAGCGCCCATGCTAGCGGAATGAACGGTTGGAATATCGCGATGGATCAAGCCGCCTTTGCTTAACTCCGCCAAAATCGCCATGACACCACCAGCGCGATGCACGTCTTCCATATGATATTTCTGCGTGGCAGGTGCAACCTTACTCACACAAGGTACTTTGCGCGATATTCTGTCAATATCACTCATGGTGAAATCTAGTCCAGCCTCATGCGCCGCAGCCAACAAATGCAATACCGTATTGGTTGACCCGCCCATCGCCACATCCAGGCTCATAGCATTCTCAAACGCTTTCAAAGTTGCAATATTACGTGGCAAAACCGAATAATCATCCTGCTCATAGTGGCGTTTAGCAAGCTCTACAATTAAACGTCCTGCCTGCAAAAACAATTGTTTGCGTGCGCCGTGCGTAGCCAGCGTGGAGCCGTTACCAGGTAAACTTAAACCAAGCGCTTCGGTTAAACAGTTCATCGAGTTCGCAGTAAACATACCAGAGCAAGACCCACAAGTTGGACAGGCTGAACGTTCAATCGCTTCCGATTTTTCGTCTGAAACTTTGCTATCTGCAGCAGCCACCATAGCATCAACCAGATCCAGTTTCAGCACATCGCCTTGCCAAGTCACCTTGCCCGCTTCCATCGGCCCGCCGGAAACAAACACGACCGGGATATTCAAACGCAGTGCCGCCATCAGCATACCCGGCGTGATTTTGTCGCAGTTTGAAATACACACAAGTGCATCCGCGCAATGCGCGTTCACCATATATTCCACCGAGTCAGCGATCAAATCGCGGCTAGGCAGGCTATACAACATGCCGCTGTGCCCCATCGCAATACCATCATCCACCGCAATCGTATTAAACTCTTTTGCTACGCCGCCTGCACGCTCAATCTCACGCGCAACCAGTTGGCCTAGATCTTTTAAGTGTACATGGCCGGGTACGAACTGCGTAAATGAGTTAGCAATGGCAATGATTGGCTTCTCAAAATCACCATCTTTCATGCCCGTGGCGCGCCAAAGCGCGCGGGCGCCCGCCATATTGCGGCCGTGAGTAGTGGTACGAGAACGATATACAGGCATGCTAGTAACCTTAATGCAATTAGGATTGTCCAAATTTAAACCTTATAATGCACATTTTACCGCATTCCTAAGTATAAATTATGTTTAATACGCCAATAATTCACCCACAATTTGACCCGATTGCTTTACATATCACTGATAGCTTCGGCATTCACTGGTATGGATTGATGTATTTAACTGGCTTTTTAGCATTTTTAGCTTTGGGAAGATATCAAATAAAATACAAACCCTGGTTTGGCTGGACAAATACCATGCTAGACGATGCCTTATTTTACGGTGCACTGGGCGTTATTTTAGGCGGGCGAATAGGCTATGTACTGTTTTACCAATTTAGTCATTTTCTTTCAAATCCATTAGAAATTTTTGCCGTATGGCAAGGCGGCATGAGCTTCCATGGTGGATT
>Ga0209253_10002960_pt1 | contig 15002 bp, 17 predicted proteins | sample FrelakmetBRP12BR_FD_187145 | JGI IMG/M metagenome (GOLD analysis project Ga0209253, IMG submission 187145) | Freshwater lake sediment microbial communities from the University of Notre Dame, USA, for methane emissions studies - BRP12 BR (SPAdes)... | ecosystem: Environmental > Aquatic >...
GTGGTCGATGCTGCACGATTACCAGCGTCGGCGTGTTATGACGCTGTTTGATCCCACCCAGGATCCACTGGGGGCGGGCTATCACACCATCCAGTCCACCATTGCCATTGGTTCCGGCGGTGTCATCGGCAAAGGCTGGCAACATGGCACCCAGACCCATCTCGATTTTCTGCCGGAGAAAAGTACCGACTTCATTTTCGCAGTGTTCTCCGAGGAATTCGGGTTGATGGGCAATATATTGCTGTTGCTGCTGTATCTGGTGGTAATAGGCCGCGGCATGGTGATTACCGCCAATGCTTCGACCCAGTTCACCCGTCTTATCGCGGGCTCGATCACGCTGACCTTCTTCACCTACATTTTTGTCAACATCGGCATGGTTGTCGGCATTCTGCCGGTAGTGGGGGTGCCGCTGCCGCTGATCAGCTACGGCGGTACGTCGATGGTGACAATGCTGCTGGGTTTTGGTATTTTAATGAGCATACAGACGCACCCAAAACTGGTGAAGACGTGATGAACAACGATTCGGAACTCGGAAGCGTGTCGTATCATCCCCTACCAGCCAAGCAAATTATCGTGCTGGCTGCTCTGCTGGTTCTTGCCGGCTGCAGCAGCACACCGAAACGCGACACCATGGAACCGGCGTCTTCTGTCGCATCCAGTTCCGTGAGCAAAAGAGGTGGCGGTTATTATCTGGATGATGGCCCCGGCGACAATCCGCCGTCCAATTTCGCTGCCCTGCCTGACGCCACTCCTCGGGACGAACCCTTGCGCAAGGCCAACATGCGGCCTTATGTCGCGCTGGGCAAATCCTACACGCCGATGATCGCGCTGGAATCGTACAAGGAACGTGGTATCGCCTCGTGGTATGGCCGCCGCTACCATGGACAGAAAACCGCATCCGGCGAAATTTACGACATGTATGCCATGACTGCCGCCCACCCCATTCTGCCGCTGCCCAGCTACGTCCGCGTCACTAACATCAAGAACGGCAAATCCGTGGTGGTGCGCGTCAACGACCGCGGCCCGTTTCATTCCGACCGCCTGATTGATCTTTCCTATACCGCTGCTTACAAGCTCGGTGTACTGGGCGGGGGCAGCGCCCAAGTGGAAGTGGAAAGCATTCTGCCGGGCAGAGAACCCGCCGCGCAGATTGCAGCCGCATCGCCCGCAACCGCGAACGTACCTGCCACCGTCGCTGACAATGCGAGCGGAATCTACCTGCAGTTGGGTGCCTTCAGTGTCTACGACAATGCGGATAATTTCCTTACGCGCATGCGCGTCGAACTTTCCTCAGTGGCGAATACTCTTGGCATCAGCGTAAAAGATGGCTTGTTCAGGGTGCATGCCGGTCCCTATGCCGATCAGACATTGGCGCAACAGGCTGCCGACAAGATTGCCCAGAGCCTGGCCATCAAGCCGGTGTTATTGGTACGCTGAACCGGTACGAATAGTGGTACAGTCAAACTAGGTTGTTGCAGATAAATTGACCGCGTCCCGCCAGCACCTATAATCTCAACCATTTCTACTCAACATCCGGTGGAATCATCCGAAAATCAGGAAGGATATGAACGAACTTAATGATCAGGTATCTGCCTACGACCAGATATCTGCCTATTTCAGTCACATGCCCATGTGGCCGTTGGCTCTGCTTGCCCTGATCGTCATTGTTATTGGAATTTATGAAGTGGTCGACCGCAAACGCCAAGCCAGAGCTGCCGAGGATTTTCGTTCTACCATCCTCGCGGCACTCTCCGGCCTGTACCCTGAGCCCATCAACTGGCCGCAGGACATTGAGGCGCATCTTTACGCCCGATTGCCTGCAATGAGAGAGGCTTTCGAAAACTTCCGGCGTCATGTTCCGCAGGAGAAGCTGCGGGATTACAACAAGGATTGGGAAAACTATTGCCGGTTCTTTTACACGGTGGCATCCGACGAGCAACGCCCTGCGGCAGAGTCCGCCTCCAGCAAAGAGCATGACCCCAAGAAAACCTTTCACACCCTCGTTTCCAATCTGTTACGTTACGCCCCGTAAAAACGTCCTTGCGGAAGTTTATTTTCCGGAAATGAAGCAAGCGGCATTCGATTGGCTGCATCTAAGGCATCTCGGATAAATCAACACCCAACCAGTAAAAACCTCCGCTCTTGAAGTTTCGACGTCGATTCACCTTCAACCCAGATAGTCCATTAGGCGGCTCTCCGAGCCTATGCGAGTACTGACGGTCAGTTTGTGGCCATTTTCGCCATTTGCTTGGCGTCCATAGACCAAGTTATGGTCTTCTCCCAAACGATAAAACTGTCTCGCAACCTGCCTTACCATCATCTCGCGTCCTAATGGATTATATGGGATCAAATCTCCGATAGCAGGTTTACCCTCAAGTTTGCTGACAGATTGCCGTAATAGCATAGGGAATGAACAGCTATGCTGTCGTCCGCACCCTAATCCCCTTTAACAGGAACCTGTTTGCATGATCGATCAAGCCGCTGGCACTACCCGTGTTTTATTGATTGGCAGATACCCCATTGTGCTTTGGGGGCTGGAAAAACTGATCGATAGCCAGAAACCCAGGATGGAAGTGGTTGGCAAATTCACCCACTGTGCGGAAGCATTCTCTCAATTGGAGGAATTGTCTGCCGATGTGATTCTGCTCGATTGGGATCTGGGTATTGAAAACGCAGTCGATGTTATCCCGCGATTAACCGGCCTGTCCAAGGCAAAGATTATGGTCCTGACTGGGTCACGCGACCCTTCGACGCATGTAAGTGCCGTGCTTGCGGGTGCCAAAGGTATTATTGAAAAAGAAGAAGGAGTGGAAACGATTTTAAGGGCGATCGAGAAAGTTCACGAGGGTCAGCTGTGGCTGGACCGCACTAGCATGGGCATGCTGGTCATCGAGCTGTCCAATCGGAAAGTCACAGAAAAACGCGACCCGGCGAAACAAAGAGTGGGGATTCTCACTGACAGAGAGAGGGAAATCGTGACGGTCGTAACGTCCCATTCCGGAGCAACCGGTGCGGTCATAGCGGGAATGCTGCACATAAGCGAAAGCACTCTACGCAAACATCTTGGCTCGATTTATGAAAAACTTGGCCTTAACTCCAGGCTGGAGCTATGGGATTATGCGCACAAGCACGGGTTAAACAAGAACTCGGCCTAGCCCGCATCAAGCGACAGTACAACTGTCAGCCTAATATCAAAGAGCCCCGCATAGCAGGAATGTGCTATGCGGGGCTCTTTGATTCAATAGACCTGTTCCATATAAAAATACAGTCATGTCCCATGACTGTTTCCAACCCGAAATCTAGTATGTGACCGTGTATTGAGCTAAACGGCCGGCGAGTTCATGGAAAGCGACTCGACACGTGAAATTGCAAACAATTCATGGGCGCACCGATGAAAAATTCCAGGAAAGAAAAAAGGTTTCTCATTGCGCATTCTGTAAATCCAGGGAATGCGGGGGGCAGCCTCAGTCCGGATAAAGTGCAGTGCAGTGACGTGATTACCCAAGCCTTTTGCACTGGCGATGACCCTGGCTCACAGGGGTTGGATTTTCCGTTTATGCGCTGGTGTGAAGCGGTGCGTAAGGCGCGGCGGATTGTTCCAGAGGAGCAAGACTGCATGGACATGCCCGAATCCATCCCCGCAATCTTCTGGGTACTCCTGCTGGGCGTTGTAGTGTCCATTGCCTCCCTGTTCCACGTATCGAATAGTTTAATCGACCACGGAACGCATAAAGCGGCGCACAAGGCAGCTATTGCGGAGCCTGAATGCCCGACAGGAACGCGCATTACGATCATCGAGGGTGGCAAAAAGACCTGTTTGATGCATAACGTCAGGACTTATGCGGCCAGCAGCATTCTGGTAACTAAAACTGTAGCTAGATAAAAGGGGGAAAAGTGCATCGGGATAAATTGGATGGTTTTTCAGAAAGGATGGCAATAATAAAAAATCCATGGGTACAGAAATGAAAGATTCCAGGAAAGAAGAACGGTTTCTCGTTGCGCATTCTGTAAATCTGGGGAATGCAGGTGGCATTACGCGCGATTTCAGCACATCGGGAATGTATATCGAAACGGATGTGCCGGATGTGCCTTACGTACCCGGAGGCAAAATCGGTCCTACGATAAAACTCGATTGCCCTTGGGGCGAGTTGATACTCAAGTGCAATGGGGAAATCGTCAGGGTTGAGAGCCGGCATGGCGGGATCGGTTTGGCGGTGAAGATTAATGAATTCGCGATGACATCGGATTCTTGAACCGGGCCGCCCGCATGATGCGTTCTCTGCCAGCGGTTATCAAAGACCCTCATAAAAGGGGCCTATGCAATCGATGGCTGCTGCAATTCATGACCATTAGCACTGTACCGGCATGTTCTGCTGCGCAATCTGGACTTAGCTTATTCGGATAGCGCGGCACTCGGCGGACTCAACAGCAACATCAAGGAAAGCGTGGATGCGATCAACGACAACCAGCATCGCCATTACCTTGCAGCGTTGGCTCACTGCCGCAGGCGTGTGTTGCCTGCTTGGTATTGGCGTTGCAACCGCAGCGTCCTTCAACAATGATGCGGCAGCGGCCTACAATGAAGGTGACTACGTACAAGCCATCAAGATACTCCGGCCATTAGCTGCTCAGGGAGACCCGATTGCGCAATTCAGCCTGGCTTGGATGTATGCCAATGGCCAAGGCATAACTCAGGATTATCTGGCAGCGGTGCGGTGGTATCGCCTGGCGGCTGCTCAGGGGAACGCAGGGGCGCAATTTAATCTGGGCTGGATGTATGCCAATGGCCAAGGCGTAACCCGGGATTATCCGGCAGCGCTGCAGTGGTATCGCCTGGCGGCTGCACGGGGAAGTGCAGATGCGCAATTTAACCTGGGCTGGATGTATGACCATGGTCAGGGTGTAACCCAGAATTATCAGGAAGCGGTGCAGTGGTACCGCCTGGCCGCAGCGCAGGGGCTTGCGGTTGCGCAAAGGCACCTTGGCGTGAGGTATGCCAGCGGCCAGGGCGCGGTCCGGGATTATCCGGCAGCGGTGAAGTGGTTTCGTCTGGCGGCGGCGCAGAGAGATGCAGGGGCGCAATTTCAGCTTGGCTGGATGTATGCCAGCGGCCAAGGCGTAATTCAGGATTATCAGGAGGCCGTGAACTGGTATCACTTGGCTGCAGCGCAAGGGTTTGGGCCTGCCAAGACAGCCCTGGAGCGGCCGGTTATGGTTGCGGCAGCACAGAAACTTGCTGCCATGAAAGTGCAGCCTCAGCAACCGCAGCAGCCTCTGTATTCAGCCCGCAACAGAACGAAAACCAGGGAGCAAGCCCTGGCACCGGAACTGGTTTTTGAATCATCTGCTTTGCGTGCTGACGGCTCGATCGAACTGAGCGGCCGGGTTACAAGCAGTGTCGGTATTTCCCAAATATTGATTAATGGCCGCGAGCTGGAAGTTCCTCTTGCCAGGGATGGGTCCTTCAAAGCGACTCGCGTTCCGCCTATGGGTATTACGACCTATTGGTTGAGCGTGGTGGATGAATTTGGTCAGAGGGAAGATGCGGAGGTTAATGCTGAACGGAGAACGATACAACCGGCGGAAGAAGTTGCGCCGCTCGACCCGCGCAAGATGAGGGCAAAAGGAAATCCGGATGCAGTGGCCCTCATTGTCGGTATCGAATCTTATTCCGGTCTCCCGTCAGCTCAATATGCTGATCTGGACGCGAATCATTTTTATGATTTTGCGCACCATGCTCTGGGGGTACCGATCCGCAGGATCAAATTATTGACGGATGCACAGGCTGGCCGCACCGATCTGCTGAAAGCGATGCGAAGCTGGATGAAAACAGAAATCGTTGGCGGCAAATCAGACGTTTATATTTTCTTCGCTGGGCATGGCTTGGCCAGTGACGATGGCGCGAAAACTTATCTGCTGCCGGCAGATGGGGATCTGGGTTTATTGGACGAGACTAGCATTTTACGCGATGACCTCATCGCCTCAGCCAAGGAAGCGCGAACGATTACCTTGTTTCTGGATACCTGTTATTCCGGCGGTACGCGCGGAACGGAGATTCTGCTTGCCGGAGCGCGGCCCATTGCCATTGTTCCGGACGAGAGTGGCTTGCCTGCCAATGTCACGCTATTGGCGGCTGCAACCGGTGCGCAACTGTCTTCTACCTATGATGCGGCCCAGCATGGCCTGTTTAGTTATTGGTTGATGAAAGGACTGGAGGGGGAGGCGGAATCAAATGGTGATCGGAGAATCACCACGGGGGAATTGCACGATTATGTTTCAAAACGAGTCAGACCAATAGCTGCACGGCGCAACCGCCAGCAGGATCCGCAGTTGATCGGGGATAGCACCAGGGTATTGGTCAGCTATTAATTTAGAACATATTGCGATGGTTACGCGAAATGAGAAATCTGCCGGATAGCGCCCGCTTGTTGATCCTCGCCGTTTTTTTCCTGGCACCCATGAGCCTGCTCCATGCTGAGGCAGTGAGCGCCAGAGGGGAGTATCTCTATGGCCCGGAGACTTCGGAGGCGGATGCCTGCAGACTCGCGGAGGAAAGGGCTAAGGCGGCCGCTTTGAGCAAAGTGTTTGGTGAAAGTATTTCCATGGAAGAGCAGATGACCTGCCGGGAGGTCAGCGGCGGCAACTCCGACTATGGCTGCGAGCTGAATCGTGTGTCCTGGTCTTTAATCGAGGGGGACATCCGGGCGGTGACTGCAAGTCAGAAGGTGATCGAGCCGAGAACGGGCGCGAAGGTCTGCATCGTAACGCTTACCGCCGATATCGGCATGCCCGACCGCAGACCAGACTCGAATTTTGATATCGGAGTGAATATCAACGAGAAGAGGTATCGCGCGGGTGAGGTGCTAACCCTTGAGCTTGAGCCCACAGTCCCCATGCATATCGCCATCTTTAATTGGGTGCCGTACCAGAGCAACAACGCCGTGACACAGATGTTTCCAAACGCAATGGATCCCCACAACTACATTGCCAAAAAGACCAGCATACCTACTGAGCACAAACTGGCGGCCTACAGTTTTACGATGGCCTGGCTGGAGTCGCTGCCCAAGAGCAGGAATTTTGTAGATGAATACTTAATCATAATCGGAACAAAAACCCCCATCAAGTGGCTGTCAAGCTATGACCTCGCAGACTTTAAATCCAGGTTGCGCGAGATTCCCCTGGATGAAAGGCGAGTCGTCAAACGCGGCTACCAGCTCATTCGCAAGACCAGTCAAGTAGCCTCAGTTCAATGAAAGCGCGCATCCTCCTGATCGCCTGCATGTTTGGTATTACTGGCTGCGCGACCCGCTATGTTGAGCGCAGTTCGGATTATACCGAGCGCAATCCGGAGATGGTCAAGACAGCAGATACCATCATGGAGGCCATAAATGATGTTGTCGTCTTCGAATCCTCCCGGGAACTAAAGTCCACACCCTTGTCCTGCCTTGCAGTCTTCCCGCTCAAGGCCAAGAAGGAGGATCTCAGGAGCGCAGAATCTATTCGATCTGCGCTGCACGCACACCTGGCGCCAACCGGCATCCGTCTGGTGGCGCTGCAACAGGTCGATGCGGCAATCAAGGCGACGCATGGATCAGGGGAAGATTCAACCGCTGCGATTGCCGGATCAATTGGCTGTGACACCATCATGCAAGGTGAAGTGACTGACGGAGCGGCAAGGTTCTATGGGGTGTACTCCGAGGTTCGTGCCGGAGCCAAGGTGCGGATCATCAAGGCTTCCACCGGAACCGTGCTCTGGCAGGGCAGCCATACCGCGGTGCTCAGGGGGGGAGGAGTGCCTTTTGGCATGGTGAGTCTTGCCATGAATGTGGTTTTCGCGGGATTAAACCTTATGGGTGAGCAGGGAGTCCGGGTAATCCACGATCTTGCCAGAAGACTGGTACTGGCTATTCCGGATTTGGCCTATCAGGCTGAAATGCTGCCTGGTGCAGAGCTGCCTGTTTTGGCAAAGGTGGAACCTGATCGCCCTCAGACTGCCTACGGATTGATTGCCTCACTTGAGTCATTGTCTGCCGATCAGATTGCGCAAAGGCTTATTGAAGAGCTTAAAAGCGATCGGTGGAACAGGCCCCAGGACCGTGTTCTGCTATCCGAGGCGTTAATCAGAATTGATGATAGACAGCCGCTGGGGCACTACCAAGCTGCGCTCGCCAGACTGCAACTGTCAGAGCCGGGTGCGGCACTTCCAAGCGCCCAGCGTGCTGTCGCCCTTGAGCCCGCAAATGCGGACAGCCAGTTCTTGCTGGGCCGCATACATTTAGTCGCAAATCAACCTAAAGAAGCTACTGAGCCCCTGATCAAAGCAGTGGCTTTGGGAGATGCAAAGGTGATTCATTTAAGTGCATTGGGCACGGCCTATAACCAGATGGGTGATTATCCAAGAGCAGCGGCGTCTTTTGCTAAAGTTTTGGCTAAAGATGGCGTTAATAATTATGCCCTTTTGCATGGAGCCATTGCCCAGGCGGGCACGGGCGCAAACGGAGAAGCAGTCAAAATGCTGCGCCGTGGCATGATACTTGGGATAGCAAGAGGAGACCCATCCGCGGCGACCAGAGCGCTGAACATACTGCGCGCGATGGATCTGGCTAAATTAATGCCTGAAGGCGAACTCCATGTCCTGGAGAGCAAGATCAAGGCGCTGAAAGTTTCTTAGAAGCAGAAGTTTCATTTTTTAAAAAGGAGTTGATCATGAACTTTAATAAACCAGTATTTGTTGCATCGGCAGTTCTCTTAACCGTGTTAGCCGGATGTGCTGGTCCTCAGCCTGGAACATCGAGTTTTGTCACCATGCAACTGGAAGATCAGCAGAAAGCCGCAATCAAGGCTGTGGAGCAGTCCGTAGCCAAGGCGCCTTCCTGGTACACACAACCCCCGGTTGATGCCAACTCAATTTATGCAGCTGCTACGGAGACGTCCAGCGACATGCAGATGTCGCTGGATATGGCGGTATTATCTGCCAAGCGCACGTTAGCAGGCCAGATCAGCAATCGGTTGTCATCAAAGATGAAAGAGTTTGCCATGCAGGTGGGCGCTGGCGATGATGTTCAAATCACCAAAGAGATTGAGCGGGTAACCACCAACGTCATCACCGAGGTGAACCTTGCGGGCTTTACGCGTGAAAAGAGCGAGCTTATTCCTCAGGGCAAGGGTTACAGAACTTATGTGCTGCTGCGGTATCCGCTGGGCGAGTCCAACCGCATGATTCTGGACCAGATGAAAAAGAGCGCGGTGCTTGATGCCAAGCTGCGAGCATCAAAAGCGTTTCAGGAACTAGAGAATGAGATTGAGGCTGCGAAACCGAAGCAATGACCAGACGATGGTCCGGATTTTCAGGAGGAGGCTGCGAATGGCTGCCTGTAGCATTCCTCCTGCGATACCGGTTTGCTGACGCATGCTCATTGCTTGCCGGCCTGAGTGCCGAGGTTATTCGGGTTGGGCTTGCGGAGCGTCGAGGCTTTTCGCCGCCTCAACCATTTTAGGGTCTTTCAGGATTTTCCTGGCAGCCTCATGCCCCTGCGCTGCCGCCAGCCGAAACCATTTCACGGCTTCCTGATAATCCTGCTCCGCACCTTCGCCTGCGGCATACATATGACCCAGGACAAATTGCGCACTTGCATGCCCCTGCGCTGCAGCCTGGTGGACCCACTTCATGGCCGCCTTATAATCCTGGAGTATGCCGCCCAACCCATTGAAATACATCGAACCAAGCCAATATTGCGCCTCTGCATTCCCCTGTGCGGCCAATGGTTCCCATATCGCGAGAGCCTGTGTGTAGTTCGCTTTGAGGTAGGCTGCTATCCCATCATCAATGGGCGCCGCAGTTGCGGTGCCGACACCCAGCAGGCAGCACATGCATGCAGCAGTGAGCCAGCGCCGCAAGGTCACGATGATGTTGTGGCGCATGATGCCGTGTGTAAGGGCGAACATTCAGTCTCTTATTGCGCGAAGTTTTGCTAGCAGCATAACTCAATCTTGTTATTTCAATAACAAATCTGCAACAGCAGGTTATGGCAAGGGATTATCGTTGTCTTGATTTGCGCCACTCCCAAGGTGGCAGTGGATCCGCATCCGTCCACAGTCCACGCCGTTGATCTTCAGCCTCGTGCTCGGCGTCTGCGTAGGTTTGCCTGTCAGCAGCAGACTGATCGCGCTGATAGGCTTTGTAATGCCACGCCATGCCGCGTCGGATTTGCTCCAGATTCACATCCATACCGCCTATCAGCACCTTGCCCAGCTCCCGCCCGTAGCGGTCGCGCTTGTCGGATTCCACCGTCACGATTTTGTTGAAAACCATATCACTCAGGCACTGCTTTGAACGATTGCCGAAAGGTTGTTTTTTCTCTGGCGCATCAATTCCAGTCAAGCGAACCTTATGCTGCACATTAGCTAAGTCCAGAACGGTTACTGTGTCGCCATCGGCAATCCCTACCACCTTGCCGGTGAAGTTAGCCCATGCCGGAAAAGACAGAACCAGTGCGAGACTAGCCCCGGCAATGGTCCGGGAGAAAATCACTGGCGCTTGACTCCACAGGCGATTTTCCACAGCGCTTCGCCCACGCTGCCAGGCTCATTTGGTTCCCAATCGCGAGGCTTGATGCTGATACTAATTATTTCACCCCCGGCCATATTTTTAGGGTGGATATTTGCATAAAATATTCGAGATTGCTTTCCCTTGCAGTCATATTCATTTTGCGACTTTACTGACATAAACGTCTTGCCATCGGTTTTCTGGGCCGTCGCGTAGTCAATCAGAGTCCACATTGTTACCCGGTTGTTCGTTTTGCGAATGGTGGCGGGATCGGCGTATGCGCTGATGTCATCGGCTGCACCACCGCTGACCAAAATCCAATCTGCCACCGCACTCGTGCTCACAACAGTCAGTAGCATCATCAAAATAGCTCTACGCATTGCAATTCCCATATTTGTAGTCGTATACCAATCATCTATTGGTTCATACCAACGGCCTCAGTAAAGCCATGCCGGGGTGATTCACGTCAGGCGGCAGCGAGAGACATTTCGGGCAATGCGGCCGCGGCCGCAAGGTCGGCGATATCGAGCGTGACGAGGTCGTTGTCGCGCGCGAAGCCGGTGACGTAATCCCAGGCGCGCGGCTCCAGATCGCGCAGGCGCGCGTCGATGATCACGCAATAGACCCCACCGATGATAGCGGGCCGCACGTGGGTGGCGTAACCGTGATAGGGGCGGGCGGTGGATTGCGCGCCGGATGACGACGCGGCGCCGGGGAAGAACACAACCGCCGCGCCACAAAGTCGTTCGGCCCAGTCGCTGGGGCGAAAGGTCTTGCCGTCGCAGCAGATACCCTTGATCAACAGTTCATTGACGGAAAGGCAATCTTGCGGGAGCGGACAAAAGAAAGGGGCGTCAGCGGTGCGCCGACGAGGCTCGGGCCGACCATCTTGCGGGGACGGACAAAAAAAAGAGGTATCAGCAGCGCGCCGGCGCGGCGCAGGCCGACCGGAAAGCGGTCTGGCCATTCGCCATTGCTCGAAATCTGATCGAACTATCAGGTATAACCGGGCTAACAAGTGTAGCGGGGCGGCTCGTGCGTCCCACGGCAACTTTGCATCCGTCTTCGCCATGTTGCACCTCCAACTGCGTGTAGTAGCCCGGGACTTACCTGACAGGAATTCTCGCCTGCCTGACCAAAGTATTGGGCACCTGTTTTTCAATTGCGTCAGAGCTGTCTCTGACAAAATGCGCCCAAATCGGCATTATTCCCTTGGTTGCATGCATGACAGGATTCAAGCTGTCGTGCTTTTTCTTCCCCAACATCGGTAGTTATCGGCGCCTGCCGTACCTCCTGAAGGGTGAGATGCAAATAAATTTTTGAGATATGCCACAGAAAAATGGCGGGGTGTAAGTGAAACTCGCTGGAATGCTTCGAGGGGAGGGTCGAATAGTGCGCTTTATGGCTTGACTGGCGTGGGTTATAAAAATTCAGCCTCCAAATATGCCGTCAGGAGGAGAGGGTAACCCTTTCCGCACTTCGCCTGAGTTACAGCTATTGCTGTCAGCCTCGCGCCGAAATGTCACGTCCGTGCAAGATGCCTAGCCCCCATTTAAACCGGATAGAGTAGCCAGATGACTATAAGACCAATGACAAAGAGTTGTAATCTACTCATTTTGACTTCCAATAATTTAATTGAAATCCAATTTACCAATGTTCTGGCCTCAATTTCGCTAACCCCTGTCCGAGGCGAAAAGATACCCGGCAACGGCTTTGGTGGGCAATCTCTTTTTATAGAGGGGTTGCTCAACGCCACCCATCGTTCGGGGTGTCAAAGGCTGTGGAATCGTATAAAAGCGCGCACCCAATAGACATAAACTTCCTCCGTGCGTATGCTGTAGTGCATTAACAGATCTTTAAACAAAAATGAAACCGTGGCCTGTCCCCTGTTTTTAGAAAACAAAGATATTTATAACCACTGAAAGGAATGTCATGTCGCACTATCATGCCGTTGTATGGATTGATCACGCCGAAGCGCACGTTATGCATGTCAGCTCTGACGATGTAGAGTCATCCATTGTGCGTCCCAGCAAACCGCATCATCATTTACACAATAAGCGTGGGGCGGTTGGTGCTGGTCGCGCACCGGAGGATCGGCATTTTTATCATGAAGTGGTCGAAGCGATGAAGGGCGCTCAGGAAATTCTGATTGTTGGCCCAGCTAATGCCAAGCTTAATCTCATTAAACACATTCACAGCCACGATCAGCAGATGGCTGACAAAGTTATTGGTGTCGAAACCGTTGACCACCCGTCCGATGCGCAACTGGTTGCCTATGCACGCAAATATTTTGACGCAGCAGACCGCATGCGCCCGTAAGCGCAAGCGCGCAGAGTCCACAGTCTGTAGCCGTGGCATTATGCTGCCATCTGGTTTAACCCTGCATTCGAGAGGGACAGCGCAACTGCGGGCTACCTCTCAATTTGGACATTGACCGTCCGCTATCGGGAAACCCAGCTGTCTGAAATATGCCGAGTCCGTTGAATGACTGCTAACTGGCGATGTTTCAACTCAATACGATAGAAGAGGCAATCGACTATGGACCTTAATCTTGCATGGGTCGCATTTTTGTTAGCTGCCAGTTTGTTCTTCGGCATGCTGCTTTGCATTGAGGTTGGGCGGCGCCTCGGCATCGCCAGACTTGCACGGGAGCCAGGCGACCTGACGAAGGGAATCGGTGCGGCCGAGGCCGCTGTATTCGGCTTGTTGGGACTGATCATCGCGTTCACATTTTCCGGTGCCGGGTCGAGGTTCGAGGATCGTCGACACTTGATCACCGAGGAGGCCAACGCGATCGGTACCGCCTACCTGCGTGTCAACCTGCTTCCGAGCGACGCACAACCGGAGATGCGAGAGCTCTTTCGCCGCTATCTGGACTTGCGATCAACAATCTATCAGGATGCGAGGGGTGTAGCTGCCACGAAAGCGAAGTTAGCTGAGAGTGCGGCACTGCAAGGAGAGATCTGGACGAAGGCATTAGCCGCCTGCCAAAGGCCGGAGACTGCCGGGCACGTAGCTTTACTACTGCTCCCCGCATTGAATGCGATGATCGACATCACGACCACCAGAGCTATGGCGACCCAGAATCACCCGCCATTGGTCGTCTTTCTGTTGCTCCCCGTGCTGAGTCTCATCGGCTCGCTGTTGGTTGGCTACGATATGTCCGTCCAAAAGCGCAGGAGCTGGCTCCACATGACGGCCTTCGCGGCTATTATGTCCATCATGGTATATGTGATCATAGACCTCGAGTTTCCGCGCCTCGGCCTGGTTCGCGTTGACGCTGCCGACCAGGTCCTTATCGATCTCCATAAAAGCATGCAATGAACCGACACGTTGCAGCCTGCGATGAGGCGATCCGGGCCGGGCCAGCTGACAACCGACTGCAACGGACGGCGCCGGCGCGCCACCGCTGAACTGGGCGCTGAACGTCCGTTTCGGAGAAGAACGGACGGTTGATTTGTGTCGCTTTCGGAAATTGGCAATCTGACACTGCATGCTAGACAATCTGGTCAACCTTATCTGGCCATCCCTTCCCGCAGAGCTCTCGCATGAAAAAAACCGGCTAGACGCGCGATCTGGAAAATCAAAAGGGGCGGACTTTTGATCTGCCCCTTCTCAGCCTGTCCAACCCATGGGATTTTTAAGATGCGCCACAGAAAAGTAGCGGCGTAGTAAAACTCGTTGAAATACTTCGATGGTGCGGGAGGGAAAGTCGAATAATGCTCTGTATGCCTTGATTGGCGTGGGTTATGGAAATTCAGCTTCCAAATATGCCGTCAGGAGGAGAGAGTGCCCCCTACCCATTTCGCCTGAGTTACAGCGATTGCTGTCAGCCCCGCGCTGTAATGTCACGCTCGTGCAAGATGCCTGGCCCCCATTTAAACCGGATAGAGTAGCCAGATGACTATAAGACCAATAACAAAGAGTTGCAATCTATTCATTTTGATTTTCAATAATTCATTTGATATTTACCAATGTTCTGGCAGAAATTTCGCCAACCTCAGTCCAGAGTGAAAAGATACCCGGCCCGGCCCTGGTGGGCAACCTCTTTTTACAGAGGGGAATCATTGATTGCTGTCAGCCATGCGCTGTAGGTCTCGGTTGTGCCAGGAACAGGCACTCGTATGTTGCCCCGCGTTGACCTTACCCAAAACAAAAAACCCGCCGAAGCGGGTTATGGTGGGGGGGTATCAAGCAGCAGGACGGGGAGAGGATAAAGGTTGCTCGTCAAGAGAGGCGACGCATCAACCTCACTAGACCGGTAAAGTACCCTTATTCACCCGCATGAGCAGTAAGAAACAATGATTTCTCGAGCGAAGAAAAGAAATCTTGATAATGTTTTGGGTCTTCGATCGGACTTACGTTGAATTGGGCATTTGCCCGTACCAGCATACGATCATTTCCTTTCGACCTAACTGAAACCGTTATTCTAATTATGTTTCGATCTTGTTTCGTT
>Ga0209253_10002962_pt1 | contig 15002 bp, 12 predicted proteins | sample FrelakmetBRP12BR_FD_187145 | JGI IMG/M metagenome (GOLD analysis project Ga0209253, IMG submission 187145) | Freshwater lake sediment microbial communities from the University of Notre Dame, USA, for methane emissions studies - BRP12 BR (SPAdes)... | ecosystem: Environmental > Aquatic >...
GCCATGGCCCGGCGGTAGGCCTCGTTGGCCTGCAACTCCCGGAACGCCTGGTTCGCCGCGAGCTCGCGGTAGGCCTCGCTGGCCAAGACCCGGCGGTAGGCCTCGTTGGCCTGCAGCTCCCGGAACGCCTGGCTCGCCTCGAGCTGGCGGTAGGCCTCGCTGGCCATGGCCCGGCGGTAGGCCTCGCTGGCCATGGCCCGGCGGTAGGCCTCGTTGGCCTGCAACTCCCGGAACGCCTGGTTCGCCGCGAGCTCGCGGTAGGCCTCGCTGGCCATGACCTTGCCGTAGGCCTCGTTTGCCTGCAACTCCCGGAACGCCTCGCTCGCCTCGAGCTGGCGGTAGGCCTCGTTGGCCTGCAACTCCCGGAACGCCTGGTTCGCTTCGAGCTGGCGGTAGGCCTCGCTGGCCATGAGCCGGCGGTAGGCCTCGTTGGCCTGCAACTCCCGGAACGCCTGGTTCCGCATCGCTTCCCGGAACACGTCGCTCTGCACCAGGCGCAGGATCTGATCGTTCTGGAACAGCGCCTGGATCTCGGGGTTCTTGAGGGTCACGTCGGCCTCGGTCATGGCCCGGCCCCGATACCGCGCCGCCTGCTCGACCCCGCCGATCGTGCCGGCTTCGTGGCTCCCGGGTGGGAAGCCCGTCACGATACCGGCGATGGCGACCCCGATCGCCACCACTGTGCCCCCGACAAGCATCGTCTTCTTGGTCATGATCGCCTCCTCCATTCGCTCAGTGGCCAGTCTCAGCTGGAAAACGAACCATCGAATGATCGCGCCTGGGGTCATCCACCCTGATACCGTCCTCGATGTCGCTCGAGCCTGCTGTGGCAGCGCATCGAGGATCGCCCGTTTCAGATGAGGCGGCGGTTCGCGCTCTCCCACACGGTCGAAGAGCCGCGCGACATGGCGCAGATCGGCCTCGAGCGCCTTGGCCTCCGGATCCGCCTCCATCAACGACCGGAATGCGGCACTCTCCTCCGGAGTGTTCGCACCATCGATCTCCTGATGGATGAGTTCGATCTGGTCCCGGTTCGGCATGGCTACTGTACTCGCTCGCGAAGCGTAGGCCGCAGCCGTTCCCGCGCCGTGTACAGGCGCGACTTGACGGTTCGGACGGGAATCTCCAGCACGTCGGCGATCTCCTGGTAGGAGAAGGACACGAAGTGCCTGAGCACCACCACGGCTCGATCGTCAGGCTTCAGGGACATCAACGCCTTCCCAACGCGGTCCTGTACCTCTGCCGCACGATCGGGTGCGGCTCCCGGCGCCCGGATATCGAGCTCGTCCTCCAGCGTCACCGTCGGCTTCCGACGCTTGAGCATGTTCAATGACTCGTTCACGGTCATGCGATAGATCCAACTGAAGAACTTGTACCTCGGGTTGTAGGTTCGGAGCTTGAGAAACGCGTTGAGAAACACCGTCTGCGTGACGTCCTCGGCGTCCTGCACGTTGTTGAGCATCCGCAGCGCGACATTGAACAGGCGTTTCTGGTAGCGATCGACGAGACCGCCAGCCGCGTCTCGTTGACCCTCCAGCCACCGCTTGACCAGGGCGCGGTCCTGTTCGTCCGCCGCAGCAAGTGTCTCTATCAATTACAGCTCAGGCCGCCAAAGGTTGGAGGAGTCCATCCGGCCGGATTCCCCGGGGGAACGTGCATCGAGGGACGCCCCTCTGCAATGCCGGGTCGCGGTAGCGAGCTTTCCGCTGCCCCGCGATGGCCCCCCGCGCCGACGCGGAGCCGACTGACGATATTACGGCGTTGGCGGGGTCAACCAGCGGCACGCCGGAGGACGAGATGCGGCCAGGCTTCCGGATGACGATCGGCGCTGTTCTCGGCAACGTCGCCAGGGTCAGCGCGGCGTTCGCCGAGTTCGCGGACGCGCACGCCTTGCCGGCGCCGATCCGGCGCAGCGTGAACGTGGTCCTCGACGAGCTCCTGAACAACACCATCTCGTACGGATTCGCGGGGCGGGAGGGCGGCGAGGTGACCATCGAAGTCGAGCTGCGCACGGATCGGTTGTCCGTCGCCCTCACCGACGACGGCAAGCCCTTCGACCCGTTCGGCATGGCTGCCCCTGACACCGCGCTCTCCGTGGAGGAGCGGCAGATCGGCGGGCTCGGCATTCACCTGGTTCGGCGGATGATGGACGAAGTCAGCTATCACCGCCGCACCGATCGCAACGTCGTCATCCTGGCGAAGCTCCTGACGGGTGGGATGACGGCGGGTCAGAGCGGAGGAAGGTCGATGGACATCACCACACGCACGCGGAACGACGTCACCCTCGTCGCCTTGGCGGGGAATCTCGACAGCAACACGTCGCCGCAGGCACAGCAGGCACTCGACCGGATTCTCGCGAGTGGCGGGCAGAAGATGGTCGTCGACTTCACGGCGCTCGACTACATCAGCAGCGCCGGACTTCGAGTCCTGCTCGGCACGGCCAAGCGGCTGAGCGGGGCGGGGGGCGCGCTGCACCTGTTCGGCCTGAACGAGACGGTCCAGGAGGTGTTCGACATCTCCGGGTTCTCCACGATTCTCGCCGTGTTCGGCACGGAAGCCGACGCGCTCAAGGGGTTCTAGCGATCCTCCCCGCCAACCGCGCTTCGATCGCCCGCGAGGTCCTGGTGATGGAGAGTCCGCCCAGCGCCGTGCACCGCAACTCGCGCGGCAGCTGGCCGCCGACCCGTCGCGCGGTCTCGATGACCTCGTCGAGAGGAATGACGGGATCGTAGTCCGCCAACGCCATGTTCGCGCAGGCCAGCGCGTTGCTCGCCGCCAGCACGTTCTTGCCGAGGCACGGCACCTCGACGCGATTGGCCACGGGATCGCAGATCAACCCCAGCATGCTCTGGAACGCCATGGACGCCGCGGCCACGGCCTGTGGCAACGTGCCCTCCGCCAAGGTCACCAGCGCCGCGGCCGCCATGGCGGCCGCCGCACCGCACTCTGCCTGACAGCCGCCGACTTCCGCCGCGAACGTCCAGCGGGTGGCGATGAAGGCGCCGATGAGCCCGCCCGCCAGCAGCGCCTTCGCCATCTCTTCCTCGGACGACTGCAGTTCGTCGGCCATGCCCATCACGGCTCCGGGCAAGGCGGCACACGCCCCGGCTGTCGGCGCGGCGACGATCACCCCCATCGAGCTCTTCACCTCCATCATCGCCGAGATGTAGAGCACGATGCGGTTGAGCGCGCCTCCGTCGAGCAGGCGACCGGCCTGCAGGAGCTGGTCGAACTTGCCGCTCTGATGGCCCAGGACCCGGTCATCGTAGTGCGTGCCCGCGACGCCTTGCTGGATGGAGCGCCGGAGAATCCGGACGATCTCCACCATCTTGGCGATGACCTCGGATTCGGTCAGGTTGCCGCGCGCCATTTCATATTGAACCGCGAGTCGCCACAGCGGGGTGTTCCGGCCCGCGTCGTGCCGCAGCATCTCTTCGCAGGTCGTGAACGGCACCGTGGTGTCCTTGCGGGACGCGATCGGCAGGACCGGGGCCAGTCGTGTGACCCGAAGATCGGGAGAGACTTCGCGAAGCTCGCTGATGATCGTCTCGCTCAGGAACTCCGCGGCCTTGACCTGTACCAGTTGCTTGCCGCCGTGCTCGTGAAGCCGGATCTCATCAACCTCGACCGATGCCGCCAGACGCTGGACGAGGGCTGGGCCGTCGCCGATCACGGTCAGCAGAGTCTCGTGGTAATCCCCGAACAGCGACACCTCGAAACCGTCGACGTTGATGACCTCGATCATGCCGCCACCGGTGGAGACGGCGATGAGCGTGTGTTGTTCGTCCTGGGCGCGGCGGAGCGTCAGCCGGTAGGTGTTGGGATGAAGGTCGCCGGCGTCCACGGTCTCGATCCGGATGCGGACGCCGGTCTCCCGCAGGGCCTTGGCCGAGCCGGGCAGGCGCTCGTCCGCCGCGTCCCAGCCCATCAAGCCGCCGAACAAGCCCATGTCGGAGCCCTGGCTCTCGTGCGTGGTGGGCAGCGAGCCTTGGCGATCGAACTCCACCAGGACTTCCTGGAAGTCCGCATCCATCAGGTCGCGGGCCAGCCGGCCGATGCGCAGGGCCGCCGCGCAGTGCGAACTCGACGGCCCGCGCATGACGGGACCGATCACGTCGTTGAAGATGCTCGGGTGCACACGGCAACGGTGTCGTGGGAGGAGTGGCGCGTCAAGCACCCGGCAGGGTAGGATGGAGCAACGCCATGACGCTCGGGTCACTGCTGTATCTGTCCAGAGAAGACGTGGAAGCCACGCAGCTTCCGATGTCCGAGATCATCCAGGCCTTGGAGGCGATGTTCGAGGAGAAGGGCAATGGCGCGGTGGAGATGCCCCCGAAGCCCGGCATCCATCCCCGCCCCGATGCCTTCATCCATGCGATGCCCGCCTACATCCCCAGCGTCCAGGCGGCCGGCATCAAGTGGGTATCCGGCTATCCCGGCAATCAGGCCAGAGGCCTGCCCTACATCACGGGCCTCCTGATCCTCAACGATCCCGACACCGGTGTGCCGCTCGCCGTGATGGACTGCACCTGGATCACCGCCCAGCGCACCGGCGCCGCCACGGCCGTCTCGGCCAAGTACCTCGCCCGGCCCGAGAGCGCCTCCGTCGGCATCGTGGCCTGCGGCGTGCAGGGGCGCAGCAACCTGGAGGCCCTGGCGTGTCTCTTCGTGGTCCGGCGGGTCAAGGCCTATGATCTCGATCCGGACGTCGCGCGGCGGTTCGCCCGTGAGATGGGAGAGCGGTTCGACCTGGACATCGAACCCGTCACGACGCTGCCCGAAGCGGTGAAGGGCCTGGACATCGTCGTCACCAGCGGGCCGATCCTCAAGAACCCGAAGCCGGCCATCGAGGCCGGCTGGCTGGCGCCGGGGTCGTTCGCCTCGCTGGTGGACTTCGACTCCTACTGGCAGGGCGCCGCCCTGCGGGAGGTCGACAAGCTGGCCACCGACGACGTGGCCCAGATGCGCTACTACCGCCAGGCGGGCTACTTCCGGGACACGCCGGAGGTCTACGCCGATCTCGGCGAGATCGTGGCGGGGAGGAAGCCGGGCCGCGAGTCCGCGAGCGAGCGGACGGCCGCCGTCAATCTGGGCATCGCCCTGGACGACATGGCGACCGCCATTCGTGTGTACCAGCGCGCGAAGGCCCGCGGCATCGGGCGAGTGCTGCCGCTGTAGCTCCCGGCGAAGTGGGAGGGTAGCCGATAGCCCTCAGCCCTCAGCCGACAGCCGTTTCACCTCGGTCACGATCGCGCCCTTGATCTCGGACCAGGCGGCGCGGCGGATCATCCGCGGCATCGGCTCGGTCTCGGCATCCTCGAAGAACGCCAGCGAGCGAAGCAGATGGTACTCGTTGTAGTCGACGCCCGCGAACCTGCGTCGGATGAGCTCGAAGATCCCCTCCAACGAGCCGCCGCCGCGGAGGTAGAAGAACAGGTCCACGAAGTCCTTGCGGCTGCCGCGCCCGCCGATGGCGATCACCTTCATCACCGCGATATCCCGCGGGTCCGCGAGGGTGAGGCCGCGATACGGCGTGCCCTTGAAGAGGAGCGGGGCTTCCGCAGCGAGGAAGCTCACCCGTAGCCCGTCCAGCGTGACGTGCAGGGTTCCCGCCGATCGGCCCTGCACGACGACGCGTCCCAGACCGGCGAGCCCCGCCGCGAGTTCCGCGGGCGCGAACGGGCCGGCGCGGAAGAAGTCGAGATCCTTGGAGATGCGGTGACCGAGTTGCAGGGCCAGGCCGGTGCCGCCCGCCAGCGCCCACCCGTCCGCGCGCCCCGCGCGGACCAGGGCCCCGGCGATCCGCCAACCGTCGGCGCCGAGCACCTTAGGATGCATCGCCGGCTCCACCGAGGATCAGGCCCCAGTAGTTGCGCGTGCGCCGGTCCACCCCGCGCCGCGCGACCGCTCGCCGGATGGCGTCGTCGCCGAAGAAGGCGCGCGCCGCGGTCACCTGCGGGCGGCTGCCGGCGGTGAGGACCCGTTCGAGAACCCAGCCCTCGTGGGCGGCGAGGTCGGAGGCGCGCAGGTCCCGGTCCCAGAACAGCGGCGCCAGAGTCTTGAGGAGCGCCTTGACGGTCGGCGCGGCGCGCCGCGGTGCCCGCGCGCCGGGGACCAGTCGCACGTCCAGACGGGCGCCGAGCGCGCCGGCGAGCTTGCGCAGCGTGTCCACCCGGAAGCGGTCCCAGCCGTTCTCGTAGCGGTGGAGCGCTGGTGCGCTGGTTCCCACGTGCCGCGCCAGGTCCGCCAGGGTCCACCCCCGCGCTTCGCGCAGGCGGCGGATCTGGTGCCCCAGCGGACCCGCGGACGCATCTGGCTTATCAGTCATGATAACAAATGTATGGGCGGCTGGCCGGTGCGTCAATCCGGACTACTGCGCGCGACGAGCGCGGAACGCCGAGGTCCGATCCGTTGGGTCCCTAGGCCGCTCCCTATCGCAGCAGATCCCGGTACTCCGCTAGCAGCCGCCGTGCGGTCGCCACCGCATCACCCCGCGGCTCGGTGGGGAAGGGCGCGTCCCCCCGCGACCACGCCTGCTCCCAGGCGCACATCTCCGCCGCGAAGGGCGCACGGTCGAACGGAATCCCCGTCGCGAGCGAACGGTCGAGTCTGGCGAAGAACTCCCGCCAGCGCGGCAGGAAGTACGAGGAGAACATCCCCGCCCACTCCTTGAAGGCGTAGAGGTTGAGGTCGTCGTTCTGGCCCTCGGTGCACGCGGTGCCCCACAGGGTGATGATGTTGCGGGCGTTCCACTCGTACAGACGTCGCTCGGCGTCGGTTCGGCCCCACCGCCGGGCGTCGGCGATCCAGCGCCCGAGCAGGAACTCCTCGCGCGTGCCCACCAGCGTGTCGAGGTCGCCGAGCAGGCCCGTCACGCGCTGCGCGACGGCCGCGAGGGCGGGGCGGTCGCCTCGCGTGTACGCGTCCTGGGCCTGGGTGACGAGCGGCACCGCGAGCTGCCCCAGCACCTGGCGGGTGAGATTGACGACGTCGTAGCGGTAGTTGTCGCTGCCACCGAGCGCGGGCGCCGCGCTCAGCAGCGAGTCCAGTGCCTCGGTCAGCACCCGGACGTCGTAGGGCGCGACCGGTTCCGAGCGGTACGCCGTGCCCCGCGTGTAGAACTGCGGCCGCTCGGCGAGGAAGTTGCCGGTCTGGGCGCTCGACTGGAACGCCGTGGCGAGCAAGCGCTGCCAGGCGTACCACGCGGCCGCATGGGACGATCCGTAGCGACGCGTCACGTAGTCCCGTGCCCACTCGTCGATCGCCGGCACGCGGTCGCGCCAGATCTGGTCCATCACGAAGTCGGGCACCACGGGATTGGTGCCCAGCCCTTCCATCATCATGCCGAGGCCGGACAGCCGTCCATGGGCCGGGCTGCGGAGCGCGCTGTCGAGGTTGCGGGCGATGGCAGGCAGGTCGCCGTTCACGCTGATCTTGCCGCCGAAGTTGTAGAGCACGTTCCAGACCCACGGCTTGCCGTAGAACGCCTGGCGCGCTTGCCACACCGGGTGGCGGTCGCCCCACAGGTCGAGCACCACCATGCGATCGTCGGGCACCGCGCCGAGGAGCGCGCGGGCCTGCGCGTCCCGCCAGAAACTCGCCTGGTAGTAGAGGAACCAGCCCTGGAGCAGCCACACGGCGTCCGGGTCCACCGCCTGCATGGAGGAGTAGATGGCGTGTCCCATGCCGGCGAGGAAGGTGGAGTCGTTCGACGGCGGGTTGATCTCGTTGAACGGATCGGCGGCGTACAGATGGTCGGTGCCGAACAGCTCGGCCTGCCGCTCGATGAAACGCCGGCCGAAGCGCTGGAAGAGCGGGCCCTGGGGATCGAGGAACCAGGTCCCGCTGAAGCCCGCCGACCAGTCGCCGGTCTGGTGGATGCGCGCGTCGGGATACACCTGCCTGATGGAAGCCGGCACGTGCCCGGTGAACCCCTGCAGAGCCGGTGTCATGCCCAGGGCGCGCTCGCGCTCCAGAACTTGGCGTTCGAGCGCGATGTGGCTGTCGATCCAGGAATCGGGGAGCGGGCCGCCGAGTCCGTCGATGTTGCCCATCCATCCCCACGGGAGGTACGCGGGGCCCACGAGGAAGCCGGCGATCTGGTCGGGCGAGAAGCCGAGGTCCTGGAGCACAAGGCGCCACACCGCTTCCTGTCCGGTGACGGCGAGCGGCGTGTTGATGCCTTTGAGCGCCATCCAGTCGATCATGCGCTGCCACTGCTCCCAGTCCCACCACGCCATGGAATAGGAGAAGGTGCAGTAGTTGAAGAAGTAGCGGATGCGGTAGGGGGTGCTGATGCGCACCGGCGCCGGGACCGCCGGCAGCGCGGCCAGGTGGATCGGCTGGAGGGGCAGGGAGACGTTCACCCCGGCCACGTGCTCGAGATACCAGTTGAGCGCCGCGGCGATCGCCACGCCGGACGATCCGCGCAGCACGATGCGGCGGCCGTCCTGGGCCACTTCGAAGACGTCGAGTCCGCCGCTGTCGGGGATCGCCGCGAGCTTGAAGCGTGCGCCGTGGCCGGGGACGACGCGCGCCACGAGGGCGGCGGCGGCGCCCAGGTCCACGGCGCGTCGCCCCGCGGCCCCGGGTGCCGCGGCGGGCGTCGCGGGCGCGGTCCGGTAGGTCGGAGCGCACGCCCCCAGGAGTCCGACGAGCAGCAGCGCGGCGCGAGGCCAACGGCCGGACAGCAGCGGGTGCGGCGTCACAGCCCCGCCGGCCTTGAGTCGAAAGGGCACGCGGCCCTCCTCACAAGTGATCGTGCTGCAGCTCGGGCCGACTCGCTCGCCATCGGTGCCCTGCAGCATATGCATCGCAACCTGCAATCCGGCAAGGTTGGATCCAGTTCGATGGAGAGGTGACGTAACGGGTGCCGTGTCTCCCGGCGAAGCACCGCGACCCGCGCGGCGGAGGCTCCGGCGACGGCCGCTCGGCCGTGCCCCGCGCTCGCGATAGCACCAGGAACGCCAGGTTCGCCTCGGTCAGCCGTCAGCCGTCAGCCGTCGGTTGTCAGCCCCCGCCCCCCCCGTGACTCGCGCCCTGCGGGGCGGGCCGTGCCTCTGGCCGGGGGAGTGCACTGCGATGCAGCGCCGTGCGCCGGTCCTGCGGCGCTGCGGACATCCGTCCGGCGCCTCCGGGCGCGCCTGCCCAGGTCGGCGTTCCCTTGCCAGCCCCACGGGCGCGGTCCACCTTCTCCGACTGCACCCGTCGACGTTCACATTTCCGTCCGTCCCACGAGGATGCCGCACCATGCCGACGCGACTCCGCCCCATCGTGACCGTCCTGCTCCTGCTCCTGGCCGCCGCCTTCTCCTTCGACACGGTCCCAGTGGATCGGGAGATGGTCGCGAGGATCCGCGAGGAAGGGCTGCAGCACTCCCGGGTGATGGACTTCGAGAGCTACATGACGGATGTCCTGGGGGCGCGGCTCACGATGTCCCGCGACATGCAGCGCGGGCAGGCGTGGCTCCGGGCGGAGCTGACCCGCATCGGCCTCGCCAACGTCGCCGCCGAACCGTACATGGACTACGGCGTCACCTGGGACAACGAGTACGTCGCGCTGCACCTGCTCGAGCCCGACTACACGCCGATGGTCGCTTACCCCATCGCCTACACCCCCGGCACGGACGGCCGGAAGGTGGCGCCGGCGGTGATCGTGGACCTCCAGGCACGCGAGGACCTCGACCGGTACCGCGGCACCCTGCGGGGCAAGGCGGTGCTCGTCACGCCCCCCGTCGCCATCGACTTCGCGCCGCTCTTCAACGGCACGCCGCGGCGCACCGAGGCGGAGCTGCGGGCCCTCGAGGCGACGGTCATCGCCCCGATCCGCCCCACGCCGCCGCGCACCGTGCAGCGCACCGACCTCCTCACCGCCGCGGAGAAGCTGGCGTTCTACAAGGCGGAGGGGGTGGCCGTGGTGCTGCAGTGCGAGGGCGGCTGGATCGGCGCGGTGCGCGGCTTCGGGCGGCCGGGAGCGCGCGAGGACGGCTGGTCGCGCGCGGGGATGCTCGCCTCGCCCCCCGTCGTCGCCGTCACGCCGGAGCACTACAACCGGATGGTCCGCATCCTCGGCCGCGGCATCCCGGTCACGGTCGAGGTCGAGGTCCGCACCCGGATCGGCGACCGCGTCGAGCGGGCGGCCAACATCGTCGGCGAGATCCCGGGCACCGACCTGGCGGACGAGGTCGTGATGCTCGGCGGCCACTTCGACACCTGGCACGCCAGCCCCAACGCCAGCGACAACACCTCCGGCGTGGCGGTGGCGCTGGAGGCGATGCGCATCCTCAAGGCGGTCGGCGCGCGGCCCCGGCGCACCATCCGCGTCGCCCTCTGGTCCGGCGAGGAGCAGGGGCTGTTCGGCTCGCGCGCCTACGTCCGGGAGCACTTCGGCGACCCGCGCGACACCACCGTCGGCGCGAAGCCCGGGTACGAGAAGCTCTCGGCCTACTTCAACCAGGACTACGGGGCCGGCCAGTTCCGCGGCATCTACCTGCAGGGGAACGAAGCGGCCCGCGCGCTGCTGACGGCGTGGATGGAGCCGTTCCGCGACTTCGGGATGACGGTGGTGTCGAACCAGAGCGTGGGGAGCACCGATCACGTGGCGTTCGACGAGGTGGGGCTGCCCGGCTTCCAGTTCCTGCAGGACCGCATCCCCGGGACGGGCGGGCACACCAACCTGGACTTCTACGACACCATCCAGGCCGAGGACCTGATGAAGAACGCGGTCGTCATGGCGTCGTACGTCTGGCACGCCGCGAGCGCCGACGCGCGGATGCCGCGGAAGACGCGCCGCTAGCGGACCGCGCCCGCGGCAAGCGGCCGGTCACTGTCGGCCGATGAATCGCTCGATCATCGTGCCGAACTGCGACTCGGTGACGCCGAAGAGCGCCTGCGTCACTTCCCGCGCCTCGTAGACGGCGACGGCTTCCCAGAACCACCTCGGGTTGTTCGAGAAGCTCGGATCGAGCGCCAACGAGACCGCGTGGGCGAACTCGTGCACGGACTCGCCGGGAGCGGCTTCACCCGGTCTACGGTCTCCGCCCCGGCCGCCGCGGGAAGCACACCGGATCGCGCGCACCTCCCGGCGGAACGCACCCGGCATCGGGGACGCCGCCCTGGGGCACACATCCTCGCGGGGGTGCTCCCGGGACGCGCAGCCGGGCGAGCGCCGCGCCCACGATCCCCTTCTTGCTCTCTCCGGTCCGCTTCTTCCTCATCGCTCCCGCACTCCCCTCCGCTGCGTGCCGCGGTTCAGCGCGGCGGTGCGTCGGCCTGCGGCGCGGCCGGCAGGCGCGCCAGCTTGTCGAGACGCTCCGCCACCAGACGGCCCAGGAACTCCTGACCGCTCGCGATCTGGTCCACCTGGCTCGTGAGGGCGTCCACCGCCCGCTCGAGCCGCTCGACGTGCTCGTCGTCGGTGCGCGGCACGGGGAGCTCCGCCTTCTCCCACCGGCGCGCCCGCAAGCTCGAGCGCAGAAGACCGACGAGCAGCGCGACGTTCGCGGTCAGGGAGATGCCGAAGCAGAACAGCAGTACGGCGAAGTCCTCATTCATCGTCACCGGGCTCCGTTCGGGTTGCGTGCGGCGGCAGGGTGTCCCTCCAATCTACGGCCTGCGGCGCGCGCGCGTTTCACTCCCGCTCACTCCGGCACGTGCGACCCTTCCCCGGCCGGGACTCCGGCGGCATACTTGCCGAACAACCCTCTCGCCGAGGCCGTCACCGTGATCCGCCCGCTGCTCCCCCTTCTCGCGCTCGTCGCCTTCGGGTACGCCACCGCCGCGGCCCAGCGGCCTCCGGCCCGGACCCAGCGTCCTCCCACTCCCGCGCAGCAACCTGCCACTCCGTGCACGACCGCCACGCCCGAGTGCACGGAGTGGGTCGCCGTCGGCGGAGGCCCCGGGCGGTCCCTGGTGTACCGCAACTTCCCGCTGGACACGCGGAACGAGGCCATCACCCGCGCCGTCGTCGTGGTGCACGGCGCCGGGCGGGACGCGGACAACTACTACCGCTCCGCCCTGGCCGGGACGTTCCTGGCGGGCGCGCTCCAGAGCGCGCTCGTCATCGCCCCCCGCCTGGCGTCGAATGCCGGCCCAGGCTGCCGCGACTCGCTCGCCCAGAACGAGATCAGCTGGCACTGCAACAGCTGGCGGGAGGGCGGGCCCTCGCCGAGTCACCCGGACGAAACCTCGTTCGACTTCCTGGACGAGATCCTGCGGAAGGTGGCGCGCCGGGACGTGTTCCCGAACCTGAGGGGGATCGTCGTCACCGGGCACTCGGCGGGCGGCCAGGTCACGAACCGCTACGGGATGTCGAGCAAGGTCCACGACTCGCTCGGCGTGCCGGTGCAGTACGTGGTGTCGAACCCGTCGAGCTACGCCTGGCCCACCGACGAGCGGCCCACCGGCCCGGCCGCGTGGCCTCTCCAGGCGGGAGCGCCCGGGTACGTTCCCGCGGTGGCGCCCGACGCGCCGGCGTTCCGGTCCTTGGGGGAGGGGCGGGGGTGCACGACCTACGACGTCTGGCCCTACGGGTTCCGGAACCGGACCGGGTACGTCGCCGGGATCAGCGACTCGCAGCTGACCCGCCAGCTCGTCTCGCGTCCCTTCACCTATCTCCTGAGCGAAGTGGACGTCCTGCCGCTCAGCGGCTTCGACGGCTCGTGCGCGGCGATGGCGCAGGGCCCCACCCGGCAGGCGCGCGGACAGGCGTACGCGAAGTACGTCAACGAGAGGCTCGGCGGGCACCACCAGGTCGTCGTCGTCACCGGTTGCGGGCACAACGGGCGCTGCATCTACACCTCGGAGCCCTGGCTGCGCATCGCCTTCCCGCGTCCCTGACGGTCCGGGCGCCCCGCAGCCCTCAGCCCTCCGCGAGGATCCGCTCCAGACGGCCGGCCAGCGCGCGGCTCTCCGCATCGGCGGCCACCAGCTCGATCTCGGCAGGGCCTCTCGCACCCAGGTTCAGCTCGACGGCCCGCGCGATCTGCTCCTGCTCGAAGATCCGGCGGCCCATGATGGCCTCGTTCGAGCCCAGGTCCTTCAGGACGGCCAGACCCACCGCGTCCACGGCCACCCGGTCGTCGCCGGCGATCATCACGTTGCCCGCCTTCAGCTCACCGCGCGACGGACCGCCGTCCGTGAATGCGCTCACGCCGTCCAGCACGATCAGGCGCGGACGGTAACCGGCATTCAGCTCGGCGATCATCCGCCGCATGTCCGGGGAACGATGCATCGTGCGGCGGATGGTCTTGGGTGTGAGTCCCACCGAGAGCTTCAGCGACATGGTGAACACGCCGCCGGAGCCGTGCGTCTTGAGGCAGCAGGTCGAGACGGTGTACTCCGAGTCCACGATCAGCCGCGGCAGATGGAACCCCTCCGGCCAATGCGTGCCCCCGGCGCCGAAGAACACCCAGTCGGCCTCCGGGATCTCCTCGAAGTCCACCACGTCGAAGCGCGCGGAGCGGGCCATGTCGAAGATGCCCTTCTGCTCCATCACGCCCCGGGTCTGCGGCGGTCCGCTCGACTCGCCCACCGTCACGGAGCGGGCGCCCCGTTCGTGCAGCTCCGCCACCAGCTGGCTCAGGGTATCCGGGTGCGTCGAGCCGGGTGCCTCGGCTGCGCTGTTGAAGTTGGGCTTGACCACCACCCGCTTCCCGGCGAGCCCCGCCGGAGCGAAGAGCCGCAGCACGTCGGTGACGCCGCGGCGGCGATCCGCCGTGGCCACCAGCGCCACACGACTGCGGGGCGCGGCGGGGCGCGGCAGCCACAGGCCGTCCGGTCGCGCCAGCGGCAGCAGGGCGACCGCGGCCGCGGAGCGGACGAAGTCGCGACGAGGGATCGGACCGGAGCGGCGTCTCATGGCTACCTCGCGAGCGGAACGGTGGCCGACGGCCACGCGACGTGCCGTCCACGACCCGATATACCGCGCGGCGGGCGCGAGGGCTAGGCGGTATGCGAACCGGGAAGGGGTGACCTCAAATGACATCCCCAAAGCTCGAGAGAGAGGTGACGTACGGGGTGACGTTTCTCCCCGGCAAACTACGTGACCTCTGGCGGTGGAGTCCGGCAGCGACGCCCGGAAACCGCATTCAGGTGCGCTACCCGACTGCGCTACGTCCCGGAACCGTGCAGCACCACAGCGCCAACCAGCAACTCAAGGGTGTGAGCCGCAGTGCAGCGAAGGCGAACAACTCCAGGCAATACCGCGACCCCCGAGTGGGGTGCGGGCGGTGGTCGAGCACGGGGAGGATGCGGAGGTCGTCGCTCCGGAGCCCTACCGGAACATGATGCGGATGGCGGTGGAGCAGGGCGAGGGAGCCGGTTGCGGTTGACCGCGAGGGTTGATGTGTATACTATTTGATTGTCATTTACGTATACCTCAACACAGTATCTAGAATGAACGCTCGCCAGCTGGCCGCGAGCCTCTCAGCCTTGGTCACGGATCTCAGCACCGGCTCCGGGATGCGGTTCCGCGTCCGCGACGGGGTGCGATCAGGGGCGGATCTCATTGTGCGAATGGATGCCGGTCAAGACCGCCGAGCACGCGCCGTGATCGTGCTCTGCGCCAATGCGCGGACCGCGCAGGTCATGCATGCTGCGGAGCGGGCGCAGCGGGTCGCACGGCCGTCGAAAGCCATCCCTGCCGTTGCGCTTCCGGCCGTCAGCGAGCGGCTTCGGCGCATGCTCAAGCAACGGGGTGTGGGCTACCTCGGCCTCGATGGCCACGTGTTTCTGAGTGGGGCCGGCATCCATATCGATCGGGAGATCGGCAACGGCAACCGCGTGGTGCGGAAGAGTGCGAGCGCGAGCCTCTTCGCAGACAAGTCCTCGGCGCTCGTTCGACGACTCCTTCAGGACGGCGTGCTGAGGGGTGGTGTCCGGCGTCTCGCTGCGGAGCTGGCGGTAAGCGCCGGACTCGCGTCGCGACTCCTCACTCGGCTCAGGGACGAGGGTTACGTGGCGGAGGGGGATGGCGCTCTTCGCCTCGCGGATGCAGCGGGCCTT
>Ga0209253_10002963_pt1 | contig 14999 bp, 9 predicted proteins | sample FrelakmetBRP12BR_FD_187145 | JGI IMG/M metagenome (GOLD analysis project Ga0209253, IMG submission 187145) | Freshwater lake sediment microbial communities from the University of Notre Dame, USA, for methane emissions studies - BRP12 BR (SPAdes)... | ecosystem: Environmental > Aquatic >...
ACAGGGGCAGAGGTTGAAATAAGTGATAATACAGGTAACACTGAGGTCCTTACTGAAACCTCATCAGGAATTTATCTGACCTCCGTTTTACAGGGTGTACCGGGAAGAACATATACCCTTTCCATAAAAGCAGACGGAAAGAACTATACGGCTCGTTCAACCATGCCGTCTGCTGTTGACATTGACAGTTTGTTTTGCGAGAAAAGCTACTTTGGGAATTTTCTGCAACTGTATGTAGAATTCAGTGATCCGGCCGGAAAAGAAAATTATTATCATCTTATCCAGGATATTAACGGGGAAGCTCAGGATGTGATGGGCTTTGCCAGCGATGACCTCAATGACGGACAGACAATTAAATTCCCTTTAATGTCTATGGATGAAGAATCGCTGTTAAATGCAGGCGATACAACAACCGTCTGGCTTGAATCAATTGATAAAGGCGTGTACGAGTATTATCGGACAATTGACCGGTATTCAGGTCAATACACAACACCCTCAAATCCTGTTTCAAACATCAGTAATGGGGCACTGGGCTATTTTAAAGCCTGTTCGATACGAAAAAAGACTATTATTCTTTAACAGAGTTTACAAATAAATAGTGCTCTCCCAGATTGATTGTATAATTACTATATGCCGACAGCATCCGGAACGGCTTTCCCTCCTTTGAAAATGCCCTTGGGTATTTCTTCTGGTCATTTTTCACTCAGCCCGGTACATACATCGAATAACCATTTTTCCATGTGCCAAACCAGAGGATCACAAGGTGAAGATCTAGAAACCTTCAAAAACACCTAATCCGAAAAGTGCAATCATACTTGACCGGATCGGCCGGATCAAACTCACGGAGAACGGCAGTCAGTTCCTCAACAGCCTTCCAGTTGTTCATCTTTCTTGCCAGGAGCCCAAGTTTGCGGGCAGTGTTTCCCGAATGAATATCAAGAGGAATATAGAGCATTGAAGGATCAATCCGTTTCCACATCCCGAAATCCACACCTCTTACATCATCTCTTACCATCCATCTCAGGAACATGTTCCTGTAGATAATTAAGGCAGCATAATATTTAACCATCTTTCCTTAACTTTGTGATGGCCAAATTACGGATATGAAGTTAAAAAAGGAAGAGCTGAAAGAGTTTTTAGATGAGAAGGTAGATAAATATAATCGCCCTGATTTTATTGAACTTGATCCAATCAGCGTCCCGCATCAATACACAAGAAAAGAAGACATTGAAATTTCAGGCTTTCTGGCAGCAACAATTGCCTGGGGTAATCGGACTATGATCCTTAGAAATGCAAAACGTATGATGGATTTAATGGATGATTCGCCATATGATTTTGTTTTGGATCATAATGAAAAAGACCTTGAAAGAATTAAGTGTGTTATCCATAGGACATTTAACTCTGAAGATTTTATTTTCTTCATTAAAGCACTTAAACACGTTTACAATACGAACAATGGTATGGAAAGCATATTTAATCGTTTCCAGACCAAAGATTCATTACAACCTGCCATTCATCACTTTAGGAGTATATTTTTTGAGTTACCGCATGATAACCGGATAATGAAACATATTTCAGACCCATTGAAGGGTTCAGCAGCAAAGAAGTTAAATATGTATTTGAGGTGGATGATCAGGAAAGATGATAAAGGTGTTGATTTCGGCTTGTGGAAATCAATATCTCCTTCGATTCTTTCGTGTCCCCTTGACGTGCATTCCGGTAACGTGGCAAGAAAACTTGGTCTGATAAACCGCGGACAAAACGATTCGAAAGCCGTTTACGAGCTCGACTGGAATTTGCGTCAATTTGATCCTACTGATCCAGTAAAATATGATTATGCATTGTTTGGATTAGGAATATTTGAAAGGTTCTAATTTTAGAAAAACTTCTCACTCTCACAAAGAAAATTTGGTTTATAAAATGAAAAAGACATTTGTATATTACCTTCTCATTCTGATTTCATGTTCAAGGGGAATCCCGGAAAAAGAAAAGACTTACTGCAATCCTGTTAATCTTAACTACCGGTTTCAGTTCACTGAAGATATTTCCTACAGAGAAGCAGCCGATCCCTCGATGATAAGATACAAGGACAAATATATCCTGTTTGCATCCCATAGCGGCGGGTACTGGTATTCTGACGATATGCTCATATGGAATTACCTGCCCATTAAATCACTGCCGATCGAAGACTATGCCCCGGATGCTATTGCAATCAATGACACAGTATATTATATTGCATCAGCAGCGGTAAGGAAACCATTCTACTTTACAACCGATCCGCTCCGGGATAACTGGAAACCCTTTCCGGATACACTTTTTTTTGCGGTGTGGGACCCGAATTTTTTCCAGGATGATGACGGACAAAGATATCTTTACTGGGGATGCTCAAATTCCCTTCCTATTTACGGGGTCCGGCTCAATTCAAAAATGCACGCGGTTACCGAACCTGAGGTCTTTATTGAAAATAACCAGGATAAATACGGTTGGGAAGTCCCGGGGGAACAAAATGAGTTAACAAGGAATGGCTGGAACGAAGGGGCCTGGATGACAAAACATAATAACCGTTACTACCTTCAGTACGCTGCACCAGGAACAGAATTTAAAACTTATGCCGACGGTGTTTATACTTCCGATTCACCACTTGGACCATTTACATATCAAACATATAGCCCCTATTCCTTTAAACCTGGAGGTTTTGCCGGGGGTGCCGGTCACAGCTCAACATTCCAGGACAAATACGGAAATTACTGGCATATTTCCACGATGTCAATTTCTGTACGTCACATGTTTGAACGACGTCTCGGATTGTTCCCTGCTGCCTTCGACAAGGATGGTGTACTCAGAACATTTACAGCTTTTGGTGATTATCCGACCATCATGCCTGACCATAAGATCGATTTTGAAAAAGAGAATCTTTTTGCTGGATGGATGCTTCTGTCCTGTAAAAAGAATGCAGTAGCATCATCCGCAATGGATAACTATCCTGTAAATAATGCATTTGATGAAGATATCAGAACCTGGTGGTCTGCCAATTCAGGTAATGCAGGAGAATGGTTGAGCGTGGAACTGGATAATAATTCAACCGTGAATGCAATCCAGGTAAATTTCGCCGATAATGAGTCAAATCTGAAACCCAAAAGCATGAACATCTATTATTGTTATCTCATTCTTGGCTCTAACGACGGAAAATCATGGGATGTCATTATTGACAAAAGCAATAATACTACGAATGCATGCCATGACTATATTGTACTCGAAAAGCCACTTAAGACGAAATTTATCAAAATAGAGAATGTAAAAGTACCTGATGGCAAATTCTCTGTATATGATATCAGGATTTTTGGCTTAAGGGAGGGCAAAATCCCGGGAGAGGTTAGTGATTTCAGAATAGAACGCGATGAGGCAGACACGAGAAAAGCCAGAATAGAATGGTCAAAAGATAATACTGCAACAGGCTATGTAGTGAACTACGGCACTAATAGCAACAAATTGTATACTTCTGTAATGGTATATGATACAAATTCTGTATTACTCACAGGTCTGAACAAAGATGTGACCTATTTTTACAGTATCGATGCCTTCAATGAATCGGGAATTGCCAGGGGAACAATAATTTTAAAAAATTAATCAGTAACGAGTGCATTCATGAAAGAAAATCTTACAACCCGCCGGGATTTCATAAAGCAGGTCGGTATGGGATCCCTTGGAACAATGGCTGCAGCCGGGATATTACCTGAATATGCAACGAATGCGGTCAACACCGTTCCGGAAATGAAGATCAAAAAGATCGATGTCGTTTATGATCATAAATTTGAGGGACGAAGTCTGCAGCAGATGTGGATCCGGCTTTATACCGATAATGGGATCGTTGGTACAGGAGAAACTTACTGGAATACAAATGCACAAATCGGTGTTCTCAAAGATAAAAAGAACCTGATACTCGGGCACGATGCTGTTGAAATGACAACATTTATGGATGTAATCAGGAATGACAGCTGGGGAGGATCGAGCGGCGCCGATATGAAAATTATCTCTGCCATAAACATGGCTCAATGGGATATACTTGGTAAAGCCGCAAATATGCCGGTATATAAGTTACTGGGTGGAAAATACCGCCCGAAACAGAGACTTTATAATACGAGTAATGCTGTTGCAGGGATGTCGATGGAAAAAGATGCGGAAAAGATTACTAAATTCCTGATGGATAAGGGCATAAAGGGTGTTAAAATATGGCCTTACGATACCATCGCTGCAAGAAATAAGGGAAGTTTTATCACTCCTTCTGAGCGTGAACAATGCCTTGACTGGATAAAACGAATTCGCGATACTTCCGGTAAGGATTTTGAGATCGGACTTGAATTTCATACACGATGGAATCTTCCCTCAGCTCTTAAAATAGCAAAAGATCTTGAACCATATGATGTGATGTGGCTTGAAGATATGCTGGGCGAAGATAACATGGATTCATATGCTGTCTTGTGCCGTGATACCTCCTGCCCGGTTGCGGTCAGTGAACGCCTCGCTACTAAATTCCGGTTCCGTGAAGTGCTCGAACTAAAAGCTGCAGACATCATCATCCTCGATATAGCATGGTGCGGCGGGATATCTGAAGCAAAAAAAATTGTTGATATGGCTGATGCCTATTATATTCCATTCGCAACCCATAATTATGGCGGACCTGTACTATGGATATCATCAATCCACCTCGGGACTGCAGCAAAGAACTGCTATATAACAGAAAGCAGCTGGGAGATGTATAATAATGTATTTCCTTATTTTATAAAGAACATTCCTATTCCTGTTGGTGGATATGTTTCTCCTCCAGAAGGCCCCGGTCTCGGGATTGAATTCAGCGACGAACCGATAAAAAACGGTGATGCCAAAGTTGAAGTGATAGGCGAGATCTGAACGATGACGATCTATTTCTTGCTTATTTCAATAATATCACTCTTCCGTGTCGACAAATCATATTCGAAAACCTTTTTGAGTGTAAGAGACGATGATTGTTCAGAGTGTATGAGAGGTGCTACCACATCAGGGATTTTAAAGAAAGGATTGGGATTCCCGCCTTTGACTTTTTTAAGTCCTTTACCTTTCAGTTCAACATAGGAGCGAAGCCGGCAGTTCCCTCCCAGCGAAGATTTAATAGTGGCTGACGCAATTTCGCCATTTTCCCATTTAATATCCATTTCAAATCCGCCTCTTGCTTTCAAGCCTTTAACACTGCCTTTTTTCCAGGTCTCAGGAAGGGCAGGCAACAGATGCATAGCCCCGTCTTGGCTTTGTAACAGCATTTCAGCAATGCCGGATGTACAACCGAAATTACCATCGATCTGAAATGGGGGATGAGCATCAAACAGATTTGGATATGTACCCCCTCTTTGTCTTCCGTCAGGCTGAATGGATGGCGTAAGCTGATCTGCAATTAATTTGAATGCATGGTTTCCGTCAAGAAGACGTGCCCAAAGGTTTACTTTCCAGCCCATGGACCATCCTGTCGATTCATCTCCACGTGCCACAAGGGATGTCCTTGCAGCAGTGAACAATTCCGGTGTCCTGTAAGGTGAAATCTGATTTGAGGGGAACAATCCATATAAATGAGAAACATGTCTGTGATTATCTTTTGGATTATCCCAGTCGTACATCCATTCCTGCAGCTGTCCCCATTGTCCTATCTGCATAGGAGGCAGGCGTTTAATTGTTTCTTCCAGTTTCGTTATCAGTTCTTTATCCGTATTCAGGATTTTTGCAGCTTTAACAGTCTTTGTGAATAGGTCGAATAGTAATTGATTGTCCATCGCAGTACCGGCAGATACTGAGGATTCGGAGTGAACGGATGGAGAGTTTTCCGGGGAAACCGAAGGAGAGACGACCAACCAATTATGCTGGGGCTCTTCGACAAGGAAATCGAGGTAGAACATCGATGCTTCTTTTACAACCGGATATACTGATTTCAAAAACTCTTTGTCACCATTGAAGTCATATTTATCGAATAGGTGCTGTGAAAGCCAGGCACCGCCCATAGGCCACATCCCCCAGAATGCCCCGTCTATCGGACCATTGATTCGCCAGATATCGGTGTTATGGTGCAATACCCAACCCCGTGCACCGTACATATCCTTTGCAGTTTGTTTACCGGTCTGCGAAAGTTCACGTACCATCTGAACCAGCGGTTCGTTCATTTCAGTAAGGTTGGTTATCTCAGACGGCCAGTAATTCATTTCAGTGTTTATGTTCACAGTATATTTACTGTCCCAGGAAGGAGAGAGCTGATAGTTCCAGATTCCCTGAAGATTAGCAGGCTGCCCCCCGGGCCTTGAAGAAGAGATTAACAGATATCGTCCAAACTGGAAATATAATGATACCAGCTGTGGATCATTTCCTTTTGCAAACTGTTCAAGGCGTACATCGGTTGGATTCTTAACAGCTTCAGTTATTCCCAGGTCAAGGCTTACTCTTCTGAAATATTTTTGATAATCAGCAATATGATCCTTCAACGCTTGGTCATAATTCTTTTTAATGGCATTCTGGAGATATCCATTTACCCTTTCATCGGCATTAGCGCTATTGTCAATGTAACTCTTGAAGCTGGAAGCCATTGAAATATAAATGGTAGCAAGATCAGCATTGGTAACCTGCAGGGCAGTGTCGGCTGAGGTTACTGTGCCCCCTGAGGTAATGATCTTAATTTTAACCCTGAACAGAACATTACCTGGCACTTTTTCAAAATCGCCTGTTTTTCCTGACATCAACAACTCATCATTTCCATTTGATGCAACAATAACTTTCGATGGTTTTGGTCTGTCCATTGTTGCAGAAAAACTGACTGCACCAGGTTTATCAGCAGAAATTCTGACCATTATGACCTGATCCGGAAATGAAGCAAACACGCTGGTTTTATAATTTACTCCGTTAAGGTCGTAACGATAGGATACCACCGCATTATCAATATTAAGTTCCCGATAGTACCCAGAATAATTTTCGTGTTCCGGGAATGAAAGTTTAAGGTTACCAACGGTCTGGTATGGCATACCATGTGAGGTTTTGCTTATGAATTTCTGATTGATAAGGTCCTGTGCCTCTTTATATTTACCTTCGAATATGAGTTTTCTGACCATTGGCAGTGCCTCTTTGGCATCAGGATTATCATTACGGTTTGGCTGTCCGGCCCATATGGTGTTCTCATTGAGCTGTATCACTTCGATGCAGGGATCTCCAAAAACCATAGCTCCCAGCCGGCCGTTTCCTAGAGGTAAAGCCTCAACCCATTGTTTGGCGGGATGCGTGTACCAGAGCTTTAAATAGGAATCATTTTGCGCGGTAACATCAATGATTAGTGCCAGGCTGAAGATCCAAAATAAGATAGTCTTCATAGCAGTTTGTTATTCGGTATATCGGCAACTAATTTAATAATCTGCCATTGATTTTAGACATACCGGGTTGATATAATATTTTTGAGCGATAAAAATAAATGGGGTATGCTAAAAGATTACAGATCAACAGCACACGTATCTGGCTCAGCTACAGGGGATACAATCAGAATCCCAGCGGGTATATTGAAAAACTGAGGAACTATATACGTACTGCCTATAGTTTTGGCATTACAATAATGCCAATTTTGTTCAACGGTAACAACCTTGATCCTACAACTCTTGCCAAGGAGTTCAGGGAAAAAACCGGTGACCCTTATGTCAAGGCTATAGTTGATGCCATTAAAGATGAAAAAGGCCTTCTTATGTGGGATATTATGAATGAACCATCCTATTGTGACTATCTTCTGAAGTCACCTCCTGAAGAGAAACAGAAAAGGTTGGAAGAAGTGGATAGTTTTGTCAGGTATTATTGTACTTATGTCAAGAAAGTTGATCCTAAAAATGCAATTACGGTTGGTCATACTTTTCTGGCGGATATCTCTATGGCCGGTGATCTGGTTGATGTTATCTCGTTCCACGATTATCTGGCAACCAGGAAACAACTTGAGAATTCCTATGATGTGGCGGAGAAGTTTGTCAAACAATATAACAAACCATTGATAAACAGTGAGCTGGGTTGCATCGGAAGAGCCAATTCCTATGATATGGCACTTCAGATCTGTCAGAAACATAATGTCGGCTTGTATCTATTTGAGCTGATGGTGCAGGGATATTGGAGCGATATTCACGGCCTTGTTTATCCCGATGGGACTATCCGCGACCCTGCAATAATAACCGAGATATACGGATTTTACAGAAACAGGGATCTAAAAACAAGTATAAAACCAAATCCGAATAAAGAAGGTCACGTTGACAAGGCGTTAGCAATGCTTGAAAAAGCGCTCAAGGATGAAACTACAGTATTCAGGAACAGGAGAACCTCAACTGACAATATACTTGAAGCAGCAGAATACTGCGCCAATTTACCGGAAGCTGCTGAAATGGTGCCAATGTATGAACCTCCCACAGCAAAAATACAGACCTGGCGCGCTATGCCGGAGCAGGAGAGGGATGCTGAGGCTATCCGTGCATTTGCTTATGAACTGGGCCTGACCCTTAAAAAATATTGTAAAATACTTTAGGTTAATATTTTAACCATTATTTAATAAATTGGATCCAGTCTATTTCAACAGGATTATTGTCCTTAAGTACTACAACCAGATTACGAACGCCTTTTTGGTATTTTGACAAACGAGTATCAATCATATTCCACCCTGTGCTTTTAGGAATTTTTACTTCAGCGAGTATAATACCGTCAGCTTTATCAAGCCTAATTTGCAGGATACATCCGGTTTGTAACATAGATTTTACCCGGACCGATTTAAGTTTCTCGTCTCCGAAATCGACCGTATTGTAACAGATCCAGGCACTCTGCTTATCGAGAATTGTCTTCCAGCCATTGAATGTATTGGTTGTATCCAGGAAAGCAACGGATGCACCTTCCAGGCTAATCTGACTATAGCGGTCAATTTCAATTTTTTGAAAAGCGCTGGTTAATCCCACACCACGGAAGGTAGGCTTTACTTTCTGAATGGTGCCATCGGGATTAAAAAAGAGACTGTCTATTCTGACTGACCTGTTTTTGTCAAACTTCGGTGACAGATCATTCCCGTGGTAGAAAAGGTACCATTGGTTATTGAACTGGATAACTGATTGGTGGTTTGTCCAGCAGCCCATAGGTGATTCGTCCATTATTACTCCTGTAACTTTAAATGGTCCCATCGGATTGTTGCTGATCGCATATTCAAGCCTTTCAATCTTATTCTGTACGTGCGGATATGTCATATAATAAATGCCATTCCTTTCAAACAGAAACGGACCTTCAACCAGTCCTGCATTGGGAAAATCTCCTAAGACCTGAGGTTCAGAAGCAAGTTCCACCATATTATCTTTTAGTTTAGCCCCGAAAATCCTGTTCAGGGAATAGTATATGTAAGCCTGACCATCTTTATCGATAAACACGACAGGATCAATACCACGTACATTCTTAATTGGTTCAGGCTGCGGTGTATATGGCCCGGCAGGATTGTCTGCCACTGCAACACCGATACCAAATCCTCTGCCAAAGCCGGCTTTGACATTTGCGGGGAAATAGAAATAGTATTTTCCATTTCTGGCAATGCAGTCAGGAGCCCACATACTGAATGAGGTTGCATCAACCCAGTTGACTTTGTTCTGACTTACAATTACACCGTGATCGGTCCAGTCGGTAAGGTTTGAGGACGAAAAGACGTGATAATCTTCCATACAGAACCAATCTTTGCGCGCAAATTCCTTAGGCGCAGGAATATCATGAGATGGGAACAGATATACCTTTCCGTTAAAGACCCTTACAGTTGGATCAGCACTAAACTGGTCCCGGATGATTGGATTTTGTCCGAATGCACTGGAGAGAGATATTAGCAATAATGCAAATATGCATAAGAGAGGAATGTAATTCTTCATTTTATAAATGATCTTTTGACATTTGACAAATAATATATTGTAAATCAAATTGTTAATCTATATATAATTTAGCCGGGACGAAATATCAGATCTGCCGGTAATTCACATTAGGTTTATTTTTTCAGGATATCATTTACGGCATTTGAAAGAAAGATATAGTCGGCGCTGCCGCCTATCGTAACTTCATTTTCACCCCACAGGAATGGCCAATCATCTTTATTTTCAAGGAAGTCCGGTTTCAACAATATCAACCCGGGAACAATACCTCCCGCAATTGTTGTGAAATCAGCCCTGTTATTTCCATAGGCAACTTTCTTTGAACGGATTCCTACCGCTTCAACAAACGATACATTAGAATAAGGATGACAACCAAAAATGTAATTTAAACCTCTTAAAACGTCTTCCTTACTCATAATATCAGGAAACGCCTTATAAGCATAATAGTTTGTAATAGCCCAGCTAACGACAGTACCACTTCCACCCCAGGTGCCAAGTGATATTGGTACTCCATAAGGATTTTGCTTATCGATTTGGGCTAATGATTCTTTATATTTGATGACATAGTCTTTTAATTTAGCCTTATATGCAGCATCCATATAATGCAAAGCTTTCAATGCAGAACCAATACCTCTGCCTGTAAAAAATCCCTGGCCAGCACCGGCTCTGCCACCAGTCGGTCCTTCAAGTGACGTCCAGATTTGTTCCAGGAACCTGTCGCCATATTTTTTGTCTTTTGTAGTGATGTATAACTGGAGTAAGGCATCCATATCAGAACTTCTGCGCATCATCATTGGATTATTAGTATTATTAGCTGAGTTTTTAGCTGCTTCATTAGCCTCTTCCACTAATCTTTTTGCGCAAGCCAGGCTTCTGTCTGCAAGATCGTCATTAAAACCTCTGAGGGCACGACTTGCTGCGGCCAGTGTTGCGGCTGTTGAATAATCTAAAAATGGCATACGGGTAGTGAATGCCCAGCGGTCATCCAGAGTTCCGCTCGATCTGCCGTCTGATTCGTAAGGTTTGAGATTTGGATTGTATGGAAGATTATCGGTTTCAGTCATTGCATCTCCAAGGTGATGGTATTGGTGCAAGTTAGGAACAATAATGCCCTGAACAGGGTGACCGATATTTTCGCACTGTGCAACCAGGTTTAATGTACCGTGTTCAATTTGCTGCAGAATATCCGGTTTCCCATCAGGACGATGAATATCTACATAGCGGGTCCTCTGGTCAATATACGTTTCATCCCTGTCAACCCTGAGATTTTCCCAGGCCTCCACAAAACTTAGAATAACGCCGTTATGAGAGCCTGTCTGGATGTCGAAATCACCGGCATCGAACCAGCCTCCCACAGCCATATTCGGAATACGCTCCAGCGGTTTATATTTTGTATCCGTGGTGTTGCCCATCCTGTATCCGTCAAAATGCTGATGATTAAGAGGAGCCTGAAGACAATCATCAAGATAAGGGGCTCCATGCCAGACACGGTATGCCTCATTCACCTCCATGTGATCCATCTGCACGGGGAACCAAACATCCAAAGTAGGATGCCAGACATTATCATAGACATCGGTAGCTATCCTGAATGTATTTGTTTTCTGATCACCGTACTGGATATAATAAACTCCTGGTTCTTTTACTGAACTGAAGTCAAACCTGGCATAATTATATCGGAGGTATTTTCCCCATACTTTCACTTCACCCTTGAATTTCTCTACAGATTTGCCTTCAGATGTAACCTGTATGACTGAAGCGGTTTTTTGAGGTGTATCATTCTGATCCAGTTCAATAACAGCGACTTTTTCCTGACCCGGGACATAACCAACCTGGGACAATCCGACAACAGGTTTCCTGATCCAGTCGGGGATAGCATTTGGTTCGAGATACCATGACAGAACTTTTCCAGTCTTGTTGGCCGGAAGCAGGCTGCGGACAATGAACCATCCGTTCTGTGCGAGGTTGCGACCATCAAAGAGCATGAGATCAGCATCAATACCCTGAATTTTTACAAAGCATTCCGGATCCTCCGGTGCCAGTATTATAGTTTTTCCTGTTGCCATGGGATAAAGTACAATGAATTCGCCCCTGCCCCTGTCATCAAATGTGGTATGACCTGCAAACTGAGGTATTTTCTTGCTTATCAGTTCAATTTTCGTATTTCCCGACGGGTATCTTGGGAAATTGCCAGGCTTGCCGTCTGCCAGGTAGGTCTTTTCAAAATAAGCCGACGGTAGAAACTCAAGGTTGAAACCTGCATTTCCTTCGAGTTCCTTTGGTAATGGCTTATCGAGATACACGTTAATTTCCACGCCATTGTCTTTTGCTGTGACACTGATCCTGGGGTTAAAGTTGAAATCTTTATAGCTAAGCTCGGTATTTATGGTTTTAGTTGCTGCATCAACTTTGCGGTCAACAACCGAAGGAACCAGGTCCCATTGTTCAGGTGTATTCTGCAACCTTATTGCACCACCGGTAGAAGTCCTTACACCATGATGAATAATTTCGATTCCGGCAGTTTTTTCGTCGAAAAACATACCGGTGTACTGATTGCTGTAGACAAGCACATTAACGCCCCGGGTCTCAAAATATCCCTGATCGTTTAGTACAAGTTTCTGTCCATAGCCATGACCTGATATTGAGATGAAGCAGATTATGGCAGTGACAAACACCTGTGGCATTTTATTAATACCTGATTTCGCTTTAAATAAAATTTTCATGGTTCTTATTTTTAGATTAATGATATTATTTGCCTGCAGTTATTTCTTTGCTGATCCTGAACCAGTCAAAATCGGCAAATCCACCCGGATTTTTAGTAGCATAATTGAACAGTCCGAAACGGTAACCCATGAAGTGCGGCATCGAATATTCCATCTTAAGCTGTGATCCTATCGGTGTCCAGGTCTTACCATCAAGACTGTAATAGAAATTAGCAATGTCAGCACGTTCCCGGAAATTGCATTCGGCTTTCAGATAGGCTGTTTTCTGATTCAACGGAACTCTCTCTATTTCTACAGGGCTGTTTGTCTGAGCACTGACCATAGTAATCGATTTGGTTCCGTTAATATATTTTACCCCGACCAATCCGAACTTTCTCTGCAAAAGTGCAAGACCGGCAAAATCACCTTCCTTCATATTTGAAACATCGATAATTGTTGATCCGGAGCATACGGGGCCGAACGTGCGCTGCGTCAGGGTATTCCTTGCCTGTACAAAAAGAGTATCAACACGTCCGGTGGTCAGCCGCAGGAAACCTTTTCTCTGCGTTACAGACCACAGAGTATTGTCGGGATTGTGGTTCCATTGCCATACGAGAGGAAGTGCAGGATCTCCCTTCTTCCGCTGGAACTCGTCGGAAGCCACTATACCGGGTATAAGTCCCTTGCTAGCAGGAAGATCGAGTATCTCGGGAACTTTGCCATCAACACCAATTACAGGCCATCCATCTTCCCACTTCATTGGAACAATATATGGGATACGTCCAACTGACCCGAAATCCCTGAAGAGATATGCGTGCCATTTGCCATCCGGTGTGTCAATCATTCCTCCCTGAGCGACACCCAGATCTTGGAAGATAAGCTTTCCTTCCCACGGGCCTGTCAGCTTTTCAGCCTTGTGGATAACAACTGTCCTCATTCCTCCTTTAGGCCAGGTAATGTTAAACAGATAATACCTGCTATTAACCTTAAACAGCTGCGAACCTTCTCCCAGTCCGCTTTCGGGTCCCGAAGGGGCACTTGAATTTTCGATGATAACCTGGTTTATTCCTCCGGTTTTAACTCCCGATAGATCAGCATTTAGTTCGACCAAGGTTAGTCTTTTATTGCCAAAGACCAAATATACACCTCCGTCATCATCAAAGAATAGCGTATGGTCATGGAAGCTCGGACTGAATGATATCTCCTTCCAGGGTCCTTTTTCTATATCTTTTGTTGACCAGATATATGTTTTGCCTGTTGTTGATGAAAAGGTCGATACATAAAAGGTTTCATTATGGTAACGGATGCAGCTGGCCCACGAACCCCTCCCATAGGCATTTTTCCCGTTATTAAGGTTTAATGCGTCATTATCACCAAGGGTGCTGTAAGCATAGTTAACGAGCTTCCAGTTTATAAGATCATTTGATTTCATTATAGGTACACCGGGGCTCATATGCATGGTTGTACTGCTCATATAGTATAAGTCTGCAATCCTCACAATCGACATGTCCGGTACATCGGCAAAAACTATAGGATTTTGAGCCGAATTAACCTGTGCTGATGTAGAACTGCCCAGTAATGTAAGCATCAGTGTTACCAGAATAAAATAATGTGTTTTCATATATTATTTAATTTCAATTTCCGAATATTATTCATCGATTCCCAATATATCCGGCTTCCCTGTAATACCTTTCTGCGCCGGGATGTATAGGTACTCCAAAATTCTGCCAAACGGTTCTTGGATCATAAGTATATACCCTTATGAACCATTTAAGTGCTCCGTGGTTTTCATCAATTGCTTTGGCAAGATCGTATGCTGCCTGTTCGGGAGTATCATCACGCACAAAAACAGCTTCCCCTGATCTGCCCAGGGTCTTAATCTTCCGGTTTACGCCTCTTAGTAAGTTTTGATGAACCTCGACGAATTCAGCATCAACATTTTGCATGGCAATCTCTTTCAGCAGTTCTTCAGGTAACTCCAGAAAATAAAGATCAAATTTCTGGCTTAAGGTAGTCCAGGAAGACGATTCAGGATTCAACGCCGGACTGGCAAGAAAACCGGCCAGAATGTCGAAGTCACCCTTTAATGCTTCACCTACCGTAACGCCTGTTTCTCCTCCCCATGATTTGATATCCTCAGCAGTAATTCCATAATATTTCAGGATTATCATCATATTACCGTCGGCTCCAAGTATCCTTACCGGCAACTGTTTCTGCCTGATAACGGAAAAATCATTTATCCCTGATTCTTTTCGTGCCGCAACCAGGTAATAGAACGGATCCTCGATTTTTGCGATCAGACGTAGGTTCCTGTAAGGTCCTTTACCTGCCAGCGTTTTATTATATGCACTGCTCAGCATTGCACTGGAAGTTACACCGAAATCCA
>Ga0209253_10002964_pt1 | contig 14997 bp, 13 predicted proteins | sample FrelakmetBRP12BR_FD_187145 | JGI IMG/M metagenome (GOLD analysis project Ga0209253, IMG submission 187145) | Freshwater lake sediment microbial communities from the University of Notre Dame, USA, for methane emissions studies - BRP12 BR (SPAdes)... | ecosystem: Environmental > Aquatic >...
CCCCCCCGCGGGCGTCAGCCCGAGTCGATTCTGGAGGCAACGGCAAAAAGCGTCTTCCGCGCCGCGGGAAGCCAGCTCGGCCGGCAAATTGTCCGGGGTGTTCTGGGATCCATATTCGGAGGGAGACGATGAAGCGCCGCGAGACGGGACTGCCATTCCTGTGGAACACTCTCTTTGTTGCTGTCACCCTGTTGGCCCCCCGGAGTGAGGCGCAGGATGCAAAGAGAACGTTTGCTTCGCCAGGTGTTTTTGAACTGGGCGGAAGCGCCAGCTACAGCTACAACCAGCCGGTGGTGAACGGAAAAACGTCAGACGGGACGCACGCGATTGCGGTGACGCCGTTTATAGGCTACTTTGTTGCGGACGGGCTCGAGGTCGTGGCAAACCCTCTCGGGTTCTCCTATTCGAAGACGGGCTCGCAAACGCAGATGGATTTGCGGCTCCTGGGCGGACTGGCGTACAATCTCAAGGTGCAGCCCGGGATTTATCCGTTCATCGAGGGACTTGCAGGATTCACGTCGCGTACGTCGGATTCCGGAGGAGGAGAGACGACCGTGAGTGGTTTCTCCTGGGGCGGCCGCGGAGGTGTGAAGTTTGCCGTCACCTCCCACGGTATGGTGAACGTCGGAGTCCAGTACCTCCAGGTTACGCTGAGTCCTTCTGGCGCCAATGAGCGGAACGGAACAAACGAACTTTCCGTCAGCGCTGGTTTTACCGTATGGCTCTGAATCGGGGCTGATCAAGAGTTCAACCCTGTGAACCATCATCCCTCAACCTGCCCTTGAAATCTTTGTCGCCTCGGGTCATGATATCATTCCGTCACACCCCGGCGCCGTTATCCCCGTACCGGTCCCGCCTTCGTCACTTCCGGCGGTGATCCTGCCTCGTATTTCTTGAAGTTCTCGACGAACCTCGCGGCCAGCTCCAAGTACCGTTGCGTGTACAATTCCTTGTTGGGCCAGGAATCGGCCGGACTGAGGATGTTTTCCGGGACGCCGTCGCACGTGGTCGGGACGGAGAAGCCAAAGACCGGGTCCAGCTTGAACTCGACGTTCAGGAGTTTTCCGGTCAGCGCCGCATTCAGGAGAGCACGGGTGTACCGGATGCTGATACGTTTGCCAATCCCGTACGGGCCGCCGATCCAACCGGTATTCACCAGCCAGCAGTGGACTCCGTACCGGAGAATTTTGCGTTTGAGAAGATCCGCGTAAAAATAGGGGTGATGAACCATGAACGGGGCGCCGAAGCAGGTGCTGAACGTCATCTCCGGCTCCTTCCCCAGGCCGACCTCCGTACCGGCGATCTTGGAGGTGTAGCCGGACATAAACTGGTATAATGCCTGGTCCGGCGTTAGCTTTGCGATGGGCGGCATCACGCCGGAAGCGTCACAGGTCAGCAGGATGATGTTCTTCGGATGGCCGGCCATCTTTTCGGGAACGGCGTTTTCGATGAACTCCAGAGGGTACGAAGCCCGTGTGTTCTCCGTGATCGACTCGTCGTCGAGGTCGATCATGCGCGTCACCGGATCGTACACGACATTCTCGAGGATTGTCCCGAACTTCCGTGTCGTGGCATAAATCTGTGGTTCAGCGGTGGGTGAGAGCTGGATCACCTTGGCGTAGCAGCCGCCTTCGAAGTTGAAGACGCCCTCGTCGCTCCAGCCGTGCTCGTCGTCTCCGATCAGCCCACGACCAGGGTCGGCCGAGAGCGTCGTCTTTCCCGTTCCCGACAGGCCGAAAAAGATTGCGACGTCGCCATCTTTTCCGACGTTCGCCGAGCAGTGCATCGGCATGACGCCCTGCAGCGGGAGGAGGTAGTTCAGGATCGTGAAGACGGACTTCTTGATCTCTCCCGCGTAAGCAGTATTCCCGATAATGCAGAGCTTCTGCTCGAAGTTCAGGACGATGAAGGTGTTGGTCGTGGTCCCGTCGATCTGGGGGACGCCCTTGAACGAAGGTGCACAGATGACCGTGAAGTCCGGTATGTGGCGGCGGTATTCCTCATTGGTCTTCGGAAGAATGAACATGTTCCGTGCGAAGTGGCTGTGCCATGCATGCTCGGTGATGATCCGGATCGGCATGCGGTACGACGGGTCCGCGCCTGCGTAACAGTCCTGCACGAAGAGATCGCGCCCCTGCAGGAACCCCTGGATGCGGTTGTACAGGTCGTTGAATTTTTCCGTGCTGAACGGCCGGTTGTACTCGCCCCACCAGATCTTGTCTTGCGTGGTGGTTTCCCGGACGACAAACTTATCATTGGCCGAGCGTGCGGTGTGCTTGCCCGTGAATGCGACGACGGGACCCAGATGAGTGATGCGTGCCTCCTGGCGGAAAGCGATCTCTTCGTAGAGCGCTTCTGTGGGGAGATTCCAATACACCATGCGCACGTTGCTCAGGCCGTGGTTCTCCAGGCCGTAGTCGCTCTTGAGCGCTGCAGCCTCTGCCTGCGCAGGCGTCTTGATGTCCAGGATGTTGTTCATAGCCAGTCCCGTACGAATTTTCTGTCACCGATGTAGATCTCGTTGGGGGAGCCCGGGTCAAGTGCCCACTTGATCCGCTCGACCCCCTGTTTCACGTCTTTGACGGTCGTTGCATAACTCAGCCGCAAATGCCCTTCCATACCGAATTCCTTCCCCGGGACCGTTACCACCAGCGCCTTTTTCAGGAGAAACCTACTCAGTTCCACGGAATTCGCGTTGTATGCACGAAAGTCGGGGAGGCAATAGTACGTCCCGTCGGGTTTCATGGTTTTGATGCCGTTGAACGAGTTCAGCTCCTGCAGCATGACGTTCCTGTTGTTTTCCAGGGTCAACCGGAGGGTGTCGACGTGGCTCTGAAGGCCCGTCAGGGCTCCTTCGGCCGCGGCCTGGAGGACGAGCGATGTGCAGGAAGTGGTCTGTGCCTGCACGTTGGTCATGATTTCCGTCAGCGTCCTGGCGGCGATGACCCAGCCGATCCGGAAGCCGGTCATCCCGTACAGTTTGGAAATACCGTTGATGGTGATGACTTTGGTCGATTCGATGTCTTTGGTTGTGAACTTGTACGCCGGCACGTGCGTCTTCCCGTCGAAGACGAGCTTGTGATAGATGTCGTCCATGATGCAGTAGATCCCCTTCCTCTCACAGAACTCGACGATTCCTCCGATCAGGGATTCCGGGTACATGATGCCCGACGGGTTGTTCGGGCTGTTGACGATAATGGCCTTCGTATAGGAGCTGACCGCCTGCTCGATGTCCTTCATCCGCGGAACAAAGCTCCCGTCTTCAGGAGTGACGATGACCGGAATGCCGTACACCATCTTGATCATTTCCGGGTAGCTGACCCAGTACGGCGCGAGAAGGATCACTTCGTCCTGGGGGTTCAGGAGCGTGAAGAGGAGATTGAATAATGCCTGCTTCGCCCCTCCGGAAATAATGACGTTCTCCGGCGCCACGGCACGGTCATAGTTCTCTTCCGTGTACCGGATCACCGCCTTCTTCAACGACGGTATCCCGTCGGTTGGCGTATATTTAATGTCTCCGGCGTTCAGCTTCGCGGCCGAACTGAGAATCGCGGTGATGGGGGCTTTATTTTTCGGTTCGCCGATCCCGAGGTGAATGACGGCCTCGCCCTTTTCCCTGAGCAGGCGCGCCTGTTCGTTCAGGCTCAGAGTAGGCGACTCGGCGATGGACCGAGCCAGCTGGCTGATACTCATGAGATGTCAAACCTCCTGTCACTCGTTGGGGAAAAAAGAACGTTGTGTGTGCCGGAGCGCGGGTCGAAGGGGCGGCAGAGATGCATAAGTAACGAATCTTCATTATCTTACCAAAAATCGTTCTGGGAAGCAAGCGCCGGAAAGACGTCATGGGAACTAAGCTCTGTCCGAAGATTATCCTGGAAGGCACGCGCCTGACCCTCAAAACCGAAATGGCGTTCGCGCTAAACGAGCACGAACGGATCGTGGGCCCGAGAAAGTACCGTTACCACTCTCCGCTCATATCAGCAGAGTGGTGTGCGTTGACAAACGTCCCGTGGGGGAGGGGCCTGATCAACTTCAATCCCGACGAGGAATCGCGCGCCATGGAAGCCTACAGGACCTGGGTCCGCCTGTTCGAGCTTCTCCCGTACTATTCCTGGATCGTGGATAGGTTCCATCTTTCCACGCAGGTGTATCAGCTTGCGGCTCACCGGAAACACTATGACTTTCGCTGGCTCGAAGAGCGGCTGCGCCCGCTCGGGTTTCATCTCGTTTTCTCTCACCGGTCCCCGGAGTCCTTTGCCTCAGCGCGAGAGGAGCGGCTCAAAGTGTCGGGCAATCCCGCACAGTACGACGACCTTGATGTCTTCGTCCGGGAACAGGACCGTCTGCGCGGCCTGGTCAATGAATCAATCCTGCCGGTCCTCCATCTCGACATTTCCGACAATGACGTCCCGGCTGCCGTCGGGAGGATCGCCGATTGGATGGAAGAGACCGGCGGCCTCCGGGCACCATAGCAGGGCTCTGGTCCTTTCGCTCTTTGTCCCGTTCAGTTCACTCCAACAATGATACTCCCATGAGAAAAAACGCTCTCGCCCGCTGCAAGAACCTGATCAAGAGTCTGCGTATTGAAGTCCTCGATCTGAAATGTATCGACCTGACCGGCAATCTTCACCACATCTCCCTTCCCGTCCGCCCCGGCATTCTCGAACGGCTTGTGAGCGAAGGAGTGGGGTTCGACGGATCAAGCTACGGTTTCCGGAAGGTTGAGAACAGCGACATGATCCTGATCCCGGACCTGACAACCGCGGTTGTTGATCCCTTCCGCGAAGCGCCGACGTTGAGTTTCTTCGCCAGTATCGTTCTGACCGACAAACGGCGAACGCCGTTCTTGCAGGACGGGCGTATGCTCGCCAGTCGCGCCGAGGGGATCCTGAAAGAAACCATCGGCGTTGACAAATCCTGGTGGGGGCCGGAGTTTGAGTTCTACATCTTCTCGAGGGTGCGTTTCGACACCCGGACATCCTCTTCATTTTACGAAGTCGAACACGCCGAGGAATTCTTCAAGAGCGCGTATCACGCCGCCAACCCGTTTGATGTCTATGACGACTTCAGAGACGAGGCGTGCCGGATCCTCAAGCAGTTCGGTATCGACGTGAAGTATCACCACCACGAAACCGGCGAGCGCGGGCAACAGGAGATTGAGACCTACTTTTCCGATCTGCTAACGACCGCGGACACGATCGTCACCACCAAATACGCCCTCTTCAACTTCGCCCGGCGGAAAGACCTGTTTGTTACCTTCATGCCGAAACCGATGTACCAGCAGGCCGGCAACGGGATGCACCTCCACCTGTTCCTGACCAAGAACGGAAGGAACGCCTTCTACAAGAAAGGGGAGTACGGCAACCTGAACCAGCTCGCCCGCTCGTTTATCGGTGGACTGCTGAAACACGGCCCGGCCCTCTCGGCATTCACGAATCCTTCCACGAACTCCTACAAGAGACTGGTGCCCGGCTATGAAGCGCCGGTGGCTCTCACGTACGGACAGGGAAACCGGGCATCCGCGATCCGTATCCCGAAATACGTCTCCAATCCGGCCGAGGCTCGCTTCGAATACCGCCCGCCCGACTCCACGGCGAACCCATACCTGTGCCTTACTGCGATGCTCCTGGCGGGGATTGACGGCGTGGTCAAGAATATCGACCCGGTGAAGGAGGGCTACGGACCGTCGGACAAGAATATCGCGGACGAAGCGCCCAAGGACAGCATCCACTTCCTGCCGCGCAATCTGGATGAAGCGCTCGACGCCCTTGCGGGCGACCATGAGTTCCTGCTGCGGGGAGATCTCTTCACGCGGGAGCTCCTCGACCAGTGGGTGAAACTGAAGGAGCAGGAGATCAAGTCCATCGGAACGATGCCTCACCCGTTCGAGTATAAAATGTACTTCAACCTCTGACGATGCCCGAACCGGTCAACACGTCAACACTGCGGAGCCGTGTCCGTGAACTCCGTCGGATCCGTGCGGCGATGATCAGGATGGAAACGACCTTCGCCGGGGATCTTAAGGCCGTCCATCCCGTCCATCGCCAGGGCGCACGGAATCTGTTGCATTACCTGGCGCTTCCACGCCCGGAGACCCCTCACCCCGGGGAGATGATCGGCATTCCGGGGCTTTGTTCTCTGGCCGGCGGGGGGACGAGCGTCCTTTCCGGCATCGAAGCGATTCTCGAGATCCTTGAGAAAGAGGGAGATCTCGGATTCGGCGTTCCGGAAGGAAGAGCGCTCCTGGAAAAGCAGACGCGTGCATTGCTGGGACCGAAGCCGGAGGGAAGGCGTACACGAATCATGGTGACAGCGCCCGCCGAAGCGGCTGTGGATCCGGCGTTCGCGCTCGACCTGGTGAAACGGGGGATGGATGTCATGCGCATCAACTGCGCGCGCGACGATGCCTCCACCTGGCTGGCCATGATAAAGAACCTGAAGCGGGCCGAAAGAAAGGCCGCGAGATCCTGCCGTGTGTTCATGGACCTTGCCGGGCCGAAACTTCGGACCGGGCCGATCCGGGTTGGACGTGCAGGGGCGGGATCGCCGCCTGGCTCCTTCCGGCTGAGAAAGGGCGATCGGCTGCTGCTCACACGCAATGCTGATCCAGGAGGACCGGCAGTGGTCGACGGGGACGGCGTGGTGATCAGCCAGGCGAGCATCGGGGTCACTTTTCCGCGGGTCCTGGAGGATGTCAGGCCGGGGGAGCCGCTATGGATCGATGATGGGAAGATCGGTGGTGTGATCCGGCGCGTAACGAAGGCTGGCGTGGAAGTAGAGATCACTCGCGTGCGCGAGAGAGGAAGAAGACTCCGGGCCGATCGGGGGATCAACCTTCCCGGGAGTCATCTGCATCTCCCATCGGTGACGGAAAAGGATGCCAAAGACCTCCGGTTCATCGCTGCAAATGCCGATATGGTCGGGCTCTCCTTTGTCCGGGATGTCGAGAACATCAACGACGCCCGATCTCTCGTCGCCGATTACGGGGGGGAGGCTTTGGGACTGGTCGTAAAGATCGAGAATCGCCGTGCATGGGAACAGCTCCCCGCTCTTCTCCTTGCCGGAATGAAGAGCAAACGGGTGGGGGTCCTTATCGCGCGTGGCGACCTCGCAGTTGAGTGCGGTTTCGACCGGATCGCTGATCTGCAGGAAGAGATTCTCGGAATGTGCAAGGCGGCTCACGTTCCGGTCATCTGGGCAACGCAAGTCCTCGAGGATTTGACCCAGGAAGGGCTGGCAACGCGGCCAGAAATGACCGATGCCGCTGCTGCACGGCGGGCCGAATGCGTCCTGCTGAACAAGGGACCGTACATCGGCGAAGCACTGGAGACCCTGGACGCTCTCCTGCGCGGACCACGCTACCCGCGGCGGCGGAAAGCAATGGGGAGCACGATCCCTGCCATCCTGAAACGACAATCCGGTTCTAAGAACCTCAAAGGGAAAGCACCGCTATGAGTCGGACAACATGGTTCTGGATCCTTGCACTAGTCATCACGCTCGCGGCGGCTGTCTACCAGCGGCGCACGGGGCCGACGTATGCGCTGTCGGGCGCAGCGGAACTCGACGGACGAACGATCGCGTACACGCTGGATCGGAGCCACGGTGGTGAGACAGACCATCGCGTGGCGATCAACACCGGCGACGCGCTGGTGACGGGATTGGTGGAGTGGAGGCGGTCGAAGACGGCGGACCGGTGGACAACCGTGCCGATGGTCTTTGGCGATGGCCGGCTCTCGGCGGATCTCCCACATCAGCCGCCGGCGGGCAAACTGGAATACCGGGTGACGTTGCAGCGGGGAGAACAGACAGTTCTTCTGCCTCCCGACGGTCCGGTCGTGATACGCTTCAAGGGCGATGTTCCGTTGTTCGTTCTCATCCCGCACGTCATCGCCATGTTTGGCGCAATGCTCCTCTCCAGTCGCACAGGACTGGAGTTTTTCAGTCCAGTGCCGAAACTGACGCCGTTGATACACTGGACCATCGGATTCCTCGCCGTCGGCGGACTTGTCCTCGGGCCGATTGTTCAGAAGTACGCGTTCGACGCCTTCTGGACCGGCTGGCCGTTCGGGCAGGACCTCACGGACAACAAGACCGCAGTCGCGCTGCTGGGATGGGTTGTAGCCGCTTTGGCGCTGAAGAGGGCACGGAAACCTGCGGCATGGGCGTTCGGGGCGGCGATCCTCCTGTTTGTCGTCTACCTGATCCCCCACAGCGTCCTTGGATCCGAGATCGACTACAGCAAAGAGAGCGGGAAGACCGAACAAGGTGGAGGCGGGATACCATGAAGAACCGGCGGGAGGTGATGGTCGAGCAGAAGAGAATCGCCCTGGTTGCGCATGACCACAAGAAGAAAGAGCTTCTGGAATGGGCGAAGTACAACCGGGATACACTGTCGCATCACATTCTTTTCGGCACCGGGACGACCGGATCCATGCTTGAGAAAGCACTCGATCTCCCCGTGCGGAAATTCCGGAGCGGTCCCCTGGGGGGCGACCTGGAAGTCGGCGCGAAGATCGCCGAAGGGGAGATCGACCTCCTGATCTTTTTCTGGGACCCCCTCGAGGCGCAACCTCACGACCCGGACGTGAAGGCCCTCCTCCGGATCTGCGTCGTGTGGAATATCCCGTTTGCCTGCAACCGCGCCTCGGCGGACTTCGTGATCTCGTCGCCCCTGGCGGCGGAGCGGTACGAGCGGATCCTTCCCGACTACTCCGATTACCGGAGGCGGAAGCTGTGACCGGCGGCAGAAAGCAGAGAGGGATTCTGTGGCATGGCTGTCGACGTGACAATCGCTAAACCTTCCCGGGGGGAAGAGCAGGCGCGTCGATCGGCGTTTCTCGTTGCCACGCTCGCCTCCTTCCTGACCCCGTTCATGGGATCATCGGTGAACGTCGCCCTCCCGTCCATCGGCAGGGACTTCGGCCTGGACACTGTTGAACTGAGCTGGGTTGCCACGTCTTTCCTCCTCGCCGCAGCCGTTTTTCTCGTGCCGTTCGGCAGGATTGCCGACATGGTCGGACGGAAAAGGGTTTTCGTCGCCGGTACGGTTCTCTTCACCCTGGCGTCCTTTTTCTGCGGCGTTTCCTCCTCGGGGGCTATGCTCATCGGTTTCCGGGCGATGCAGGGGGCGGGTGCGTCCATGATCTTCGGGACGGGAATGGCCATCCTGACATCGCTGTACCCTCCGGGGGAACGGGGGCGGGTCCTCGGCTATAATGTTGCCGCCGTCTATCTGGGGCTCTCACTGGGTCCGTTCCTCGGGGGGTTTCTGACGCGGCAGATGGGATGGTCGAGCGTCTTTTTCGCAAACGTGCCGCCCGGCCTGCTGATCGTCCTGGTCAGTGCCTTGAAACTGAAAGGGGAGTGGACCGGTTCTCCGGGGGAAAAGTTTGACATTGCCGGGAGTGTCCTGTATGCGCTGGCGCTGAGCGCGTTCATGGCCGGCATCACCCGTCTCCCTGGTGTCGAAGGCGCCGGTGTGGCCGCTGCTGGTGTTCTCCTCCTCGTTCTCTTTGCGCGGTGGGAACGCCATGCGGTGAATCCGGTGCTTGATGTGGGCCTGTTCCGCTCGAATGTCGTCTTCGCGTTCTCCAATCTGGCAGCCCTCATCAACTACAGCGCAACGTTCGCGGTGACGTTTCTCCTGAGCCTTTATCTGCAGGAGATCAAGGGTCTTGATCCACAGGAAGCGGGGACCATTCTCCTGGCGCAGCCCGTGTTAATGGCACTTCTCTCCCCCCTGGCGGGAAGGCTCTCCGACAGGATCGAGCCACGCGTCGTGGCATCGATCGGGATGGGTCTCGCGGTGGCAGGTCTGGGCATGCTGTCACGGATTGACGCCGGAACGTCACCATTCTTCATCGTGATCAGTCTGGTGGTTCTGGGGTCCGGCTTCGCCCTTTTCTCGTCGCCGAACACGAATGCGGTGATGAGCTCGGTGAGCCCGAAGCAGTACGGCATCGCGTCTGCGACGATCGGCACGATGCGGTTGATCGGACAGATGCTGAGCATGGGGATCGCCACGGTGCTCCTTGCAGTGTTTGTCGGAAGGGTGAAAGTGACGGCGTCACTGCACCCGCAATTCCTGGAGGCGCTCCGCGCCGCCTTTCTCCTGTTCACGGTTCTCTGTCTCGGCGGTATCTTTGCGTCGCTTGCGCGGGGGAGGGTACGGGGCGGGGGCAACGCCGTTCCGGTCACCCGGGAGTGATCGCCGGCGTGTGCGCCACGGCACACCGGGGGAGTTCCTGAGGTCCGGGGTCCATTTTTCCCTTGACATTGCCCGCGCGAAGAATTAACTTTGCACTACAAAGTACTTTTGGAGGAACAACGATGGCCAATCTCGACTCCGGGTTGCAGGATCTTGCAACGATCCGCTCTATGATGGAGCGGTCCTCCAGGTTTCTTTCCCTGAGCGGGCTTTCGGGCGTCAGCGCGGGCTGTGTGGCACTCGCAGGGGCCTGGCTCGCGGAAGGGGTCATCGGGGGTGGGCCCGGTATCCCCGGCCCCGACGGATTCTCGATCCAGGATTTCCCCCTCCGGACCTTCCTGATCATCGACGCTTGCGCGGTCTTGATTCTCGCCCTCGGGCTCTCAGTCCTGTTTTCTGCCAGGATGGCCCGGAAGAAAGGACTGCCTCTCTGGGGCGCCGCGACGAAATACCTGCTCGTTGCCCTGGCTATCCCCCTTGCCGCAGGAGGGGCTTTCTGTCTGATCCTCCTGCGTGAGGGGTCCTTCTTCCTCATTCCGTCGGCAATGCTGGTGTTCTACGGACTGGGGCTCTTCAACGCAGGCACGTACACGGTCGGCGAAGTGCGGTACCTGGGCATTCTGGAGATCGCCCTGGGCCTGCTCGCGGCAGTCTGGGTGGAGCACGGACTGGTTTTCTGGGCAATCGGGTTTGGAGCCTTGCACATCCTCTACGGCATCCTGCTCTACGTAAAATACGAACGATGAAGAACATCCTCGGAAAGCTCAATCCGGTCTTCGAGAACCGTGTCCGCCTCGCCATCATGTCGGTCCTGGCGGTCAGCGACTCTGCTGACTTCAACGCCCTGAAGAGGATGCTGGAGGTGACCGACGGGAATCTCGCCACGCACATGGCTGTTCTCGAGAAACACCGGTATGTCAGGGTGAACAAGGAGTTTGTGAAGCGGAAGCCGCAGACCACGTATGCGATCACCGTGACAGGAAGGAAGGCGTTCGCCGACCACGTGGACGGGCTGGAGAGTATTCTCCGGGCAGGGAAATAGCGCGTTCGTTTTTTTTGGGTATATACTTTGTGATACAAAGTACTTTTCGTATCTGACCACAACCATCGGAGGTCGCTCATGATCCAGGGGAAAACGGAAGGTCTGCCCGCCTCGCGGGCCTCAGGGAGACACACAGGACTCCCGGTTCTGGCTGCGGCAGCGGTTCTCGGCGTGCTCGGTGATATGCTTCTCCGGGCATTCCCGTGGGGGATCAATTTCCCCCTCTGCGTTCTGGCGTTTCTGGCGGTGATGCTGGTTCTTGTCCGGCGGTATGAGGTCACGCTCATCGGGGGGTGGCCATGGGCCATGGTCATGGCACTTGTCTGTGCGGCTTTTCTGGGCGTGCGGGATTCACCCTCTCTCTCGTTTCTGAATGTGGTTCTTGCCTCCACCGCCGTTGCGCTCACCGGACTCCGCGCCGCCTCGGATCGCCTGCAACGCTCAGCTCTTGTCGAGTACGTCCACGGCCTCTTTGTGACGATGATCCACGTGACAGCGGGAGGTCTCATCCTGCTGCTCAAAGACATACCCCGGGGAGACGCCGGGGGAGCGCCGTCGGGGCGGCGGTGGCTGTCCGTCGCCCGCGGCGCGGCAATCACGGTTCCGGCTTGTCTGTTCTTCGGTGGCCTGTTTGTTGCCGCCGATGCCGGCTTTGAACACGTCGTCGTCGACGTCCTGGAGATCGACCTCGCCCTGCTGGTGAGTCATTTCCTTTTCGCATCGTTCCTCGCGTTCGTTGCTGCAGGGTTTCTGCGCGGACGGTTCATCGCTGAGGCCATCCTGTTGCCGGCGAACCTGCGCCCCGCGTCGCTCTCCGTCGGGATCGTGGAAGTCGGGATGCTCGTTGGCGGGCTGGATCTGCTTTTCGGGGCGTTTGTCGTTGTCCAGCTGCCGTATCTCTTCGGCGGCGCTGCGACGCTCTTCTCCACTCCCGGTCTGACCGCCGCCGACTACGCACGCCGCGGCTTCTTCGAATTGGCCAGCGTGGCGGCGATAGCGCTCCCCCTGCTCCTCGCCTCCGAGTGGATCCTGCGCAAAGACGACCGCCGCCACCGGATAATCTTCCGCATCCTCTCCGGCGTCAACATCGCGCTCCTTTTCGCAATCATGGCGTCCGCTCTGAGGCGACTTCTGCTCTATCAGGAAAACTTCGGCCTGACTGAATCCCGCGTCTATGCGACCGCGATGCTCTTCTGGATCGGCCTCGTCCTCGTCTGGCTCGCGGCTACCGTCCTTGCGGAAAGGCGTGACCGCTTTGCCTTCGGGATGCTCGCTTCGGGCTTCGCCGTCCTCGTGGTCCTGAACCTCCTCGACCCCGATGATCTCATCGCCAGGACGAACCTGGCGCGCGCGGCCGAGGGGAAACCCTTCGACGCAGGCTACAATGCCCGCCTGAGCGCCGATGCACTTCCGACACTCACTCATGGCCTCCCCCTGCTCCCGGAACATGACCGTAGCGTGGTGGCAACATGGATTCTCAAACAGCAAGCGGCGATGACGGGCCAGGATTGGCGTTCGTGGAACAGTTCGCGAATGAAGGCCCAACAGGCGATCGAAAGGAATTCGGACGTCCTGCTCGAAGCGGCGAAGAATTATCAACCGCACCATGATAATCCTGGGAGGCAGCAATGAACAACCACCTTCTCTTCACCGTGGTCACATTCCAGGCAATGGTGCTCTTTCTCCCGCTGGCCGCGCTGGTTCTCTACCGGAGGCCCTCCTTGTGGCTCTACTTGCTGGCCGGTTTCACGGGGTATCTCATGGCCCTGATCGATCTTCGGAGTGATGACGTGCAGCTTTCGGCGCTGCTCCTGCTCATGTTCTCTCTTTTCGTCGGGTTTGCCGATTCGACCGCGCCATGGCGCTGGGGGATTCTTCTCGGGGCGTGGATTCCGGTGATGCAGTTCATCCGGATCGGCATGGAGGGACGCGCCGATCTCCTCCTTCCGGAAGGGGTGGGATCGCTGCTTGCAGTGGCCTTCGCGATGGCTGGAGCATATCTGGGAAGCGCTGTACGACGGGCCGCAGAAAAACGAACCAGGCTGGAGCCCCAGGCCCCCACTAAGGTTTTTCCATCACCCTGACGAACGCGCTTCGCACCGGGGCGGGCATTTCCGAGGCCGCCCCCTTCATCGCTTTCCAGATGATCTCGCTGAATTCGAGGTCCGGGATTCTGTCCTCACCCGAGAAATCCATGCTGTCGCTCCTTGCCTGGCCGAAGGAACCTGCCGCGTTCTTCTCCGTCAGGTCCATATTCGCCGGCCGGCAGGTGAACGGTGTGAGATCCGGCTCTTCGGTGAACGCAGCGTACATCGGCGTTGCTGCCGCATCGAACTGCGAGAGCGGGGGAAGTCCAAGAATCAGTTCCATCGTGCGGACCATGCTGCTGGTGGAGTAGAGCTCGCTATCGACGAACTCCCGCTTGGTGTAGGGACTGATGACCAGCGCCACTGTCCGGTGAGCGTCGACATGATCGGGCCCGTTCTGCGCATCGTCTTCAATCACAAAGATCGCCGATTCCTTCCAGTACCGGCTGTGCGAGATCCGCTCAACGACCATGCCCAGAGCCAGATCGTTCTGCGCGACATACGCGCGGGGTGTCAGGCTCCCTTTCCGCGTTCCTTCCGTGTGATCGTTGGGTAACTTGATGATCTGAAACTGTGGGAGACCGCCGTTCCGGTCGTAGGCGTCGAACTCCTTCATCCACTCCTTTGCACGGTCGACGTCGGAGAAAGCCAAGTCCCATCCATGGTAGAAGGGGGCGACGTGTCCTTCGAGGGATGGCATCAGCGCCTTTGCGGAATCCCCGGGGTGCTTGGGATTTTCAGCGAATTCACCGTAGCTGCGGTACGTTACGCCGTTTCGACTGCAGTTGTCCCAGAGATAGCCGGCCGAAGGGGAAACAACGGGATGGCCTCCTTCGAATTCATAGTCACCGCCCCGTCCGCCGTACGACGTTGGCCACGACTTCTCCGTGTAATCCGTCGCATAGGCTCCCATGGACCAGTTGTGCCCGTCGGCGCTCACCTCGGCGTCGCAGTACAGGTTGTCCAGCAAAACGAACCGACGGACGAGCGCATGGTGATTTGGCGTGACCTGTTCAGGGAAGAGGCAAAGGGCAGGATCGCCGTTGCCTTCCTTGATGTCCCCGAACACCTGATCATAGGTCCGGTTCTCTTTGATAATGTAGAACACATGCTTGATCGGTGACGGCCCACCGACTTTCAAAGGAACCGGGTTTCCGGCCATCGTGCCGGGGGCGTCTCTCTTCGTGTCATTGTACGGGCTGTTCGCATACACCGCCGCTGTGAACGCGCGGAGCCGGTCAGCATCTGGCACGTCAATGACTGAAACCGTCCCTCTGAACAGGGAACCGATGTATTCTTCGTGCCTGCTGCTCTGCGTGGGATTAGGGCCACCCGGATTGGCTCTGGAGATGCCACCCTTTCCGTTTGCGACGACAATGGTCTTGAGGCCGGCCAGGGTGCGGACAGCCGTGGGATACCAGCCCGTCGGGATGAATCCCAGAGAGCGGCTGCTCTGTGGTGCGGAGACGTCAACCACGGCAAGATAGTTGTTATCGGCGTTGGCGACATAGAGGACCCGCGCGTCCGGGCTGAGCGCCAGCGCGTTCGGGGTACTCCCGTCGGGCGCCCCGGGTGTGAGTGCGGTGGAAATCGTCTCCACGACTTTTGCGCCTTGAAGATCGATGACCGATACCGTGTTGAAGTTTGCGTTGGCGACGAAC
>Ga0209253_10002965_pt1 | contig 14997 bp, 14 predicted proteins | sample FrelakmetBRP12BR_FD_187145 | JGI IMG/M metagenome (GOLD analysis project Ga0209253, IMG submission 187145) | Freshwater lake sediment microbial communities from the University of Notre Dame, USA, for methane emissions studies - BRP12 BR (SPAdes)... | ecosystem: Environmental > Aquatic >...
GCGCTGGTCACGATGTGGTTCGCGTCCTGGCCTTTGGCCGCTACGCCGTTGTGACACGTGGAGCAGCTGCCGAGCACGTTGGCGTGGTCCACGCGGGTCACCGGCTTCCAGGCCACGGTCGCGTGACAGGCATCGCAGGCCGTGGTGGCCCTGATGTGCCTCGTGCCGACGCCCGTCGCCTTAACGCCGTCATGGCAGGTCGCGCAGCGCTCGGTCACGCCGGTGTGGTCGAAGTTCGCGGGCCGCCACGCGGCGGTCGAGTGGCAGCCGTCGCAGGTGTCCGCGCTCGGGATGTGGGTGGCGCCGCGCCCGGTCGCGTGCGTGCCGTCGTGGCACGAGAAGCAGCTGCCGATGACCTGCGTGTGATCGACGCGGGCGGGCGGCGCCCAGGCTTCCGTGGTGTGGCAGGCATCGCAGGCGTCGCTCGTCTGCAGGTGGGATTGCCCCTTGGGCGTCGCGGTCCCGCCGGGGCTGTGGCACGAGACGCAGTTCCCGGTGATGTTGCTGTGGTCGAACCTCGTCGGGAGCCACGCGGCAGCGCTGTGGCAGCTGCTGCACTCCATGGTGGTCGCGAGGTGTCCCGGGGGTTTGCCGGGCGCCTGCGAACCGTTGTGGCAGGCCGAGCAATTGCCGCGCACCTGGTCGTGGTCGACGCGCGTCAACGGTGACCACGCGGAGGTCGTGTGGCAGGACTCGCAGCGCGCACTGCTCAGGATGTGGTCGGACGACTTCGGCGTCGCGCCGATGCGCGAGCCGTTCGAATGACAGGCGGCACAGTCGCGCGGCGTGCCCTGGAAGACGGCGTCTACGTGGCAGGACTCGCAGGCCTGCAACCGGTGCGCGCCCGTGAGCTCGTATCCCGTGGTGAGGTGGTCGAACTGGGAGACGGCGCCCTGCGCGAACGCGCCGCTGCTGGCGAACGCGAGCAGGCAAAGAATGGCGAGTCGATGGAGCTTGCTCATGGTTCCACCCCTATTGCAGCCTTGCGCCCTTGAACGTCGACGTGCCGTGGCAACGCTGGCACTGGCGGCCGTATTGCCCGAGGTGCACGTCGTCCTGCGCGTGGCAGGATCCGCAGTCGCCGCTCAGCTTCACGACCTCGGGCGGCTTCTTGTGACAGCCGGCACAGGCGGTGTTCACGTGCGCGCCGGTGAGCACGAATTTTGTCGCCTTGCCGTGGTCGAATTGCCAGAGTCCCCAGCCGTTTGGCGAGTGGCAGCCCTCGCAGTCCTTGCCGAGTGCGCCCTTGTGACGATCGTCGCGCTGGTGGCACCCGTTGCAGTCCAGCGGGACACCCTTGAACGACGGCGACGTGTGGCAGGCATGGCAGGGAACCGCGACGTGCAGGCCGACCAGCGGGTACCGGGTGAGGTCGTGGTCGAAGATGATGTCCTTGCGCCAGCCTTCGACGCCGTGGCAATGAGCGCAGTCCGTGCCGAGCTTGCCGGCGTGCGCGTCGTTCGTCCGGTGGCAGGCGATGCAGTCGGTGCCGAGCTTCTGCGTGGCAACGACGGCCGTGTGACAGGCGCCGCAGCCGAGCCTCGAGTGGCTGCCGAGGAGCTCGTAGTGGCCGTCGCGCCCGTGCTCGAACGTCGCAGGCTTCCAGGCCGTGGTGCCGTGGCACTTCTCGCAGGCGGCCCCGTAGCGCGTGGCGTGCACGTCGTCCGCCCGGTGGCAACCGGCGCAGTCCTTGGGCAGGGGATCCTTCAGGTTCGGGGTCTTGTGGCAGCCCTGGCAGGTGACCTGTGCGTGGGCGCCGGTGAGCGCGAAGCGGGTTTCCTTCGCGTGGTCGAACTTCGAGGTCTTCCACGCGACCGTGCTGTGGCAGCTCGCGCAGTCCTGGCCGCGGGCGCCGCGGTGCACGTCGTCCGGAGCGTGGCAGGACACGCAGGCGGACGGCGTCCCGGCGTAGCGACTTCCCGCGTGACACGCGGCGCAGGCCACGTCGCGATGGGCGTCACGCAGGATGAATTTCGTCTTGTCGTGATCGAAGCGACCGTGCGCCCACGACGTGGTCTCGTGGCAGTTGCCGCAGCTCGAACCGAACTTGCCGCCGTGCGCGTCGTCCGCCTTGTGGCAGTCGGTGCAGGCGGACGGTGCCTCGCGGAACTTCCGGCCCGGCTTGTGGCAGGCGTCGCAGCCGGCCGAGGCGTGCGCGCCGGAGAGCGCGAAATCGGTCTTCGCGTGGTCGAACGACGGCCGGGTAAGCTTCACGATGTCGCCGTCGCGGCCGACATGTTCCGAGTGACACGCCTTGCACTGCGCGGTGTCGATGGCCGGCAGGCGTCCGTGGAAGCCGGTGTGGGCGCGGACGTCCGCCGCGACGTCCTTGTGGCAGTTCATGCAGAGCGCCGTCTGGCGGTTGCGGTCGGCGCGATCGTGGCACTGCGAACACTCTTCCTCGAGCTTCGCATGAGCGCGCGTTACCTTGCCCGGCATGATCAGGGTCTCGATGCCGGCTGCGGACGCGGGATGCGACGACAGGTTCGCCAGCATCACGACGACCAGGGCAAGGAGGGGGCGCGCATGTCGCATTCGTGTCCCGGCTCAATAGACGTGGACCGCGACGACGTGCACCACGCCCGCAATCAGCAGCATCACGAAGAGGGGCAGGTGCAGCGCATGCCACAGCGAGAAGAGTCTCTCGAACGACGCGAACTCGACGACGCGGCGCGTTGCCGAGAGGCGGTCGTCGATGTAGCCGTTCGCCGTCTCGAGCAGGCCCTGCCTGCGGGCCTGGGCTGCGCTGGTCGCACTTGAGGCCTGCAGCGAGCCGCGCACGTGGCGCCGCAGGCGCCGCCGTGCAAGCGCGACGCCGGCTACGCATGCCGGCGGCCGCACGAGCAGCGGCAGCTTCTCGCAGCGCTGGACGATCGCGAGTTCCTCTGCTTCGATGCGGGTCACGAGGTCCGGGAGGAACTCGACGTTGGTGGTGACCCAGCGCAGTTTCTCCGCATACTCCTTGAGTTCGGCGAGGTTTGCGCGCCGGCCGTGCAGGCCGTGGTGGATGCGCGTGTAGAAGTACCGGCCGAAGAGTCCGCTTCCGGAAACGACCAGCATGCAGGCCAGTGCCACGTTGCTGTTGGTGGCGCCGAGGCTGAAGTTCGAGTGGAACAGCACCAGGACCGGGCCCACGACGCCGAGCACCATGTGCGCCTGGAACCAGCGCTTGGTCGTGCCCATGAAACGGAGCACCCGAACGCGCTTGCGCGCCGGGTAGATGAGCAGCAGCAGCATGGCCGAGCCGCCGATGATGCCGAGGGCGTAACCGACGCCGGTCTGCGGCGTGAGGTACTGTTCCGTCGGGAATCGGTAGCCCCAGGCGAGCAGCGCGGCCGTCGCGAGCAGCGCCAGCCACGCAGGGTCCAGCCACCGCCGGCGGGACCTTGCTGCGTCCTTCCGCGTCGCCCTGGTCGTGGCCGGGCGGGCGACCTCGAGGCGCGGGCGTGGGACCGCCGGCGCCGCGAGTTCTTCCGCTGCTTCCGCGGCGGTGACGACCGCCTGCTGCACTCGTGCGCTCATCGGACGCCTCAACCGGTCGCGAGGCGCGCGGCCTCGGCGATGTTGGCTTCCACGATGCGCGCATCGGAGGAGCCGGGCGGTATGACGGCCAGCAACTGCCGCCACGTCGCGAGCGCCACCTTGTACTGATGCTGCTCGTGGGCCAGGCTCGCCTTCAGCCACAGTGCCTTGGCGTGTCGCGGGTCGAGTGCGAGCGCGCGGTTGATGGCCTGCTCCGGTTGGCCGGCCAGCCGCCCCGTCAGCGAGGCCTGGGCATCCGCGTAATCGGCCCAGTTGTCGGCCGTCATGGCGCCGAGCGCGGCGGCGCTGGCGTAGTCCGCGCACGCCTCCTTGAATTCGCGTTTGCGGCGGTGCTCCTCTGCGCTGGCGATCAGCGTCGCAGCCTTGTCAGGGACCGCCTGCGATGCTGGACCGGCACCCGCTACGGCGCGCGGAGTGTTCAGGAACATGGCGCTGGCCGCGATCGCGTCGCGCAGGTCGCCCTGCGCCGAGGTCTTGTGCTCGCGGGCGAGCCCTGCTTCTTCGCCGCGGCCGAGGAAGTCATACGACTGCGCCAGCAGTTCCCACTGGTCGTCCGGTCCACCCTGGGTCGCGAGGCGGGTCTTGAGCGCGAGGGTGGCGGCCTCCATCGATCCGGCAGCGGCGTCAGGCGCCGTCATGTGCGCAGCTGCGGGCGACGCAATCGCGGCGGGCGCGCCGGCGGTTGCCCGGGCAGACGTGGCGAGTTCGGGCCAGGTCAGGAAGCAGGCCGACGCGAGCACCAGCCCCGCGGACAGTCCGAGGGCAAATGCGCTGCGCACGCTCGGCGTTATGACATCTGTCGACATGATGCAACTCTCCCGATCCCCGCGTTCGTCTGGCTGCTGTGAGGCTACGTATGCAGCGGGCACGATGCACCCTGGCGTGACCGCCGACTGCCGGATGTGTGACGTTTGTCGGATTTTGCGAACTGCAGATCCCCCTGCGCTGAGTCGTTAGACGTCAGCCGGCCGAAAAATCAATCGCTGGATTGACAGGGCCCGGGGTCGGGCTGTCCTGCCAAGGGGCGCGATGGTAGCAGACGTGGCCGCCACCGGCCCGAGCGCGAGTATCATCGGGTCGCGCTGGATCCGGTGACGGCCACCGGACCCCGGGCATCGAAGCGGCCGGAAATCCCCGGGGCGGTTCACATTTGGCAGACGTCGTCCGTGATCCGGGGAGCGCGGCTCGGATAGAGTAATGGAGTCATGAATTACGCACTGCTACTCGTGTACGGCGCGCCGCTGGCCGTGATCTGGGGCTGGTATGTCGGCCGTCGCCAGCGCGTCGAGCGCATGCACGTCGCGGTGCGCGAACAGGTGGTCGCGGCCGGGCTCGCCGAGCCGGCATCACTGCATCCGGTGATCGATCCCTTGCGGTGCATCGGTTGTGGATCGTGCATCAAGGCCTGCCCAGAGCAGCCCGAGCATCACGTCCTCGGCCTGATCGGCAACAAGGCGCAGCTGATCAGCCCGTCGGACTGCATCGGGCATGGTGCGTGCCGCACCGCGTGCCCGGCCGACGCCATCACGCTGGTGTTCGGGTCGGCGAAGCGCGGAGTGGACATCCCGCTGCTCAGTCCGGACTTCGAGACCTCCGTTCCCGGGATCTACATCGCCGGCGAACTCGGCGGGATGGGGCTGATCCGAAACGCGCTCTCACAGGGTCGCCAGGCGGTGGACGCCATACACCGTCGACGCCGCCGCGCCGGCGAGGGACTCGACCTCGTGATCGTCGGGGCGGGTCCGGCGGGCTTTGCCGCGTCGCTGGCGGCGATGTCCCATGGAATGAAATTCGCCACCATCGAGCAGGAGTCGCTGGGCGGCAGCGTCTTCCAGTATCCGCGCGCCAAGCTCGTGATGACCTCTCCCGTCACGCTGCCGCTGGTCGGAAAGATGCGCTTCGGTCACACCGCCAAGGAAGCGCTACTCGATTTCTGGCGCCAGGTTGAAGAAAAGACCGGCCTGCAGGTCCGCTATCGCGAGCGCGTCGAGGCGATCGCGAAGCACGAGGCCGGCTTCGTCGTGCGGACGACGAAGAGCGAGTACCGGACGGCGAACGTGCTGCTCGCGATCGGGCGCCGCGGAACGCCCCGGAAGCTCGGTGTGCCCGGCGAGGAACTGCCGAAGGTCGTCTATTGCCTCGTCGATCCCGAGCAGTACTCGGGCCAGGACGTGCTCGTCGTCGGCGGGGGCGACAGCGCGCTCGAGGCCGCGGCGAGCGTCGCCGAAAGTGGCGGCCGGTCGGTGATCCTGTCCTATCGCGGCGATGCCTTTTCGCGTGCGAAGCCCAGGAATCGCGAGCGTGTCGCGGCCGCCGAACGGTCCGGCCGGCTGAAGGTGCTGTTGAAGTCGGAAGTACGGCGTATCGAGCCGCGTCGCGTGGTCATCGCCTGCGACGGCCGCGAGATCGACGTTGCCAACGAAGCCGTCATCGTCAGCGCGGGAGGCATCCTGCCCTCCGATTTCCTGCGCGGGATCGGAGTCGAGGTGGAGACCAAGTATGGGACTGCGTAATCGCGCGTGGGCGCTCGCGGCGGCGCCGCTTGCGATGCTCTTGGTGCTGTGTGCTTTGCCCGCGATCGCGGCCCAGGCGCCGGCTGCCGCGCCGATTGCCTCTGCACCCGATACCCTCGAGCCCGCCAAGGCGGCGATTCGCATCAAGGATTACGGTTCGGCTGCGCGCCTGCTGACGGAGCAGGCGGCCCGCGGCAATGCCGACGCGCAGTACCTGCTCGGCACGATGGTGCTCGCGGACCTCGTGCCGCAGTCCAGCCGGGCACAGGCGCAGCAATTGTTCGAGTCCGCGGCCGGCAAGGGCAATGCGCGGGCCGCCTATGCGCTTGCGGCGATGCATGCGACCGGCGAGCCGCGCGACCCGGCGGGTGCAAAGGCCTGGCTCGAGCGCGCCGCGAAACTGGGTGACCCGGTCGCGCGCGACATGCTTCAGCGTGGCGTGCTTCCGCTCGAGGTCCGCCCGCAGGATTCGCTGCTGGACGAGGCCTCGCGGCGGGTCGAACTGTGGCGGGCTGCCAGGCGCGGCGACCTCGTGACACTGGAAGTCCTCGCCACGCCGGAGCGTGTGAATGCGGGCGACGATTTCGGTCGCACGGCATTGCACGATGCGGCGGAGGCCGGCTCGACGGAGGCGGTCTCGCTCCTGATCAGTCGCGGGGCGAAGATCGACGCCGCGGACCAGTACGGGGTCACGCCCCTGATGCTGGCTTGCGCCGTGGATCCGCCGGACGCGTGCGCGCGCCTGCTGCAGGCCAGGGCCAGCGTCGCTGCGGCGGATCGTGGCGGCAATACGGCGCTCGCATATGCCCTGCGTCACGGCCGGTCGCAACAGGCGAAGGACCTCCGGGCCGCGGGCTCGGCTCCGGTCGCCGTGTCCGTGGTGGCGAGCGCCGCGGGGCCGATGGATCATCTGCCGCGCGCGGTCTCGGATGCCTACGCGGGCTGGCCCGATGTCGTCGTGGCCGCGAGCCGCAAGGATGCGGCCCGCTTACGCGAGTTGCTCGGTCGCGGCGGGGACCCCAATGCCACCGCTCCGGGCGGTGCGAGCGCGCTTGCCGTGGCGGTCGCTTCGGATTCGCCAGCGGCCGCATCCGTGTTGCTTGCGGCAGGGGCGGACGTGTCGCGACCGGATGGTCGGGGCCTGACGCCGCTGGAACTCGCCGTGCGGCTCGGCCACGATGCAGTCGTCGAGGCACTGCTGCAGCACGGAGCCAATCCGAATGCGCACGCAGCGCGGGAAGAGCCCCTGATCGTCGACGCGGTCGAGAGCGGCGACGCGCGCATGGTCCGCGACCTCCTGGCCGCCGGCGCCGATTCCGGGGCCAGGGGGGGGCAGGGCGCGACACCGCTGATGATTTCCGCGGCACGCGACCGGGCCGACATCGTCGGCCTGCTCCTCGACGCAAAGGCGGCGCCGTCGGTCGTGGATTCCTCCGGGCGGAGCGCGCTGTGGTTCGCGGCCTGTGCCGATGCCGCGGCAGCGGCGCCACTACTGATCAAGGCCGGCGCAAGCGTGGATGCCGCGGACCAGGACGGAGTCACGCCGTTGTCCTGTGCGTCTGCCCGAGGGCATACGACCATGGCGGATCTGTTGATACGAGGCGGCGCGAGCGTGTCGGCCCGGACGCGCAAGGGTGACACTCCGCTCATGCTTGCTGCGTCGGGTGGCCACGCGGGCACTACGCGTCGGTTGCTCACCGCGGGCGCCGACGTCAACGCCCAGAATCAGCTCGGCGACACTGCGCTGATCCTCGCCAGCCTGTCAGGCAACGTCGAGACGGTCCAGGCGTTGCTCGACGGCGGGGCGAGCCGCAAGCTCCGTAACCGCGACGGCGTCGCTGCAAGCGACGCGGCCAAGGCGCGCAGCTTCGACCGCGTCGTCGCCCTGCTCGACCGCTGACCGGGAAATAGGTGCCAGGCACCGATTTTCCGAAAATCGGTGCCTGGCACCTATTTCCCGCTGGTAACCAGGCGCACGACTTCGGCGGCCGTCTCCGCGCGGTGGATGACGTGCGTCTCTTCCTCGTTGATCGTGCCGTGCCCGACCATCGCATCACGCACGAACCGCTCGAACTCGTCCCAGAATCGGCCGCCCACGGCGATCAGCGGAAAGTGCCCCAGCTTGCCGGTCTGCATCAGCGTCGCGATCTCGAAGGTTTCGTCCAGCGTGCCGAAGCCGCCCGGCATGACGACGAACGCGCAGGAGTACTTCACCAGCATCACCTTGCGCGCGAAGAAGTGCTCGAACTGGATGAACCTGTCGAGGTACCGGTTGGGCTGCTGCTCGCGCGGCAGGCGAATGTTGCAGCCGAGGCTCAAGCCGCCGCCTTCCTTTGCGCCGCGATTGGCCGCTTCCATGATGCCGGATCCGCCGCCGGTCATGACGGCGTAACCCGCCTTCGCGAGCGCCGCGCCGATCTCGCGGGCGAGCTGGTATTGCGGATGGTCCTCGCCGAATCGTGACGAGCCGAAGACGGTCACGCAGGGCTGCGTCATCTCGAAGCTCTCGAATGCCTCGAGGAACTCGAGGAAGAACCGAACTGCACTCGCGAGGTCGGCCTCGCGATGGCGGCGGCCCGAGAGGAAGAGCTTCTCGGCGCCCTCGACGCGGTCGAGGAGGGACGGCGTTTCCGGAGGCGGTGTCTTGTCGTCGGCCACGGTACTCATCCTTGGTGCGCTGTGCCCATTGTCCGTCACCGCGGGCGCTTGTGGCAGTAGGGGATCGGCGTAGACTCCGCCGCTGCGACGAGTCGGCCGCTCGGCCGTGATCAATCACTGGCAAGGGGACATCTAATGATCGGCTACGTGCTCCTCGGTACGAACGACCTTCCGCGCGCCGCGGCCTTCTACGACGCCCTGCTGGGCGAGATCGGGGCCGGTCGGTTCATGGAATCCGAGCGCTTCATCGGCTGGGCGGTCGCGCCCGACAAGCCGTCCCTGGGAGTCATCAAGCCGTTCGACGGCGCGCCGGCCACGGTGGGCAACGGCACGATGATTGCGCTGGTGCTGGACAGCAATGCGAAGGTGGACGCGCTCCACCGCAAGGCACTCTCGCTGGGGGCGAAGGACGAGGGTGCACCGGGACCGAGAGGCATGTCGGGCTTCTACGCCGGGTATTTTCGTGACCTCGACGGCAACAAGCTGAACTGCTACTGCTGGACCCAGGGCTGAGGCGCGCGCCGGTCGCCGACCGCGGCTCACGCATCGACGATCACGCTGCAGCAGGTCACGGCGCCTTCGGCCTTCTCCACCTCCGACACGTCCACGGACAGCACCCGCAGGCCCGCGGCCTCGAGCCGTTCTCGAGTACGAGGACCGGATGCGGCGTGCACGACCGTGTCGCCGATCCGGAGCGCGTTCGCCGCGTGGGGCTCCCCGGGAGCCACTTCGACGAAGCGCATGCCGGGCCAGTTGGCGCGGTCGACCCAGTCGTCGTTGATCAGCAGGGTTTCCGGGCCGACGAGGGTGACAGCGCTCTTGAGATGCAGGCAGCCACGCACCGGCACCGGCACGACCTCGTAGCCGAATGGTGTGACGGCCGCGGCGAGCCGACCGATGCCGTCGACGTTCGAGCGACTGGATTGTCCGACAAAGATCCTGCGCCCGACCCGCAGTACGTCACCACCGTCCAGCGTTCCCGGCGCCTCGATCTGCAGGCACCGGCGAAGGCCTTCGAGCGCCCGCGCGACCGACGCCACCTCGGCGCGGCGCGAGGCTGCACCCGGCCGGGTCAGGACCGCGATTTCGTCCAGTACGACGACCGTGTCCTCGACGAATACCGAATCCGGCAGGTCCGGTTCTGCGGCAAGTTCGACCAGCCGGCAGCCTAGCGAGGCGAGCGCCTGCGAATAGTGGCGGTGCTGATCCCCGGCGACCTCGACATCGATCGGCGAACGCGCGAGGTGCGTGAGTTCGCAACGCGCCAGGCCTGCGCTCACCGGGCGAATGAGGGCGTACATGGCCGCGGATTATGCGCCGCCTGGCGTTCGCGGTTTAAGATCGTCAACCCTTCGGAGCGCACCAGACCTTGCACACCTCAAGCCCAGCCTTCTTTCTGCTCCTGGCCGCGCTAATCGTTTCCGGCCAGGCGACTGCAACTCCGCTCGTCGTCTACGCGGCCGGCGACGTCGCCGACTGCAGGGATGGGCCGCCCGCGGAATCCGATGCAGCCCGCACCGCAGTACTCATTCCGCCGGGAGCGACGGTGCTGGTGCCCGGCGACACCGCGTATCCGTACGCGACGGCGGCAACGCTGCAGGCCTGCTACGAACCGACCTGGGGGTCCCATCGCGCGACGACGATCGCGGTGCCAGGCAACCATGATTACGTGGACGGCAAGAGCGACGACTTCCGCGCCTACTTCGGAATCGCCTCGCGGGAGAACTATTACACGAAGCGCCTCGGCGACTGGCTCGTCATCGGGCTCGACAGCCAGCTGGCCGGCGAGGCACTGGACCGGGAGTACCAGTGGCTCGAAGCGACACTACGCGAGAACGGCGAGGTACGCTGTACGCTCGCGCTGTGGCACATGCCCGCGTTTTCATCGGGGCTGCAGCACGGGCCGACTCCCAAGATGCAGCGCTTCTGGGCGCTGCTCGACGAGCACCGGGCCGAGTTCGTACTGAACGGCCACGAGCACTTCTACGAGGCGTTCGATGCGCTCGATTCGGCGGGAACACCGGCGGCCGACGGCATGCGCGAATTCGTGGTCGGCACCGGCGGCGCGCGCCTGTATCCGACGTGGAATCCGTTTCACCGCAGCCGCGAGCGACTTGCGAGACATGGGGTGCTGAAGCTGACCCTGGATGACGGCACGTATTCCTGGCAGTTCATCGACACGAGCGGCCGCGTCCTGGACTCGGGCGAGGCCAGCTGCAGGCCATAGACTGCCCGCGAGGCGGCGTCGGGCTGTACGCGCACGACCCCTTAGGTCACGAAGGTCCGGGCAGGTTGGGTTCGGGACCGATGTGGGGCATCATCACGACTCTGCATGCCCTGTGCGAGGATCCGCATACACGATGCCAAGCAAGATTCCCGAAGGCGCGACGCGCGGCTGGATCATCCCGATCGGCGGCGCGGAGAACAAGGAAAACGACCGCCATATCCTCGAGCGCTTCGTGCGCGTCGCGGGCGGCAGCGACGCCGACATTGTCGTCATCCCGACCGCGAGCCGCCTCGCCGAGACCGGGCCGCGCTACGAGGGCCTGTTCCGCGACATCGGCGCCGCGCGCGTCACGACCATGGACTTCGACACGCGGCGCGACTGCCAGGAGACTGGCCGGCTACGTCGGCTCGAGGACGCGACCGGCATCTTCTTCACCGGCGGCAACCAGCTGCGGCTCACGACACTGCTCGGCGGCACGCCAGTCGCGAAGTTGATCCGCGCGCGCAACGCGCGTGGCGTCGCCGTGGGCGGCACGAGTGCCGGCGCGAGCATCCTGAGCGAGCACATGATCGCGTTCGGCGACGAAGGTTCCTCTGTCATCTCGGGCAGCGTGCGACTCGCGCCGGGACTCGGGCTCACCAACCGCTTCATCATCGACCAGCATTTCCGGCAGCGCGACCGGCTCGGGCGGCTGCTCACCGCGCTCGCCTACAACCCGTTCGCGATCGGCATCGGGCTCGACGAGGACACGGCTGCATTCATCGGCCCCGACGAGACCGTCGAGGTCGAGGGCAGCGGCGGCGTCACCGTGGTGGACGCGTCCGACGTGAGCTTCTCGTCCATGGACGCAGTGCTCGAAGGGCAGCCGGTGTGCATGTTGGGCCTCAAGATGCACATCCTCGTCGCGGGCGCCACGTTCAACCTCCATACGCGCATCGCCGAGGCTGCCGCCCTGGTGGCGGTAAAGGAATGACCGCCTAGAAGCCGCAGCGCTCGAGCGCGGTCGAGACGCGCGACCGTGCCGTCTCGGATTTCATCGGAAACGAACGGAAGAAATCCTCGCGGGTGAGGGCGGCATTGCGCTCGCGCACGTTTGCCGCCCACGACTCGGCCTGCGGCATTTTTCCGGCCAGCGCGTGCGTTGCCGCCGCGATCATTGCGATCAACACGTGGGCTCCGGGCGACCGTGCGGCCCGCTCGGCCCAGTAAGCGGCCTGAGCGTCCTCGCCCTGGACGATGTGTGTGAAGGCGCGGGTCCCCTGCATCGCATAGTAGAGCGGGTCCAGTGGGCTCAGGCGCATCGCGAGATCAACGTGTTCGCGCCCCAGGAAGCCCCTTCCCGCGAGGGTTTCGGTCCACGCGCGCGCATAGATGCCCTGCGCGTAGTTCGGGCTGAGCGAGGTGGCGCGCTCGAGCCAGGCGAGGCCACCCTCGAGATCGCCCTGGAGCCAATAGGTGCGCCCCATCGTGAAATTGACGAAGGGGTCCTGCGAGTCGAGCTCCACACCGCGTTCCGCGTAGCGCCTGGCAAGCGCGACCTCCCCGGCGAGATCGTCCGTGTGCCGCATGAATGCGGTCTGGAAGTGGACGAAGGACAGGCCCGCGTGCGCGCGCGCAAAGCCGGGGTCCAGGGTGACCGACTTCTGGAACAGCGCCGTGGCGGCGGCATTGTCGGTGCGATTGAACCGGTACATGTGGTGGAGGCCGAGGTGATAGGCCGACCAGGCGTCCAGGTCCTCCGTCCCCCGCAGGCGCGCAAGCGCGGCCTCGTGCAGCGGGATCTGTATCTCGAGTGCCGTAAGAATCCTGCCGCGGATCTCCTCGCGGACGCGGTGCACGTCGCCGATCGGGCCGGCGTACCGGTCGGCCCACAGGACGCGCCCGTCCCGCGTGTCGACCAGTTCCACCGTCACGGCGAGATTCCTGCGGGCAACTTCCATCGTGCCCGTCAGGCAGTACCGGACGCCCAGCAGGCGGCCGACCTCGCCCAGGTCGACATCGGGTGCGCGCAGGCGGAACGACGACCCGCGGGCGGTGACGAAGAGCCAGCGCAGGCGCGACAACTCGACGATGAGATCGTGGGGCAGGGCATCCGCGAATGCGCCGTATGGTCCGGCGTCGCCCGTGAAGCTGAACGGCAGCACGGCGATGGACGGTCGCGAGTCGGGTGGCGCAGGCTGGACCGGCGCCTGTTCGCCAGGGCCGGCCGCGGGCCCGGCCGTCGCTGCCGGGAACAACTCGACGCCCTGAGCCGGCCTGACGTCCCCCACGAACCGGAATCCCCGGCGCTGCACCGTCCTGATGAGCCGCTGGTTCTTGCCGTCGTCGCCGATGGCCTTGCGGGCCGACTTCACCCGGCTCGCGATCGCGGAATCGGAGACGATCCGCCCGTCCCAGACCTTTTCGATGATCTCGTCCTTCGTGACGAGGCGGTCGCGGTTCTCGACCAGCAGCGCGAGCAGGGCGAACACCTGCGGCTCCACGGGGCAGCTCGCCCCGTCCACGCGCAGTTCGACGCGGGCCATGTCCAGTTCGAAGCCGCCGAACCTGTAGATCATGGGCGCGAGAATAGATCAGTCCCACGCGATCTCCCACACATCTCCATGACATCTCCAGGAGACCTGCAAGCCTGGCTCCTTGGCGGCGCGTACAAATGATCTCACCCGCGACGGAATCATCCGGCGTCGGGAGCGAGGAGGGAGATCAACGTGAACCAACATCGAAACGAGCTGCCCGTGCGCCTCGAAGCGGGAGGCGTCTGCATCCAGGCCCAGGACTGGGCCGACCTCAACGTCGCACGCATCCGATTTCCGAAGGGTGCGGACGCCGCGCCCCTGCTGGTGGGGCTGCCGCAGGACCTCTGCCAGTGCCCTCACTGGGGGACCGTACTGCGCGGATCGATACACGTGCGCTATGCCGACGGCCGCGAGGAAACTGTCCGGGCCGGCGACGTGTACTACTGGCCGCCGGGCCACACCGTCCGCGTCGACGAGGACTACGAATCGGTCGAGTTCAGCCCGAGCGCGGCGATGTGCGCGGTGATCGACCACCTCAATTCCAAGCTGACCACCTGAAGGAGCATCGACATGCCACTCGTAACCGTTGACGTGATCAAGGGCGTCTTTTCACCGCAGCAGAAGCGGGAGATCATCGAGAAGGTCACCGCGGCCATGACCGAGGTCATAGGCGAGAACCTGCTCGGGGTGAACTGGGTTCGGATAAATGAGTTCGAAAGCGGCGACTGGGCCATCGGCGGCAAGGCGCTCACCGCCTCCGGCGTCCAGTGTCTTGCCGCCGGCAAGGCGGCATAGGCCGTCGGCACGCGACGTGAAGCAGCGGGGCGGCCCTTGCCGGGACCGCCCCGCTGCTCATTCGGCTCAGCCACCGCACTACCGGTGGGGGGGTAACCTCCGCAGGGGCCACCGTGCAGCCATTCTGCTATCGTTGATCCAGACGCGCCCCAAGGCGCCTTCCTGCAGTGGGTGAATTCGCATGCTGGGTCTTTCCGCCGCGACGATCTGGTGGGTGGCCGCGGGAATCGCCGTCGCCGCCGAGTTCGCAACCGGCACGTTCTACCTCCTGATGATGGCGTTGGGCCTCGTCGCCGGCGCGATCGCCGCTCACCTCGGGCTGTCGGAAACCGCGCAGGTGGCCTGCGCTGCCGTCGTGGGTGGCGGCGCCACGGCGCTCTGGCACTGGCGCCGTTTGCGCCAGCCGCGAAAACCGCCGGCGCGCGAGGACCGCGACGTCAATCTCGACATCGGCGAGCGCGTGCAGGTGGCCGAGTGGGCGACGGACGGCACGACGCGCGTCACCTACCGCGGCAGCGGCTGGGCGGCCCGCCTCGCGACAGGCGCGACCGCGCAGTCCGGTGAGCACGACATCGTCGCCGTCGAGGGCAACTGGCTGGTCCTGGCGCCGCGCAAGGGCCCGGGCCCGAACTGATCGCACGAGGGGAGCATCCACATGGCCGTCGCACTCGTACTCGCCGCAATCGCCCTGATACTGATCGTCCAGACGTTCAAGATCGTCCCGCAGCAGCACGCGTGGGTGGTC
>Ga0209253_10002966_pt1 | contig 14995 bp, 18 predicted proteins | sample FrelakmetBRP12BR_FD_187145 | JGI IMG/M metagenome (GOLD analysis project Ga0209253, IMG submission 187145) | Freshwater lake sediment microbial communities from the University of Notre Dame, USA, for methane emissions studies - BRP12 BR (SPAdes)... | ecosystem: Environmental > Aquatic >...
CGCGGCTGGCGCCGGTGATGATGATGAGCTGATCTTTCAGCATGCTTCAGCCTTGCAGCGCAGTTCGAATCCTTTGCGCGATTTCCCTGATCTCATCCAGATTGCCAGGACCATGGCCATGGGCGCCGGTGCGCTGCCCCAAGCGCATGGGGACCACATGCACGTGGTAATGAAATACGGTCTGCCCGGCGGCCGCGCCATTGAACTGACCGATGCGAATACCGTCCGGCTGGAGCGCCTGCTGGACGGCCAGCGCGATACGCTGGGTGGTCAGAGTGACGGCGGTAAGGGTGGGTGCGTCGATTTGCAGCAGGTTTTCAAAGTGTTCCCTGGAGATGACCAGGGTATGGCCCGCACTAGCCGGATTGATATCCATGAAGGTGAGGGTGAGTTCATCCTCATCGACCTTTATGGCTTGGGCACCGCCCTTGACGATCTTGCAGAAGATGCAGTTTTCCTCTTGCCTCATAGAGTTTCCCCGCAACCGTTGTTTAACGACTTTCCCCGTTCCCTAGGATTAGATTTTTGCAAAGGCTTATCTATCATCATCGTTGCTTTCATAAATATTCATTCTATCATTCATAAGGTTTATTGGTTTCATTGATCTGTGCGTTAGCGCACAGATGCGTGTTAGGAAAAGGTGTTAAATTTCTTAAACGATTATTTCCAACATAGTATAAGGAGAAGCACCATGCCGTTGATTCAATTAGTGATTGTCTTAGTCGTCTTCGGGGTACTCCTATGGGCGATCAATAACTACATACCGATGGACGCTACCATCAAGAAAATCTTGAATGTGGTCGTCATCCTGGTAGTGGTTCTCTTTATATTAAGTGCCTTCGGGATCTTGGGTTCCATGTCAGGAATGCGCGTAGGGTAGCTGATTAACAAGTAAGAGTTTATCGGTGAAAGGAGACAAGATGAATGCAGTTAAGATTGCAGCCATCGCGCTGATTGTGGCTGGCATTTTGGGCTTGGTGTATGGCAATTTCAGCTACACCAAGGAGACGCAGGAGGCCAAGCTGGGTCCGCTCGAACTGACGGTTAAGAACCGGCAGACGGTCAACGTCCCGGTCTGGGCTGGCGTGGGGGCGATAGTGGCTGGCGCGCTGCTGCTGCTCGTACCCAAGAACAGCTAGCTCCCGCATTAGAGGCACCTAACCCTTCCGCGCCTCGCCGCAGCGGATTCGTTACGCTGGCCGCCGATTTCGAACCAGTGAGCTGAGTACGAAACGTTGTTGTGGAAGCATGATCCCCGTGAAAGAACGTGCGCAGTCGGTGGCGGAAGAAATCGCCAACAGCGTCAGCCACGGCATAGGCTTACTGGCGGCGGCGGTATCGGTTCCGTTCCTCATTATGGCCACGGCCCGATACGGCAGCGCCGTGAATGTGGTAGCCGCGAGTATCTTCGCCGCCACGGTGATGTTGCTGTACTTCACCTCAACGCTCTATCACGCCTTGCCGCACGGTAGGGCGAAGCGGATATTCCGGAAGCTCGACCATGGAGCGATCTATCTGTTAATCGCCGGAACCTACACGCCGTTCTCGCTTGGCGTACTGAACGGCGGGTGGGGCTGGACACTGTTTGGCCTAAGCTGGGCACTTGCCGCGGTCGGGCTGGTGCTGAAGGGGTCTGACAGGTTGTCCAATCCCATCCTCTCCACCGGCCTTTATCTGGTCATGGGATGGCTCATTCTGATCGCGGTCGCTCCATTGATTTCGCGCGTACCGACAGCGGGTCTGCTGTGGCTGGTGGGGGGAGGCCTGGCTTACACCGCGGGCGTGGCTTTCTATGCAATAGACGGACGTCTGCGATACGGCCACTTCGTCTGGCATCTGTTTGTCCTGGCGGGCACCACGTGCCATTTCTGCGCGGTGCTTTGGTATGCAGTCTGAATCACGGTTAAGCTCCACGCCGTGACATTTCCAGTCTTTCCTAATATTTTCCCTTCAAAATTTCACCTTCCTGTAAAAAACCGTCTTCGCTACTTCCGCCGTGATGATGTAAAACACGACAATCATTCCAATGATCACAAGGAACGAAATGGGCAGTGGGCTGAATCCAAAAATATCAGCAAGTGGGGTGAAGGGTAAGATCAACGTCACGACAGCAATTGACAGGGTTGCCATTAACAAATACTTCCCCGGCTTACTCTTGAAGAAAGGTTTCCGACTTCGAATAACCAGCACAATTAATGACGCTGAAATAACGGATTCCAGAAACCAGCCGGTTCTAAACTGATCCTGAGTCGCATGCAGGATGAACAGAAGTACACCAAAGGTGAGGTAGTCAAACACCGAACTCACCAAGCCGAAGGTAAGCATAAACTTGCGAATGACCTTAATGTCCCAGCGCCGAGGATAGTCAATCATCTCGTTATCCACCCTGTCAGTCGCGATGGTCATCTCCGGGAAATCGGTCAGTAGATTAGTGAGCAAAATCTGCTTGGGCAGCAAGGGGAGAAACTGCAGAAAGAGGGATACTCCAGCCATGCTGAACATGTTTCCAAAATTGGCGCTGGTCGCCATAAATACATACTTCAGGGTGTTCGCAAAGGTCGTCCGCCCTTCGCGCACACCCCGCACCAGAACACTCAGATCCTTTTCAAGCAAAACGATATCAGCCGCATCCTTGGCAACATCCACCGCGCTCTCAACAGAAATTCCCACGTCAGCGGCATGGAGCGCCGAGGCATCATTAATACCGTCTCCCATATACCCCACGACATTTCCAGCCTTGCGCAGGGCAAGAATGATGCGTTCTTTCTGATTGGGTTCGATTTCAGCGAAGACGTCTATATCCGCCGCGCGGTTGAGTAACGCGGCATCGCTCAACTGGTGGAGATTTGGCCCTGTGAGGATTTTTGTATTCGATAATCCCATCTGTTGACTAACGTTGGCGGCGACCAGATGGTTGTCTCCCGTGATGATCTTCAGTGAAACACCCAGGTTTTTCAGACTGGTAATCGTCTCAATGATATTGGGCTTGGGCGGATCAAAAAGAACCAGGAAGCCCAAAAATGTCATACCGGCTTCGTGGTCCTTGCTGATGCGCGACTCAGATCCCATATTTTTGTAAGCGACGCCCAAGGTACGAAAACCCTTATTACTGAACTCCTCAAAGTGTTGCTGGATCCGTTCCCGCATCGCGGCGATCTCGACAGTTTTTCCTCCCTCAGCTTCCGCCGATGAACAAACGGCGAGCACATTCGGCAGCGCGCCTTTGGTCACCATCAGATACTTATCATCCTGTGAAACCAGGATGCTTAAGCGCTTGCGCAGAAAATCGTAGGGGATTTCGTCCTGCTTACGATAGCCCGACAGGTCAAACTGGCGATGGGTGCGGATGGCTTCATCGATCGGATTGGTAAAGCCGGTTTCGTAAAAAGCATTGAGATACGCGTAGAGCAGGACTTGATCGCTGGGCGCACCTTCCACATCCAGGGCGGATTGTAAATGTACGCTCCCTTCAGTCAGGGTGCCGGTTTTATCCGAGCAAATCACGTTCATGCTGCCAAAGTTTTCAATCGAGGCGAGCCGTTTGACAATCACCTTCGCTTGAGCCATCCGTTTGGCACCATGGGCGAGGTTGATGCTGATAATCGCCGGCAACAATTGTGGGGTTAGCCCAACCGCGAGCGCCAGGGAAAAGAGGAAGGAGTCGAGGACCGGGCGGGCCAAATAGACGTTGATGGCAAAGATCCCGACCACCAGCACCAGCGTTACTTCCATGAGGAAATAGCCGAATTGCCGTATGCCGCTTTCAAAGTCCGTTTCCTGCGGCCTGAGTTTTAGCCGCTCGGACACCTTGCCGAATTCGGTTTCCTTGCCGGTGCGTATCACGAGTGCCGTTGCGCTGCCGCTGACCACATGGGTTCCCATCCAAAGAGCGTTGGTCCGCTGACCCAGTGGTATCTCTGCCGACAACACCGCAACCGCTTTTTCCACCGGAAAAGTTTCACCCGTCAGCATGGCTTCATCGACGAAAAGATCGTTGGATTCCTGAACCAGGCAGTCTCCGGGAACGATATCGCCAGCGTTCAGGATAACGATATCTCCGGGGACAATCCCTTCGACCGGAATTTCTTTGGAGCTTCCATCGCGCAGCACCGCCGCTTTAACTTGCACGATGGCAAGCAACTTCTCTACCGCGTTCGTTGCGCTGTGCTCCTGCCAAAACCCGAGCAGGCCGCTGGCGAGGACAATGGTGAGAATAATGAGAGCGTCGACAGGATCATGTAAAAAAAATGACAATCCCGTTGCAAAGAAAAGTATGAGGATAATCGGACTCTTGAATTGAGCAAGCAGCAGCGTAAACACATCCGACCGCTTTTGCGGCTTCAGGAGATTAGAGCCATAGCGGGCGAGCCGCTGTCTGGCTTCAGCGCCCGTCAATCCTTCCTTTGCCGTTTGCAGTTGCTGCGGCATTTCGGCAGCGGAAAGGCTCCAAAAGGCCAAAGAGTGTTGGTTCATGATTTGACTCACGCGCTGTTAAGTGGTGGCCTGTAACAGTGCTTCCTCGCCCACTTCGTTAGTCCACACCGTGAACCGCTCCAGCCGGCTTGGGCCGAATGAAGTCAGGAGCGCCACATCAGCGGCGTCGTGACCATAGGCCATCAGGACACGGCCGATGCGAGGCGTGTTATTACGCGGGTCAAAGGTGTACCAGTGACCACCCAGGTACACCTCAAACCACGCGCTGAAATCCATCGGGCCAGGCGTCGATGGCACCCCGATGTCGCCGAGATAGCCGGTGCAGTAGCGGGCGGGGATGTTCAGGCAGCGGCAGAAAGTGACCGCCAGATGTGTGAAGTCGCGACAGACGCCGACCCGCTCCTGGTAAGCTTCGTAAGCGGTGCGCGTGCTCCGGGCCTGCAAGTAATCGAATTTGATATGGCCGTGCACGAAGTCGCAGATCGCCTGCACCCGCGCCCACCCTTTCGGTAGGGTACCGAAAAGCTGCCAGGCAATATCCACCATGCGGTCTACTTCGCAGTAGCGGCTCGCCATCAGGAAGGTGAGCGTCTCATCCGGCAACGCATAGATTTCGTGCTGTTCAGCAGCGGGATTAAGGTGGTCCGGTTGGCCGCTGTCCTCGACTATCGCATCATTCCAGAACCGCACCCGGCCGGCTGGCACAAGCAGGCGGCCGCAGCGGTTGCCAAAAACGTCGGTGTATTCGCTGACTTTTACCAGCGGGTCCACGAGCAGAAATTCCCCCCGGCGGATCGTTGGCGTGCGTGAAGGATGAAGGTAGAGCATAACGATAATCGGCGTCGGCGCCGGATGCTCGAAGATGATGTCGTACCCAACCCGAATAAGCATAAGATTTCTCTCCTGTTGATGTGGAGATACTTCAGCGGCAGGGCCAAAATCTCTCTTTCCACCGGCCGACCACGTGGGCCAGCATTTGACCGGGGGCGATGTGCCAAAGCGTACCACAATCCATCGCGTGTGCGTCGGCCTGGAAACACGAGGGCCGGCGCACTACATCGATTCAAACAGCTATCAAGGGCCGCTGATCCTTACGAATGCGGGTGCTTGGGCGCAGGTTTCTTCGCGTGGGGCGGCGGCCCGTAAGGAATCTCGACATCGTTTACTTTGATCGGATGCTCAATCACCCTGTGGCCTTCAACTATTGTAGCTGCCGCACTCTCGATCGAGAGCTTCTGACCGATTGCGAGTTTTACCAGTTCAGCGCCTTGCGGCCCAAGATGCACAAAATCACCGCTTTCGAGGACGGCACCGTTCACTTCGCCGCGACGGCCATAGTTGAGATACTTGATCACGCCCTCGGTCTTCTCGACGTTCTCGGGCTTCGGCTGTTCCCCTGGCTTTGGTTTGAGCATGACGATCTCTTCGCCATTGGCCATGGTGAGTTTCTGCAGCCTGTAAACAGGATGGTCGCCCTTTGCGTCCTCGGCCACGGCAACCACGCTGATCTGGTTGCCCGTCGCCACGGCCTTGGTCACTTCCGCCGCCATGTGCGGCGGGAAGTTGATTTGCACCAGCTTGTCCGCGCTCTTGAGCAACATGCTCTCATAGCCACCTTTGGGACTGTAGTTATAACGCTCAACGACGCCCTTCAGGGCTTGGGGTTCGTGGTCACGCGGAGCCGCCCACGCCGACTGCACGCTGACCAGCGGTCCGGCAAGTATCAAAGCCGTGGCCCAGTGCGGCCATGAATATCTCTTAAGAAACACTTTCATCATAACCTCCGTTCATGAGGAGAGGACCTGAAGGGGATTCAGTTCGGGTGGGCATCAATCCCATCGGGAATCCACCGCCGCACCCCTCCAGGACAAGATTGGCAAAGACCGAGTTATGCTTCAAAACCTGACCCCATTTTTATTCAGGCCTGGAAAAAAGCCCGCTCGGCGTTGCAGCCAAGCGGGCTTGGAAAGCTGAATCAATGAGGAATGGTTATTGAGTTACCTTACTTCTTGGCGTACTCGAACTTCGGTAAACCTTTGAGCACTTCCTTGGTCGCACCCGGCAGGATCAGCTTGTCGCCCGTTTGCTTGAAGTGGCTAACTGGAATCGCGACGTAATGCCCACCCATGCCAAGGAAACCGCCCACCTCGATAATGACGTAGGACACCGTCTTGTTGGGGGCGATGATGATGTCTTCCACCGCACCGATTTTCTCATTCTTGTCGTTATAAACGTCTTGACCCAGAATGGTCTTCTTGGCGCTCCAGCCAAGCGCGACATCTTTCATGTCCTCCACGCTCACACTGAGGGTAGTGGAACCGGCGACTTGGGCGATAGTAGTAGGCAATACTGTCATCATAGCCAGGCCTGACAGTACAGCAATCGCCATGTGCTTCTTCATGGATACTTGCTTCGTCATGGATACTTTCCTTTCATTCAGTGCTTGAGAAATACTCATGAGGTCGCTTTCTTAATGTCATTCTTAAGATCACCAACGCCCGCCTGAACTTTGCCGACGTTTTTTTGATCCTGCCCTTTTTCTTCTAGCTCCTTATTGCCGACTATCTTGCCGGCGACTTCCTTGACTTTACCTTTCGCTTCTTCGATGCGGCCTTCGATTTGATCTTTGTTCATGATTGTTTCCTGGTAATGAGTGTCGACGATTGACCTGAGCGTCTTACCGTTTCCAGCGCTCAGTTTGAATAAAATATACGCAAAACCAGGCGCGGTCTGTACGGCAGCGTACATAGCGCACAGGGTAAAGCGGATGGCTAGTTCCAAGCGCTGCCGACCGCCCCCTTATGTGCGTCACCGTACAGACCGCGCCTGGTTTTGCGACTATGCTTTTTATTAGATTGCATCTTATGCACTAAACAACCGCTCGAGAGGTTCTGGGCGGCGTACCCGCCGCTACTGGCCAAAGCCACCCAACAAGCAACTGATGTTCGAGAGTAACCCAGATCAATTTTGATCTCGCCTCAACATCATCGATTAAGGAGACAAGCATGGAAACATCCGGAAGGTCCACACCAACTTATAACGACGCCAGTGGTTTCGCAGCACACACCGTCGACCACGCCAGCACGGGGGCGCACGACACGATCAACAAAATGGCGGATGCCGCCGGTCCCACCGTAGACCGTATTGCGTCCGGTGCCCATGAGGCGGTCGACAAGATTGCCGGGGCGGCCACGCAGGCGGCGGAAACGCTCGAGGTGAAGGGTGAGCAACTGAAAGACCTTGAGATGCGATTGATGGAGAATTGCCGCGTTTACGTCCGCGAGCACCCCATAAAATCGCTGGGTATCGCGATCGCGGGCGGCTTTCTGTTGAGCCGTCTGCTGAGCGCTCGCTAGACCCACCCTCATGGACCCACACGCCACCGTGGATAAGGCGCCTGGACCACTGGCACCTGCCAGCGACCTGGGGAGTGGTTCTGATTTGCTGGAAGACACCAAGTCGCTATGGCATGAGCTGCGGGGGCTAACGCACGATCACTTACAGGTCGCGGCGCTGGAGACGCGGCGAGCGGGTGAGAGCCTGGTGACCATGATCACGGCGGGAATGATGGTGGCCGGCTTGCTGCTCAGCGTGTGGCTGGGGCTCGTCGGTGCCGCCGTGTTAGCGCTTATTGAGAACGGTGTCATGGCGAGTAGCGCAATGCTGCTGGCCGTCGCGGTCAATTTGCTGGTCGTGCTTATCCTCTATCGCGTGATACGCCACCAGAGTCATCATTTACAATTACCAACGACAGTCCACAGTCTTCAGCCAGCGCCGCCGGGGTTCCCGGATGCGGAGAGGTCCTGATGGCCGCCAACCGTCGAAACCAAAGCAAACCCGCCTCTTTAACGGTGCAAATCAGGGATGCCGAACGACAGCTTCTGGACCGTCGGCGGTTGGTCAGGGTTCGCGGCACCGCGCTGGGCCAGAATATATACAAACAAATGACGACTCCGGCCAGCTTGCTATTGGCTGGCGGCGTGGGATTTATCATTGGAGAGCTCACCCCGCGCCAAACCACCCCATCACGTAGCACGGATGACTCGCCGGGTTCTTATCAAGCGTTCTTCGGGATCGCGCTGAATCTCATTACTTTGCTCCGCCCCTTGTTCTCGGCGCCACCTTTAGCGGGGGTGCAACCCTCCACTCAACCTGACGCGCCGGGTCAAGCGGCACCACCGCCATTCCGTTCGCCGGCAGCGCCCTCTCCCGGAGCCAGCGAAGGTCAAGGCGAGCCTGGGGTAAAGGAAGCGATCCAGCCGACGTGACGGCCGGGCGAAAGCGTCAAGGTCATCAACAAAACAATGCGCTGGATAAACTATTCCAAGGCTGGGTAGACCCACCCTTTATTCTCCCAGCAACTCCGCCACCGGCTGTAGTTGCTCCACATGCTGCGACACGACTTTCACGATGACGATGATCGGAATACTCAGCAGCATCCCCCAGATGCCCCAGAGCCATGCCCAGAACAGCAGCGAGATAAACACGGCGGCGGTATTCATTTTGGCGATCCTCCCGGTCATCCAGGTGGTGACAAAGGTGTCGACGACCGTGGCGATCGCCACCGACGCCCCCGCGACCACCAGCGCGGTTGAAAATGAGTCGAACTGCATGAAGGCCGCCATTCCGGTGGCGGTTGCGGTGAGGCCCGGACCCAGGTAAGGGATGACATGCAGCAAGCCCGAGGCGACTGCCCACGCTCCCGCGTTGTCCAGGCCGATCCAGCGGAACGCGATCCAGGTGAGCAGCGCCACCAGCAAGTTGGTCATCAACAGCATGAACATATAACGCTGGATAGAGTCGTTGATGTCCTCGAGGATCTTTACGGTGATCTTCTTGTTCGACAGCGACGGCCCGGTGAGCCGCACCAGCTTGCGCTTGAAGGCATCGCCGGACAGCAGGAGAAAGAAAATCAGAAAGAACACCATGGCCGCTTGGCCAATAAATCCAACGGCTCCCATGGAACGCGCCCAGAGGAAGTCGCCGAGCTTGAAGGCGGACGGGTTGTTGATGACGACGCGCGTCTCTGGTTGTTTGGACGTAGAGGGGATACCGGTCGCCTGGTTGGCCGCTTTTTCGATCTGGCTCGCGGCGGTTTGCACTTTTTGCATGGCACTGAACTGGCCCTGCCCCAGTCTGGCGAGACCCGCGGACAACTTGCTCGCGGCTTCGGGCAACTGCTCGAGTATCGTCTGCATCTGCCCGCGCAACGAATAGCTCCCGAGCACGAATGCACACGCAACGGCCATCATCACCAGGCTGGCGCCCACTACGCGAGGGATCTTGATCCGTTCCAGCCAGACGACGAGGGGGTTCAGCGTGTATGCGAAGAGAATCCCGAACGACAGAGGTATAAGAAAGCTCTGCGCCCACTCCAGCGCGTATAACAGAGCAACCGCCGCGATGATGGCAAGCGCGAGACCCCGCGCGTCCACCGACATGTGGGCCGTGGGCAGGGTCGCGTCCGCCGCCTGCGTGACCGAGTGTTGTTTGTCCGTCGTAGGCTTGGATTCAGGGTTCACGGTTGCTTTCCGTTGGAAGCGCGATAGAACTCACCGCGTATGGTCATCATACCCGATCTCCGTTTCGGTCAATCCGGCTATAGATATAGAAGGCCAAAGGCCAACCAACACCGCAGCGTGGCTCACCCATCCGGCCCGCCTCAGCCATTTCGCCCAAGGCGGCGATGGGCAAGGAAGAGACAAAATGGGAGCGGCGAGCAGAGAAGCACCTCCACAAGTGCCATCCGAAATACTACATTGTTAGCGTACACCAGGAACTCGCTGGATGTCGGTCAGGAAAGATTTCTTCGACAGAGGCGTCTCCGCGAAGTTGTCATTTAAAAAGCGTTGACTTTGGGCAAACAGACCGAGTCTCCAGGCGGGTGCTATTTGTTGCCGACCTCGTGACCGATGACGCCACCGACCACCGCACCACCGACCGTTCCCACAGCGCTCCCCTTCGTCAGGACGGCACCCGCGACGCCACCCACGCCGGCGCCGACCGCGGTGTTCTGGTCTTGTCTTGACATCCCGCTACAACCACCCAAGCCGAGCAGCACTGCCACGGCAACCGCACTGACTGAAAATCCTTGCATCGTATTCATTGTAATGCCTCTGCGTTAGATATCTGGTTATCTTGACTTCGGTATCCAAACCCGAAGCCCCAGGGTTCGCGACGGGCAACTGGCACACCGCGTCGGAACTCATAAAAAAGCTTAGCCCCAAAAATACCCGCAGTCGGTACGCTGTCGCACATAAGACCCCTGTCGGCAAGCAGCGAGGCTGGTATGGAAAGGGCGTCATTGACCATACCCAAGTCAAGACAATTACGAGGTAGCGGGGGAAACTGCAAGCTTGCCGCCTTTGCCTTTCCAGATCTTCAGTTCTGCCCTTTGTCGCTTCGGCTGCTCGTGGCGCTGGTTCGCCGCAAGACGCACGATGATGGCCTGGCGGGCAGGAACGGTGACGCGGTCGCCGCGGATGGGGTGGTTGCTCAACAGTTCGGTGGCGAGCAGGTCGGGGGATAGGGCGAGCGCGTGGTCGTGGCCGCTGCGGTTCAGGGCGACGATGCAGTGGTTATCGGGGCAGCGGCGCTCGAAGGCGTAGAGTTGGCGCTGGGGGTCCGCCTCCAGTGGATGGAACGCGCCGCGGCGCAGCGCGGGGTTGGCTTTGCGGACAGCGATGAGCGTTTTGTAATAGGCCAGCAACTGTGCTCTCTGAACTCTGTCGTCAGCCTGTTTCTCCCAGCCCCACGGATAACAACGGCGACAGTCAGGATCCTTGTCGCCTTCCAGTCCGATTTCGTCGCCGTAATAGATGCACGGGGCGCCCGCGCAGGTGAACTGCATGGCGACCATCAGCTTCAGGGACTCGAGCGCGTGGCGGGTGTCGTCGCGCCTGCGGACAACGGTCATGGGCCGCGCGGTATCATGGCTGCCGAGGAGGTTGAGCATCGCGGCGGTGGCCGGCTCGGGGTAGGCCAGCAATAGATGGCGCAAAGTGTGATCGAAGGCACGGGTATCCATGTGCTCCTCGGCGAAATAATCGATGAGCGCCTTCTGGAAACGGTAGTTCATCACTGCGTCGAACTGGTCGCCCTGTAGCCAAGGCGTAGCGTCGTCCCAGATTTCACCGACGATGTAGGCGTCGGGCTTCACGGCTTTGACGGCGCGGCGGAACTTCGGCCAGAAACTCTGGATCACCTCGTTGGGCACGTCCAGTCGCCAACCGTCGGTGCCGGCCTCGCGCAGCCAATAGGTGGCGACGTTCAGGAAATACTCTTCCACCTCGGGGTGGTGGTAGTTGAGCTTCGGCAGGGTATGGAACCCCCACCAGCAGTCGTACCAGTGCAACACCTCGGCGTGGTGGCCGAAGTGGTCAGGGAAGGGCCAGTTGCGGATGTGAAACCAGTTCCAGTAGCGCGATTGCTGCCCGTGCCGTTTTACGTCGAGGAAGAATGGGTGCTGGTCGGAGCAGTGATTGAAAACTCCATCGAGCACGACGTGAAGACCGCGCTGATGACAGGTGTCCACCAGCCGCCGCAGCAACTTCAGGTCGCCCAAGTGCGGGTCCACCGTGAAGTAATCCATCGTGTCGTACTTGTGGTTGCTGGGGCTGTGGAAAATGGGGGTCAGATACAACGCCGTGACACCGAGATCGGTTAGGTAACCCAACCGGTCGAGGATGCCCTGCAGGTTGCCTCCCATGAAATTGCCGTTGGTGGGTGGGCTGCCCCACGGCTGCACGCCCAGCGGATCCTGGGCGGGCTCGCCCCGGTCAAATCGCTCGGGGAAGATCTGGTAGAAGACCGCGTCGCGCACCCAGGCTGGTGTCGCAAATGCCGGACGCGCCTGCGGCTGATCACCAACCGTCTGTTCGACCGGGTTTCGCGCCGCCTCCTCAGGCGCTAAGGACGGGAGTGACTGCGGCTGATCACCAGCCGCCTGCTCGACCAGGTTCCGTACCATCTCTTCAGGCGCTGAGGACGGGAGTGACTGCGGCTGATCACCAATCGGTGGTGTCACAAATTGGTTGCTAACATGATTTAATAATTTTCTAATCATGGGCTTGAAAAAGTTCAGCAACCAAACTGTAACAGCTCCCTGCCGCTTAGAACCAACCGCCTGCTCGACCGGGTTCCGCGCCGCCTCGTCAGGCGCTAAGGACGGGAGTGACTGCGGCTGATCATCAACGGCCTGCTCGACCGGGTTCCGCGCCGTCTCGTCAGGCGCTAAGGACGGGAGTGACTGCGGCCAGTGAAACCAGTTGTGCGGCAACCGGTCGTGCTCCTCGCCCTTGGGGGTGATCCACCAGCTCTGACCGGGCGTGGTCACCCGCAATGCGTATTCGAACGGCTGGGAGGCAGTCAGCGCGACAGTGAAATAATCGTGGCCATTGGCTTGGACGAGGAATTCCAGCGGCTGTTCCTGTTGGCCGCCGTTGCTGCGCATCAGCAGACTGGACTGTTGCGGGTACTCCGGCCGTAGCTCCAGCTTGAAGACCACGCTCCCATCATTGAACCCGTGCACATCGAGGTGGAAGTGAGACATCGTGACGTAATCCTCTCTTATGTCGGTAAGCAGCGAGCCTATATGGAAAGTGCGTCGTCGCAATCGCTCGACGCTATTGGGTGAGGACTAGTTTTGGATGACCGGCTGCAGAGAAGATCTGGTCGGAGCGACGCTGCGCGCCTTGGCGCGATACATGGCGATATCGGCCTGCTTGATCAAATCACTGCCTGGTTGTCCGTCGGCTTGATAGATAGCGGTGCCGATGCTCGCCGTCAGGGTAATGGCGCTGCCGTCGATGAAAAAAGGTACGGCCAGATACGCGTGGATCTTCTGTGCCACCGCAGCAGCCATTCCCCGACCATCGATTTCCGGCAGCATGATGACGAATTCGTCTCCGCCATAACGGCAGGCCGTGTCAGCGACACGGATACACGCGGTTAAGCGTTGCGCCACCTGCTGCAAGAGCGTATCCCCTGCCCCATGCCCGAGTCTGTCATTGATGCTTTTAAATCCGTCCAGGTCGAGCAATAGCAGCGCCACCTGCTTGTGCTGCCGGGCTCCCTGCGCCATCGCCTGATTAAGCCGGTCCAGCAGCAACCTGCGATTGGGCAGCCCGGTAAGTTCGTCGTAATAGGCGAAGTGGCGTGCCTGCGCAATTTCCCGCGCAAGCCGTATCAATTTCCGCCGGTGACGCAAATTACTCGCCGCGAGAACTTCAATCTCCTGTCGCGCGGCTTGCAACTGCTGTTGACTCGATGCGAGCGCTCGCTTGAACTCTTCCAGTTCCGTAAGGGTTTGCTGCCATTGGGCAGGTGCTGGGGCCGCGGCGGCGGCGCCACTATTTGGCTCGGTGCCATGCGTGGCTAACACGCTGGAATACGTCACCCTAGCGATAGGCGGAGTGCTGTTCACGGTCCGTCTCTCCTTAATTTAGCAAGGAATCGGGCACCTCATTGAGCCCTGCGGCTTTCCTGGCCGCGTCGTCCCGGTTGTAGAACCGGTCGTCGAGGATAAATCCCGACACGATGGAGGCCTTGACCGTCGCGACCCGGCCCCACAGGCCGCGCGACAGCACCACGGCATCGGGCAGACCCTCCAAACTATGGAAGGGCGCCGGTTGCCCGTTCGCGAAGCGGCACGGATAGACAACCTGCGTCTCCGTATCCAGGAAGGCGGGACGGAACCCGTAGCCACGGCTCCGCGGGCTGATGCCGCCGGTTTCCCGGTAGGCGTTGTTCTCGCGCTGGAGAAGTTGTTCGCTCATGACTTGTGCCATTGGGGGTGCCTCGCAGGACGACTGGGTTGAGTTGTTATGCATTATTGCGCCCTGACTGGTTGCGTATCCCACCCACGCTCGTTAGTACCGGTACACGCGATCGTTCTCGAGACGAACACGGTCACCGACGCGCAAGTCGTTTATGCTGTCCTGCGTCACCGTTTGATAGCTCCCGTTGTCGAATCGCACTCGTATGCGATACGCAACGTTCGTCCGGTTACCCTTTTCTATTTCGTGCCCCACCACGGCGCCGCCTACCGCGCCAGCGACAGTCGCTACCGTCTTACCGCGGCCGCCCCCCACCTGGTTGCCGAGCACTCCGCCCACGACCCCGCCGATGACGGTGCCGACGCCTATCCCTGCGTCGCCCGCCTGGGTCGTCTCGATCGCGTCAATCACGCCATAAGCGTCGGCATAAGGCTGTGAGCTGCCGTAGCGTGGGTCGCTGCTGCCGTAGCGTGGGTCGCTGCTGCCGTAGCGTGGGTCGCTGCTGCCGTAGCTCGGGTTGGTGTTCGCGCAACCGCTCACCAGAGCGGATGCGGTGAGAAAACTTGCGATAACTGCTTGGATTGCTTTCATAGAACCTCCTAATGACGTTAAAATGCTAATCGCAAAACCCAACGCAGTCGGTACGGTGGCGCACATATCCCGCCGGTTGGCGGCCAGAGCCTGCTGTACTATAGCGCTCCTATACAGGTTGTGGAATTTCTAAATACCAACTCGATTTCTTAAAATTGAAAACATTTTTATTGAGAAAATTGAAAAAACTCTGT
>Ga0209253_10002967_pt1 | contig 14994 bp, 8 predicted proteins | sample FrelakmetBRP12BR_FD_187145 | JGI IMG/M metagenome (GOLD analysis project Ga0209253, IMG submission 187145) | Freshwater lake sediment microbial communities from the University of Notre Dame, USA, for methane emissions studies - BRP12 BR (SPAdes)... | ecosystem: Environmental > Aquatic >...
ATTGACGGGGGTTTGATTGCCCTTCATTGCCTCTTTCCGGCTCAGCTTGATCTTTCCCTGCTGGTCAATGTCCAGTACCTTCACCAGCACCTCATCACCCTCATTGAGAACATCCCGCACATTCTTGACATGGGTATCATCAAGCTGGGAAATATGCACGAGGCCATCCACGCCGGGGAGAATTTCGACAAATGCCCCGAAATCCATTATCTTTCTCACTTTACCCAGGTAAACCTGGTCTATTTCTGCCTCCTGAACCAGCTCCTTAATCATTGCCATCGCCTTTTCCAGCGATGCGCTGTCAGCTGAGGCGATGTTTACTTTCCCATCGTCCTCAACATCAATTTTTGCTCCGGTCTGGGCAATAATATTGCGGATGTTCTTCCCCCCCGGTCCGATAACATCTCGCACCTTGTCCGGCCTCACCTGCATGGTAACAATCTTTGGCGCGCGGGCAGACAGAGCTGGACGCGGCTCTTTCAGGGTTTGCTGCATGATATCCAGAATAAACAGGCGGCCTTCCCGGGCCTGATTCAATGCCGAGGAGAGGATATCCCTGGTAAGCCCGGTGATTTTTATATCCATCTGAATTGCCGTGATCCCCGACCGGGTTCCCGCGACTTTAAAATCCATATCGCCGATATGGTCCTCGTCGCCCAGAATATCGGAAAGAATAATAAAATCATTTCCCTCCTTGATGAGCCCCATGGCTATGCCCGCAACCGGCATGGTGATAGGCACACCGGCATCCATTAATGAAAGAGCGCTGCCGCATACCGTGGCCATAGAGGATGAGCCGTTTGATTCCAGTATTTCAGAAACAATGCGAATGGTATAGGGGAAGTCTTCAGCGCGCGGCAATACCTTGGCAATGGCCCGCTCTGCCAGTGCGCCGTGCCCGATGTCCCGACGCGACGGTGAGCGCAGCGGGCGCGCTTCACCAACCGAGAAGGGCGGAAAGTTATAATGCAGCATAAAAGATTTTTTCATCTCACCGATCAGGGCATCGATGCGCTGCTCATCTGCTGAAGTGCCCAGTGTCGTTGACACCAGGGCCTGCGTTTCACCGCGGGTGAAAAGCGCGGAGCCGTGCGTCCGGGGAAGAACGTCAACGTCGCAGCTTATCGATCTGATATCAGTAAAGGAGCGCCCGTCAATGCGTTTCTTGTCCCGGGTTATCTGTTCCCGGATAATGCGTTTCTCGATGCTGTCAAGAATACTGCGTATCTGGCCCTTCTTTTCCTCATGCTCCGGCAGCAGGCTCTCAATGGTTTCAGTAACAACATCATGCAGCGTGTTGTTGCGCTCCTGCTTGGCGGCAATGGCGAGCGCGGCGCGCATCCTGTCCGCGGCACGCTGTTCGACCTGTGCTAGCAGGGCGGAATCGATACTCTCTTCAGGCACCACGATCTTGGTCTTGCCGACCCGCTTCCGCAGTTCCTTCTGCAGGGCGATGACCTCCTGCATGCTGCGGTGACCGAACATGATCGCCTCCAGCACCTCATCTTCCGGCAGGATATTTGCGCCTCCTTCAACCATCACCACCGCTTCTTCGCTGCCGGCGACAATGATCTCCAGGTCGCTGTCTTTCATGCTCTCAAACGACGGGTTGATGGTCAGCTGCCCGTTAATGCGCCCCACCCGCGTGCCGGCAATCGGGCCGTAAAAGGGGATATCGGAAATCTCCAGCGCCGCTGAAGCGCCGATAATGGCAAGGATATCGGGATTATTTTCGCTGTCAGCAGAAAGCACGGTGGCAATAATCTGCACATCGTTAAAATAGTTTTTCGGGAACAGCGGCCGCAGCGGCCGGTCGATAAAGCGCGAGGTGAGGACCTCTTTTTCGCTCGGTCGCCCCTCCCGCTTGAAAAAACCACCCGGTATTTTCCCTGCCGCATAGGTCATTTCCTGGTAATCAACGGTCAGGGGGAAAAAATCTCTTCCCTCCCGCGGTGTTCTTGACGTAACTGCGGAAACCAGCACCACACTTTCGCCGTAGGTCACCAGCACGGCACCATTAGCCTGTTTTGCCAGGCGGCCAGTCTCTAAAGTGAGCGTTCGTCCTCCCCATGTAATAGTAACTCGTTCAGTCATATCTATCTACCTCTATGCAAAATTTCTGCTGTAAAGCTATGGATCGGTGAAGTCCTCAGCCATAGCGCGATGACACGATACTCCCGCTGGTGCGGGAAGCAGGCGCCTATTTTCTCAGACGTAACCCTTCAATAACCTGTCTGTACCGGTCGGTATCTTTGCGTTTAAGATAATCCAGGAGCTTGCGCCGCTGGTTTACCATCTTCAGGAGCCCCCGGCGGGAATGGTGGTCCTTCTTGTGCATCTTGAAATGCTCCGTCAGATAATTAATCCGCTCGGTGAGCAAAGCAATCTGCACAGCCGGAGACCCGCTGTCCTTTTCATGAAGTTTAAATTTACCGATCAGTTCCTGTTTCTTTTCTGCCTGTAAAACCATAAAATCCCCTTACTCTTGGTTGTTTCATTGTTACTCAATGTGCTTGTGCGTTATGCCGTTAGTTCATAAAAGTACGAAGGGTCTTCCATACCGGTAGCTGCAGCGCATCTGCGTCAGCAGTGTCACGGTCAATGGAGCATTCAACAACAGCAATCAGCCTGCCATCAGCGGACACGATTTTTGCCGTTTGTCCTGCAGTGAGGTGCGGAAGCGCACTTTCCTCGATATCCCGCATCCGCATCTGCAGGCCCTGTCTGATTTTTGTTATGAGCGGCTGCGCCACCACCATTTCCGGCATCCCGGTTAATGCCTCGTTCAACGGGATGATATGTCCGTTCAGGCAGTCGTTGCCGGCGTCCGCCCGTATTTCTTCTAACTCCAGGGCTTCGTTAATATGAAAAGCCCCGTTCCGCACCCGCTGGAGCGCTACCATATGAGCGCCGCAGGACAGGCGCTTACCGATATCGTCACACAGCGTCCGGATATAGGTTCCGTGGGAGCAGCGAACAGCAAAGGTGACAAAGGGCACGGCACAGGTGAGCACCTCAATGCTGAAAATAGTAATCTCCCGGGGTTGTCGCGGTATTGAGCCGCCCTTTCGTGCTATGCGGTACAGCGGGGTACCCTTGTATTTGAGCGCCGAAAACATCGGGGGCGTCTGCAGCACGGGGCCCTGAAACTCGCTGAAAACATCCCGGATCTGTTCCTGGTCGTGGGGAATCACCTCTGTCTGCCGTACTATGGTTCCCTCCTGGTCCTGGGTATCAGTTTCAATGCCCAGCCGCAGCGTTGCAATATACTCCTTCTCGCAGTGCAGGAAAAAAGGCGCCAGCTTTGTCCCCTCATTAATACACAGGGGCAGCACGCCGGTTGCCATCGGGTCTAAGGTCCCGATATGACCGACCTTGCGCGCACCCAGTATGCGTTTTACCCTGAGCACAACTCCGCTGGAGGTTACTCCTGCGGGCTTATTGATAACAATAACGCCATCCATGGCTATTCAGTGTGCTCGGTGTGCTCTTGCTTTTCTTCCAGTTCCCGGAAAATCTGATCCATATGCGCTGCCTGTATTAATGTATCGTCAAACAGAAACGAAAGGTGCGGCACATAGCGAAGATGCACGCGCTCAGCCAGCTGCCGCTGCACAAAACCAGCCGCGCGCTCCAGACCGGTGATCGTGTCAGTCAGCTCCTGCCCCGTTTTCATGGTGCTGAAAAAAACTTTGGCCTGCTTCAGGTCACCGGTGACCGCCGCATGGGTAATGGTGACCATGGCGACGCGCGGATCCTTTACCTCACGAAGAAGAATCTCGGAAACTTCCCGTTTAATCAGATCTGCAAGACGATCAAGCCGTGTGTGGGTGCTCTTCATACAACCCTGGGACTCCTGGAAAAGCTCCCTGCCAGTCTGGCGGAGATGGCACTGCATGAATCAGCAGCTACAGGGTAATCATTTCAATATGGAAAACGTTTACTTCCGCTAAACACAGATTTTCAATAAAATTTATTACTTTATCTATGGTCGCATGAACGACCTGCTGTTCATTGCTCACCATGCAAAAGCCGATCAGAGAGCTTTGCCACAGATCATGGTCACCAACTTCTGCTATAGATACCGGGAACCGGTTGCGCACCCGCTCCAGTATGCTTTTAAGAACACGCCGCTTTTCCTTCAGGGAAAACGTGTCCTGAATAATCAGTTTAATCTGACAAATGCCAACGACCATGTTACCGAAGCTTGGTGGCCACTTCCTCTAACGTGATGCACTCAATGCTATCTCCCGGCTGTATATCTTTCGGATCGCCGAAAGATATACCGCATTCCTGGCTGGTAAGGGCTTCCCGTGCTTCCTCTTTAAACCGTTTGAGCGATGTAATATTCGCTTCATAGATTACTTTCTGGTTCCGGACCAGCCGCCCGAGGGATCCTTTGATAATTTTCCCTTCGGTCACGATACAGCCGGCGATGGTGCCCACTTTCGACACGGTAAATACCTGCCGTACTTCCGCCTTGCCGTTCAGCCGTTCAACAATGGTCGGCTCCAGCATGCCGGCCATGGCCTTTTCCACATCGGTAATAACCTCATAAATAATATTGTATAAGCGGATGGCAACTGCCGTCTGTTCTGCTTCTTCCACAACTTTTGGTTCGGTCTTGACATTGAATCCGATGATGATGGCGTTTGAGGCAGAGGCCAGCATCACATCGGAAAGGCTGATAGAGCCGACTGAAGCGTGAATGATAGCAACCTTTACCGCTTCGGTATTTAAATCGGTGAGCGCTTTGCGCAGTGCTTCCCCAGAGCCCTGCACGTCTGCCTTAATGATGATATTCAGCTCTTTGACGGAGCCTTCCTTCAGGCTGCTGTAAAAGCTTTCCAGGGATATCCGGGCATCCTTCTGCAGGGTTTCTTCGCGCTGTTTCTGCTGCCAGTAGAGGCTGGCCTGCCGCGCTTTCTTTTCTTCATCAACCACCAGAAAAATATCGCCGGCATTGGGCACCCCGGAAAACCCCAGCACTTCAACCGGCGTGGCGGGGCCTGCCTCCTGCATGGGGCGGCCTTTGTCATCAATCAGGGCGCGGACCTTGCCGAAATTAAACTTCGACACAAACGAGTCCCCCATATGCAGGGTCCCCTCCTGAACTAGGACAGTGGCAATCGGGCCGCGGCCTCTATCTACTTTTGCCTCGATAATAACCCCTTTTGCCGCTTTACGGGGGTTTGCCTTGAGTTCCATAATTTCTGCCTGCAGCAGTATTAATTCAAGCAGCTTTTCAATACCGATCTTTTTTTTAGCAGAGATCTCCGCGTATATCGTATCTCCGCCCCACTCTTCCGGCACCAGCCCGTATTCGGAAAGAGCCTGTTTAACCCGCTCGGGGTTGGCTTCTGGTTTGTCGATTTTATTAATTGCCACCAGTATCGGAACCTGTGCTGCCTTGGCATGATTGATGGCCTCAATGGTCTGGGGCTTGGCCCCTTCCTCGGCGGCAACTACCAGCACCACAATGTCGGTCGCCTGTGCGCCCCGGGCCCTCATGGAGGTAAACGCCTCATGGCCCGGCGTATCGATAAAGACCACATCGCCGCCCGTGGTCGAAACTTTATAGGCACCGATGTGCTGCGTAATGCCGCCTTTTTCAGCGTCAGCGACATTGCTTTCCCTGATGGCATCAAGGAGTGAGGTTTTACCGTGATCCACATGACCCATGACGGTCACAATGGGGCAGCGGAACAGGCGATCTTCCGTTTTATCTTCCCGAGTGTCAAAAATTTTCTCTTCTTCGATGGTCACCTGTTCAATCTCATAGCCAAACTCCTGGGCAACCAGCGTGGCCGTATCCACATCAATGGGCTGGTTTATGGTGGTCATTAATCCGAGTCCGATTGCTTTCTTCATGACCCCGGCTACTTTTATGCCCATTCTCCTGGCAAGTTCTCCGACGCTGATGCTTTCCTGTATCCGTATCTTTCTCTTGATTGCCTTTGGAACAGTGATCTCCGGCTTGCGGGCCTCAACCACCGCCAAGCGCTTTTTCTGGAAAGAAGACGCCGGAACCACCTGCAGCTTTTTTCTCTTAACCCCTATTACTTCACGCACCTTGCGGGGCAGATGTTCAGCCCCCGGCAGAGGCAGACCCTCAAGTTCAGTATCATCATAGAGCGTTTCTTTAGAACGCCTGGTTTTCCATTTTTTAGGTTTCCCTGCAGCCGCTCCTCCCTCTGTTTCCTCTGTGGAGGGGAGGGGCTTTATCAACTGCTTATCCTTAAGTTTTTCTTCTTCGACGGGCAGCGGCGGGGGGACTTGCTTTTTCTCTTCTACTACAACCGCCGGCCTGGGTTCCACTCGTTGAACGATGCGGGCAGGTACTTCCTTTTTCAGCTTTTTAGATTTTTTAACGGCTGGCGCAGAAGGCTTTGATTTCTGTTCAGCAGGAATTTTTTTTGCCGGAGTGACCTGATCCTGTTGTGCCTCCTCAAGCGGCGGGGCCGGCGCAGTTTGTTCGCCCGTGGCAACCAATGCCGCTTCAACCCCCTGACCATCTTCAGGCATCTCCGGTCCTGCGACAGGCTTTTGTTTGACCGGCGGCGCGGGAAGCTGCTCCTGCGGAGCAGGCTCAATCACTTCAACTTTTTTCCTTCTGCGGATTACGGTTGGCATCACCCGCTGCTCAACAATGCTCTCTTTGAAAATTTTTACCAGGCGTTCTTTGATTTTTTCCACCTGATCATCATTCAAGGCGCACATGTGGTTCTTCGCCTCAATGCCCATGTCTTTGAGCTTGAGCATGAATTCTTTATTATCCAACCGCAGTTCTTTGGCTAACTCGTGAACCCTCATAGGCCTTTAGGAATAATTATGCTTATACGTTGGAGCAGGCCTTCCTGCTTTAAAACCGGCTATGCTTTTTGCAATGCCTGTTCTGCTGATTCCCTGATCTTTTTTGCTTTTTTTTCGCCGATGCCGGGTATGGCTGTTAAATCTTCCAGTTTAGCTGAAGCCACATCCTGTATCGTGGCATAGTTTGCCTTATACAATATTTCTGCAGTCAATTTCCCGATCCCGGGAATTTCCAGAAGCTGCGCGTACGGCTCCGGCGCTGCACTCTCATCCTTTACTTTGCTTTTAATATCAATTTTCCAATTAATCAGTTTGGCAGCCAGCCTCACATTCTGCCCCTTCTTGCCGATTGCTAAAGAAAGCTGGTTATCCTCTACGAACACTTCCATGCTGTGGGCATCTTCATCAACCATAATCTCCGATATTTCTGCAGGGGCCAGTGCACTGCAGGCAAACCGCGCAGTATCCTGAGTCCACGGTATGATATCAATTTTTTCTCCGCGCAGCTCATGAACGACATTCTGGACTCTGTTACCCCGGTTGCCGACACAGGCACCGACCGGATCAACCCGCGGATCTGACGACTCTACTGCAATTTTAGCCCGGCTGCCCGGCTCCCTGGCAACACAGCGTATCTTTACAATCCCTTCGCTGACTTCCGGCACCTCCAACTCAAACAGTTTGATAAGAAGCCCCGGATGGGTACGTGAAAGCAGAACCTGGGGGCCCTTGGTGCTCTTCCGCACCTCAACAATATAGGCCTTTACCCGCTCTCTGAGGCTGAATGACTCTTTCGGTATCTGCTCCTGGATCGGCAAAATGGCCTCACTTTTACCAAGGGTCACTATCACATCTCCCTTCTCAAAGCGCTGTACTATGCCGGTAACCAGGTCGCCTTTTTTATCCTTGAATTCCTGAAATACATTTTCCCGCTCTGCTTCCCGTATGGTCTGCATGATTACCTGTTTGGCGGTCTGGGCCGCTATTCTGCCAAACAGGGAAGTATCCATTTTTTCGCCCTGACTGTCACCCAGTTCAGCCTCAGGGTCTTTCTTCTTTGCCTCTTCAAGGGAAACTTCTTTTCCCCGATTGCTTACGCTTTCCACTACTGTTCTAAAGCGGAATAGTTCAACTTCGCCCGACTCCTCGTTATAGGTTGCTTCTATCTCCGAGTTTTGACCGCATTTGTTTTTTGCCACTTTGAGGAGGGCTTCTTCCAGCGCACTAATAATTACCTGCTTGTTAATACCCTTCTCTTTACCAAGCTCTTCTATGACTCTTCCTAATTCTGTAAACATTTCACTTCCCTTTTATTAAAGGCATTACTGACAATCTGTACCATGGCAGATGATACCGGTGTGCCGGGAGGAGCATTATTGTTCTTATGGGTCGGTAATATTAATTATAGCTGCCGACTGTTAACCTGTACATTAATCTAATCGGTACTACGTACCTTATAATGGAATATCCAAGTTTGCCTTTTCTATTACGCCACAGGGAATAGTATATTCTTTTCCTTCAACCTCCACTAAGACCGTATCATGCTGATAGCCAATGAGCTTTCCCTTGAAGGTCTTCCTGTTGTCTATCAAACAACTGGTTTTTATGGTAACGCACTCTCCGATATACCGTTTATAATCAGATTCTTTCTTCAGCGGTCTTCTTACTCCCGGTGATGAAACTTCTAACGTATAGGGATGGTGAATAATATCTTTCACGTCCAGCAGATCGCTCACCTGCCGGCTTATGGTGCTGCAGTCATCGATTGTAACCCCGTCTGATTTATCAATCAGAACCCGCAGCACCCATCCCAGTGATTCCCTTCTAAATTGCACCTCTACTAATTCCATCTGTTCATGCTTAAGGAGCGTTTCAACCAGATGGCTGATTTCCTGTATAACTGAATCCTGATTCTCAATCTTCATCGCGCAGATTTATGATTTAATAAAAAAAGTGGGCAGAGCCCACTTTCCTTAAACCACAAGAATTAAGAATATAGCACAGGATTATAAGAATAAAAAGAAAATAATCCTGTGTTAATTACCCGTGGAGCGGGCAACGGGATTCGAACCCGCGACACCAAGCTTGGGAAGCTTGTACTCTACCAACTGAGCTATGCCCGCCTTTAAATAGAATTATACTTCGTGTTTGCAGGGTGTCAATCTTTTTTTAGCTCCTTAACCGCGCAACTACCCCCGGATGGTACTATGCATATTGTTAATTGCCCTTCCCTGCGCTATTCTTTTTTCCATATTTTTGTAAAAAATATGCTATAGGTACAGGCTTGTTTTTCTACCATAGAACCAATAGGGACCATAATGAAAACAAAAAAACAGAACAGGAAACTGCTGTCAGGCAGTTTTTTCCAGGGAATAGTGAGCCGGGAAAATATAGAGGCCATTGTTATTGCTGTGGTACTGGCACTCTTTATAAGAACGTTTGTAGTCCAGGCATTTAAAATACCTTCCGGTTCCATGGAACCTACCCTGTTAATCGGGGATCACATCCTGGTAAATAAATTTATGTACGGTATTACCATCCCCTTCATTGAAAAAAAGATTTTTCAATTTAGAAAGCCCTCTCGTGGTGATGTGGTTGTTTTTATTTTCCCCGAGGACCCCAGCAAGGATTTCATCAAGCGGGTTATTGCGGTTGAAGGCGATCAACTTGCTATTAAGGATAAAAAGATTTTTATTAATGCTCAGCCGGTCAATGACCCGTATGGTGTTTACCGGGACCCTTATATTATCCAGGGACGGGGGAGCGAAATGAACCGCGACAATTTTGGACCGGTGACCGTTCCGCCCCATGCTCTCTTTGTCATGGGGGATAACCGGGATAAAAGCTATGACAGCCGCTTCTGGGGGTATGTAGATCTCAATAAGGTAAAGGGGAAAGCGTTTCTTATTTACTGGTCATGGGGTGGTCTTTTCCAGGACATACGCTGGAATCGTATCGGCAAGATTATTCATTAAGTACCAGCACCTGGTGTGCAGATAAAAAATCTCATTGATGGCTATCAGTTTTGAATATATAAAAAAGGCAGGAGTTTAATAATGTGACTCCTGCCTTTTTTATATACATGTAACCCACACATCTTTTGACAGTATGCAGGACTCTGCAGCCAGGTCAGAGTTCCCTGCTATGCCGGGTCTATTTTCCTTCTTTCCAATACTGCGTACCGCTTTTTACGGCAATCGCCGGCGTCACATCAATCTGCACTATTTGCCCGGTGCTTAATTGACTGATGACCGTTCCGGTCTGGCCTTCCTTCTTGCCCACATGAATGGCTGGACTCGATGCAAGGCCGGCACCCATATCCTGAGTAAACTTAATTTCTGCCGAGTTATCCTGATTTTTGAAAACCGGTTTTTTGTATGCAGTACCTGTTATATAATAAAGACCATATAAACGGCTGTTTCCTCCTGACAGGCAGAGATTTGAATCAGGGGTAAAAGTGGGAAACAGTGCAATCCCGCCAAAGGCAGCAGGTTTATTGACCACGCGCTCGGAAGGGCTGCCTGTGGTTACCGCAAGTCTCCGGTACCAGCCCTGATAGATCTCAACGCCCTGATTATCTTTTTTCTGCACGCCTTCTTTCACAAAGTTATCAAAGGTTTTTCCTCTCAGCACATCGGAGGTGTTTGCGGTGTCAATGGTGCTGTCTGCTTTAACCGCGTAGGACGTAGCATCAAAGAGATCTGCAATGCCTATGGTACAGCCGGAAGGATTATAATTATGCAGGCAGGACGGAAGCTGCGGGTCACCCTCAGCTTTGCCCCGCGAGTTATAAAAAGGATCCTTTAGGCCGAACAGGTAATTTTGATTTTCATCGGTCTTGTCTGCTGTTGTTATATATCTTCCGGTACCAAGAAAAATCCATGCATTGTCTTTATTGTCAACGCTCACGGTAAAGGGGGCGGAGAAATATCCCGGCTGCGGCAAATCAGAAAAATCTGCCAGCGGCACCCACTTCCAGTTCGCCGGTTGATCATCGTAGGCTAAAGGATCATAGACACTATTCGTTTGCTGTGGAATCGCAATTTTGTATGCTTTTGCTTTCCAGTTTGACGGAGACCCCCCCTTATATGATTCTCCCACATAGATAGCAGCCACGCTGTAATTCATGTTTTTATCAAGAGCAATTGGTGAATTCATAACCGCGTTGTTTTCGCTTGTTTCAAGGCCGGAGGGAAAGGTCCGCAGCAGAGTGCCGCTCGCCAGATCAGCGATATACACCCGGCCGGGATTGGTGCTCGTGCCGTCATAATCAGTGGGGCCGGAAGTTGCGACAAGGAACCACGCATCATTGACCTTGACAATACAGGGGGTGTTCGTGCTGTACCCCATGCCGCTGAAGCTCTTTTCCCAGAGCAGGGTCGGCAGCTGTGACGGGTCGGTTATGTCAAGAACCACATAGCTTGAGGAAAACGATTTAGCCCCTCCGGAGAAAGCGGCATCAGTCACGGTAACTGCCGGTCCGCCCATGTTCATGCCGCAGATGAGAAGCGTTCCCCAGCCATTGGGATGGGTTGCATCGGGAGTAAATATTTTCGCATCAACCACCTTGGGTTTTAGATCCACATAGCTTAAATGGCTGTAGCTCGGCGATGCCAGCCACTTCAGGTGCGGCAGCAGGCACTGAGGAACATAGGCCCACAGTTCCTCTCCGATACCAACGGTCGAACCTGTTTCAAATTTCTTTTCCTCTACATTGTATTGCCCGGCACTGAACGCATGGATCATGCCGTCATTGGCCCCGACATAGACCACGGTCTCGCGGTTCTTGTAGGCATCATAAAACTGCTTATACGAAGCATCGTCGTAGAGCAGCCCGTACAGCTCCACCGGTTTTGATATGGATACCGGTGTGGAATAAACAATATCACCAAGTACCCAGGCGTGGGTCTCTCCATTTATGGTTATATTCCGCTTACGCAGTGTCGGACTCCCCGCATAGAGCGTGGAGTTGTCATCAGCGCCGCGGATAAAATTAATGATGTTTGCCGCCCGGTTATTCTGCGTTGCGCCCAGTTTTTCGTAGACCGCATCGCTCGTAACCTCAAAATACGGCTTCAGCGTGTCTGCATTATCCGCGGTAAAAGGTATAACACTATCCGCGTAGGTATAAATCCTTCGGTCTGCGGGATCTCCCGCCCACAGCTTTTTCCCTGCCTCCCATACCGACTGTATGTTATCTAATGCAATGTATTCTGGCGTAGTGTTTTTGTCATAGGGGTGCATGGTGTCAACCGGATAGCGTTTTACCTTTGTATCTCCGGTATCGGGGTCCGAAAAGTATTCGATAATTTTATCTTCTGTGACATTCAGCTTGTAGTCGTGAACCGTGTCCTCGCGGATATTGCCATAGGCGTCTACCCACAGACACTGCAGGTATCCGGCCCAGGTAATATCATGGAGGCCGGTTTCATCGGTAACCTTTGGCTTGAAATAGGCCTGTATCAGGGTTCCCTCCCCTTCTCCCTTGGTTGCAAGAACCGATACCGCAGACCCTGAAGCTGCTTTTCTAAGTATCGCGGAAAAGGACTTATTGAGCTGTTCTTCAAGTCTCAGCGGGTTCTGGACGTAAAAGTAGTTGTCAGGCACCCCGTCATTATCAGTATCCCATTCCCGGGGATCATCGGGGATGTTGTTTTTATTAATATCGTCAAATCCGCCCCACTTCGCTGCGTACCAGAGGGGGTTCTGCAGCAGTGATGCGCCCGAGGTTGTGCCCGAGGTAAATGTTATTGAGTTGGTTAACGGTAATGCTGCGCCCGCATGCTGCGGGGTGTCGAGGTAATAATTGACATCAGAGCCTTCCGCAGTGTCCATGTCACGCACCACCAGATAGGTTCCGTCTGCGGTAGTACCTGATATGATATAGCCCATGTGCTGTATAATACAACCGGCAGCATATTCTGATGAATCAACCGTTATCATTACCGTGTTACCCACCACCTGGTACTCATAGAACGCTATCGCATCCATATCGTGATCTGCGCCCTGCTCCACGTCTTCATAGTTGATGCGGAACCGCCCGTAGCCGGGGGTGAGCGCTTCAACATAAAAGTCAACGATCTGGTTTGTGGGCTGAAACGCCCCCTGGGTACCGTTAATCCCATAGCACCCGCCTACTGATTTGGCAAACGGCACCATGGTCACCGTTGTATCCCCTACCGGAATTTCAATCCGCGGCAGCGGCGAAGAGAGCGCTACAGCAAAGGTTGATATTTTCTGCGCGTTTTGCGCGGTCGTATTCACATCATTTATATGGCCGAAATATGCCACTGATGCGGAATAAAAACTCCCCTGTTTAGTCGGTTCATCCGGGCACTGGCCACGGACATTGCCAAAACCGGTTACACTCTTTGGCGTGCAGGCTCCATCATACGTTGAGCCGGTCTGCCCGATGTAAAATGACCCGCTCACCCCCTCCTCCGTGCTGATGGTGTTGGCAAGAGATGCTGCGTCCAGCCCGGTCACGTCCCCCGAAAAAGACCCGAAGGCCGTGCCCGGCACCTGAGTTGAATCGTAGTTCGGAATGACGTCACTCAGGACCAGCATAAAGGGTTTTGCGCAGTAGCTGAAACCATCGGTGGTATTATACGGGTTTTTCCATGTTGCCTTTGGCAGGCCCAGGGTGCTGTCATCAGTTGTGCCGGAATAATCAAAGGCTGAAGTCGGCGCAGCCTTTCCGGCAAAATAGCGCAACGCCTCGTACATCATCTCGCCGATGGGGTTGCCCCACATCCGGCATTCTCCTTCATTTAACGTACGGGTGGTGATCCATCCGCAGCTCTGATTATAGGAATAGTCCCCGTAGTTAAACCCGACGATCCGCAGCTTATTCAGCGTGCTGATAATACCGTTTACTGAAGTGAACTGCCCGGTAGTGGAATCAAGCTCATCCTTAATGGACCCTATGTTCTTCCGCAGTACCCCGCCTGATTCATTTTTCGCATAGGTGCCGGTTATAAGGCCGAAATACATGCGGTCTGATTCACCGTAGCGCTGCAGCAGCCCGGTCGGCTTATACCCATTGGAGGGATATTTCTTGCAGTTGGATTCGGGCATGGAGTCAACGCCCACCTTTACCCGTACCACATAGTCGGTCATGGCGGATGTGGGTGTGGTCTTTTGCCAGCGGAGATAGTAGTTGTCATCGCCGGTCTTTTCCTGTTGACGGAAGGTAATGGCGTGCGTACCAGCAGAGAGGGCAATGCTGCCGCTGTGCGTGGTACACGAACACTTTCCATGTGCACCATACCATGACGCAACGACGGTTCCGTCGATGATCAGTTCTACCGCATCATCACCATCTACGGCAAAGGTCCAGGTGCCGGTTGTGGGGATGACTATGTTCCCCTGAAAAATTGTCATGTAATAATCCTGCTGCGCGCTGAACGGGTTACCGGTTCCATTAATGTATCCTACTGAGCCGGAGCCAAACCGATTCGCAACAGTGGCATAGTTATTAACAAGGGTCTCGAAATCTGCATTATTTGCCGGAAAGGAGGTATAGCCGGTCGTATTATACGTGGCCCTGGTCAGGTTTTGAAACGCGCTCTGCGGCACTATCTCCCAAGTAGTACCGCCGGCATAAGCACAATTAGGCCCTGAGCCGCCATTGAGGCATTTGGTGCCGGCCACCGGCCGCTCGATTGATACCCACTCCCAGATCCGGTAACTGCTGTTGTCCAGCACGCGCAAAAGCGGGTTGCCGTTATCACTCAAGGTGGTGCTGGCAAACAAATGCCGGGTGCCGGCAGCAGGAAGAGCCAGCGGCGTGTACTCCCTGATATCATACCCGTCACGCGCTATACTCTCATATTCTTTTCCCCATGAATGGGCATCCTGGGGGATGTAGGCCCGCTGCAGGACTGTTTCCGTATCCGTATCCGTCGAGCGGTATCCGCCATAGAGCACCTTTCTCAGGCAATCCATTCTGGACATGGTCAGGTAATTGAGAAAATCGCCGCTCCAGTGTCCTGAGCATTTTTTATTGCTGGTCGCGGCTACCGGCTCGAAACGGCTGTTAGCGCTGCTGTAGTCATAACACTTATAACTATCAAAATAGCCGTAGTAGTCAATGGCGGGGTTATACCCGACATCCAGAACGCCGTCGCCGTTAAGATCAGAGGCATCATTGTATGCTTCATAATAGAGCTTGTGATCCCG